>Ga0265295_1003971_pt1 | contig 20536 bp, 21 predicted proteins | sample Munlansysbiofilm_FD_192503 | JGI IMG/M metagenome (GOLD analysis project Ga0265295, IMG submission 192503) | Leachate microbial communities from a municipal landfill in Southern Ontario, Canada - Methane capture system biofilm | ecosystem: Engineered > Solid waste > Landfill > Unclassified ... | reverse complement strand
CCTTATTTCATGGATCTGCATATAATCTTCTCCTTTACGTGTCCAGACTTGATGATCATTATTATATGGCCTGCAACAGCATAAAAAGATTATGTGCTAGAAGAGGATACTTAGGGAGATTATCAAAATGAAGGGGAGCTTCTGGAGCCAAAACTTAGACCTGAATACACAGAGAAAGCTAAAAAGATAATGGAACAGGATGCCCTTTGCTAAGAAAAACAAAAAACAGGTTGAGATTATCCTTAATAAGGTTGACAAGATCCTTGAAAATTCACACTGGTATAAAAATCTAAGAGCTCCTTTGAATAAGTGGAAGAGAGTACATAAAGACAGGCATTTCGTATTGGTTTTTTCTGTGTGGATGAGGAAAACAATAGTGTCACACTAGAGGATTATGCTCATCACGATGACATTTATAGATAGACCATATACAGATATCAAACACGATAACCTATATACATAAGTAAGGACAATAGTTATTCGATGCCAATATGGCTGATAATCCACATAAAGTAAATAACAGGAGAATAAAGTAATGGCAAAACCGATTGAACTTGGACTGGTGCTGGAAGGTGAAGATGCAAAAGAGTTCTGGGAAAACGAGAGAAAGCCAGCTACAAAACAACAGATAAAAATGTTCAAAGAAGCCAGGAAAATATCAGATTGTATTCGTTTTTAGCCCTGTCATTTGATATGTCTGAGTTTAAGTTTTCTATTTCTCCGCTTTCTGAGAGAAACGATGTTTTGTCTTTTTGCTGCCAAAACAAGGATCTAAACGACTTTTTAAAAAATGATGCGCTTGGTAATCAGGAACAGCTCATAAGCAAAACTTATGTTTGTTATTATCAGAAAGATTTTGCTGGGTATTTCACTTTGACCACGGATACTATGAAAGTTAAATATATTGATGATTCAGATTGTGTCGATGGCTTTCCATATTCCAGATACCCGGCTGTCAAAATCGCAAGACTTGCCACTGATAAGAGATTTGAAGGGAGGGGAATTGGCTCATACATGCTGTTTGCAGCAATAGGTCTCGCTCAAAGGGTCGCGGATCTCACTGGATGCAGATATATTACAGTTGATTCAAAACCCGAATCTATAGGATTTTACACCAAATATGGATTTAAGATCGTTAAAACTTCTCTTAAAAAAGACTATACATCCCTATATCTAAACATGCAACCCATGGTAAAAGGCATTTAAGCAACTGTTTTTCATTATTAATTACTGTGCATAAATTTCGAGTGATATTAAAAAATATTCGTTTTGAAGTACCAATTTTTAATTTTTTGGGGCGGAATACAATGATTATATATCTGTTCCATCCGCTTTTCAGGTTATTTGCAGTTATTGTTCTGGGTGTGCAGGATTATGCAATAGTGAACAGGGAACCAGATAGATACAAAGATGCCCCATATCCTTGAAATGAATTGAACAGGCAGCAGGAGATGTCAGTCTCAGTGAGATAGAGGCTGAGAACTGCTAGAGTTTTGCGTCCGTTTTTTTAATTAGAAGTTGTATGGAGAGTGTTGCCTGACAATGGGAAAGATATTCTTATCGTGTTAAAAATTGTTATTCATTTTAGTTATCAGTAACTTAAGTTTTTCTTCAAGAACAGGAAGTTCTTTCTGAATTGTATCCCATACCAAGTCATAATCCACCCTGAAATATGCATGTATAAGACGATCTCGCATTCCTGCAATACCACTCCAGTGGAGGTCATTATCAAGAGCCTTTATATCTTCAGGTATGGACTTTGCAGCCTCCCCAAGAATCTCAAACTGGCGGACAACAGCACTTTTAGTTTTTTCATCGTGCAGAAAGTCTTCTCTATCCATTCCCTGTGTAAAACTTTCAATTGCCTCAATGGCAGCCAGCATCTCGGACAGGTATAGCAGTGGAGACCTCACAAAACCACCATTTCCCTGAAAACCTCATCTTTTATCATAGGGTGCAGAGCACGTTCGGATACCAGATCAATAGGAACACCAAGCAGCTCCTCAAGATGCTCAGAGAGCTCAACAAGATCAAATAATGTGGCACCTTCTTTGAATCTCACCAGTATATCGATATCACTGTCCTTATTCTCCTCACCACGTGCATACGAACCAAAAATACCTACGATTTGCGCCCTGAACCTTTTAGAGATGTAAGGTCCATTGTCCTTTATAATTGACCTTATTTCATGGATCTGCATATAATCTTCTCCTTTACGTGTCCAGACTTGATGATCATTATTATATGGCCTGCAACAGCATAAAAAGATTATGTGCTAGAAGAGGATACTTAGGGAGATTATCAAAGTGATATAGAGGCTAAGAACTGTGCTTAATGGTGTGATTCGTTTCTTTTTTGCTGCTTAGCAGCGTGGCAAAGTGCCGCCTGCGGCGGGTGGCTGTATTGGTTTTTATTTATTAATCCGGCTCTTTTGCAAAAAAACAAATCTGCAAGGCAACTTCACTAATTTCTGGTAACTTTCTAATGTTGTGACAGAACAGGATATGGAAAATCAGGCAATAGAAATATGCTCCTAACCTGTAATATACCCATAATATACACATACTTTTTTGTGTTGATTTCACAAAACTTAAATATGTACAGATTGTTTAATGCACTTATTAGAGTATATATAAGCAGGCACATTTGGAATTCCTGAACAAAAACGATTTTGGTGAGTTGGAAAATGCTGGTATTCAATAGTTTGTCTGGAAGTAGTATACTTGTTGCCGATGGTGCCGGGTTTATAGGCAGTCATGTTGTTGACAGGCTTTTAGCGATGGGAGATGAGGTTACGGTTTTTGATGATCTGGGTTTATCTGGTAATCCAAACTTTACTCTTGAAGAATGCGATGATTAAAAATGAGACTTTACAATGATCTTTATAGCAAAACCCGATATTGGTGATGAAGAAAAAGCAGCAGTTGCTGAGGTTCTTTCTTCAGGGATGATCGCAGAAGGAAAACGAGTTGCAGAGTTTGAAGCTGCTTTTGCTGAATATGCAGGTGTTGAACATTGCGTTGCAGTGAACTCGGGGACAGCTGCACTGCATGCAGCAATGCTGGCACATGGAATAGGAAAGGGTGATGAAGTAATTACCAGTTCTTTTAGCTTTATTGCAACAGCTAACAGTATAATGTATACTGGTGCAAGACCTGTGTTTGTGGATATTGAACCAGAGACATTCAATATCGATACAGAACTGATAGAAGCAAGCATTACAAAGAAAACAAAAGCATTGATGCCAGTTCACCTCTACGGTCATCCTGCAGAAATGAAAACCATCATGGAAATTGCAGAAGATCATAACCTTATCGTTATTGAGGATGCATGTCAGGCCCATGGTGCAAGCTACCATGGAAAGAAAGTAGGGTCTTTTGGAACAGGTGCATTTAGTTTCTATCCTACAAAGAATATGACCACCGGTGAAGGTGGAATGATCAGTACTAATGATGCTGAACTTGCCAGAAAAGCCAGGATGATACGTGCTCATGGCTCACAGCAGCGTTATCTGCATGAGATGATGGGCTACAATCTGAGGATGACAGATATTGCAGCTGCTATCGGAATGGTTCAGCTTGCAAAGATCGATGGGTATAACTCTGCACGCCAAAGGAATGCATCCATGCTCTCAAATGGATTAAAAAATACATCATCTGTGACTGTTCCGACTATCAGGGATGAGTGCGAGCATATGTTCCACCAGTATACCATAAGGGTTGAGAACCGTGATGAACTTGTCACGAAGCTGAATCAGCAGGGTATTGGTACAGGTGTATATTATCCAATACCGATACACAAACAGCCAATCTATATTGAAGCAGGATACAAGGACCATTTACCAGAGTGCGAAAAAGCATCAAAGGAAGCAATGTCACTACCGGTACACCCGGGAGTTTGTGAAGATGATGTCAGACTGATAATTAAAGCAGTTATCGAAGGGGCTGAGTAAAAACAATGAGATTTGGGGTAATAGGCACAGGTGCTATGGGAATAAATCACATAAGGATCTACCATGAAATGGAAGATGTGGAACTTGTGGGAATATCAGATATCGATGAGGAAAGGGTGAATTCCCTTGCAGGAATGTATGATACCAAAGCATTTACTGATTATAATGAATTGTTAAAAGAAGGACTTGATGCAGTGAGCATTGTAGTTCCCACAAAGCTTCACAAGAATGTCTGCCTTGATGCAATTGCTGCAGGCTCGAATGTGCTTGTGGAAAAACCTGTTGCAGATACACCTGAAAGTGCAGATATTATGATAAAGGCAGCCAGAGATGCAGGAAAAGCATTGATGGTGGGTCATATCGAGAGATTCAACCCTGCTGTTATCAAGCTTAAGGAAATGATCGATGAGGGTCTTCTGGGAAAGATCGTATCCATATCAACTACAAGGGTTGGCCCTTATAATCCCAGAATAAGGGATGTTGGTGTCATTATGGATATTGGTGTGCATGACATTGATATAATATCCTACCTTTACGACAAAGAAGTAAGAATGGTACATGCCATTGCAGGTGCCGATATACATCCTTTTGAGGATCATGCTTCAATACATCTGAGGTTCGACAATGACCTTTCAGGTCTTGTTGATACAAACTGGCTGACACCACACAAGGTGCGTAGTCTCACAGCAGTTGGTCTTGAGGGTGTTGCATATCTGGATTATATTGAGCAGACTGTTGAATTACACGACCACAACTGGGTCAGGAAGTCAAAGGTGGAAGCTTCTGAGCCTCTTAAAAATGAGCTTGCATACTTCATAAATTGCGTCCGAACAGGTGAGATGCCCTGTCCTGATGGAAATGACGGAAAACATGCCCTGAAGGTATGTATGGCTGCAATTGAATCATACAAGCAAGAGAAAACGATTCGATTATAGACAATAAATTACAATTACAATTACAATTACAATTACAAAGGTTACTCATATGACTGAAAAATTAGAGAATATTCTAAAAGAGAAGGGTCCTATCAAGAATATAGGTGTGCTTGGCATGGGATACGTTGGCATTCCTGCAGCAGCCCTGTTTGCTGATTCGGATAAATTCGACCATGTACTGGGATTCCAGAGAAACTCTCCATCATCGGGTTACAAGATCGATATGATCAATAACGGTGAAAGTCCGCTAAAAGGCGAAGAACCGGGTCTTGATGAATTGTTGAAAAAAGTAGTTGATGCAGGTAAATTCGAATGCACTGCTGACTTCTCCAGAATATCCGAAATGGATGCAGTAACCCTTGCCATCCAGACCCCATTTGCAAATCCTAAAGACCTTGAACCGGATTTTGGAGCACTCATTGAGGGCATACGCAACGTAGGCAGATATCTCAAACCCGGAATGCTGGTGGTCCTCGAATCAACCATTACCCCGGGAACCACTGTGGGCATGGCAAGAGAGATACTGGAAGAAGAATCAGGCCTGAAAGCCGGAGAGGACTTTGCTCTTGCACATGCACCGGAGCGTGTAATGGTAGGCCGCCTTCTCAAAAATATCCAGGAACACGACAGGATAGTAGGAGGAATAGATGAGCCAAGCACACAGCGAGCCATTGAACTCTACATTCCAGTCCTTACAAAAGGAAAGATCATACCCATGAGCTCCACCGCAGCCGAGGTCACCAAAACAGCCGAGAACACCTTTCGTGACCTGCAAATTGCAGCCGTGAACCAGTTAGCCCTCTACTGCGAGTCCATGGCCATAAACGTCTACGATGTCAGAGCCGGTATCGACAGTCTCAAAGGCGAAGGCATAACCCGGGCCATCCTCTGGCCAGGAGCCGGAGTAGGCGGTCACTGCCTCACAAAAGACACCTACCACCTGGAACGCGGTGTAAAACTAGGCTCAGAAGAGTTAGACTATCCAGAAAACGCAGACTCCATCTACGTCCTTGCCCGCAAGGTCAATGATTTCATGCCAAATCATATGTTCAAGCTCACAAAAGATGCACTCGCAGAAGTTGGCAAAGAGATCAAAGGCTCAAAGATAGCCATGCTGGGCTGGGCCTTCATCAACGACTCCGATGATGCCAGAAACCCGCCATCTGAGCCATACTACGACCTGCTCAGCGAAGCCGGTGCCAGTATAACAATACATGACCCCCACGTTCTGGAATATCCAAACGTAGAGATCGAAAAGAACATGGACTCCGTAATAAAAGATGCCGATGCAGTCATAATTCTAACCGCCCACTCCGAATACTTCAAGCTAAACCCAACTGATGTCAAAAAATTGATGGGAATAGATCAGCCTGTTGTTGTGGATGGCAGGAATGTCATTGATCCTGCTGGATTTGTTGAGGGCGGGTTTGTGTATAAGGGGATTGGAAGAGGGGATGTGAACTGAGCATCGGTTGGACAAATATGCATATAATGAGTGGTTTATTTATGTTGAAAAATGCACAAAAGGTAGTAGTAACAGGCGGTGCCGGTTTTATCGGTAGTCATGTAGTTGACAGACTTGTGAAAATGGGCAATGAAGTTACAGTTTTTGATAATCTAAGTTCAGGTCGAATGAAGTTTATTGAGAATCATCTTAAAAATCCAAACTTTACTCTTATAGAAGGCGACCTGCTCAACACTGCAGAAATAGAAGCAGCCTGTAAGGATATTGATCTTGTTTTCCACATCGCTGCAAATCCCGATGTCAGGTTGGGTGCGACAGATACAAAAGTACACCTTGACCAGAACATCATAGCAACATACAACCTGCTGGAAGCAATGCGCAAGAACAACGTCAAGAATCTCGCATTCACATCCACATCCACCGTCTACGGTGAAGCCACAATAATCCCCACTCCCGAGAACTACGGACCACTTGTCCCAATATCCCTCTACGGTGCATCTAAACTAGCCTGCGAAGCCCTGATCACATCCTATTCACATACCTTTGACATGCAATCATGGATATTCCGTTTCGCCAACATAATAGGAGACAGAGGCACCCACGGAATAATCGTGGATTTCATAGAGAAACTACGAACTAATCCAAAAGAGCTGGAGATTCTGGGTGACGGCAAACAATCAAAATCATACCTCCACGTCAGAGAATGCGTGGATGCTATGATGTTCTCAGTATCTAATAGCAATGAAGAGGTAAACATCTTCAACATCGGCTCAGAAGATGCCACAAATCCTACCCGCATCGGTGAGATCATAGTCGAAGAAATGGGACTTACTGATGTAAAGTTCAATTATACCGGTGGTTCTCGTGGCTGGAAGGGAGATGTACCAGTAATGATGCTTGCCATTGACAAGATGAAAAAGCTTGGCTGGAAGAATGAGTGGGAATCGGAGAAGAGTGTCAGGGAGACTGTGAAATGTGTTCTTGCTTAGGACGAAATTAAACTTTTGTTTTTGCACTTATATTAGTATATATTAAATGGATGAATGAAAATTGTTTGATTCCACAACATCTCAGAAGATTCTTAGTAAGCAGGTACCAAGAAATCTGATCTCGAATTTTGTCTATTTTGCAATAAATGTGATAATTGGCATACTTTTAGTTCCTTTTTTTATTGATAATCTTGGGGTCGCTGGCTATGCAATTATTCCTTTAGCAACTTCTGTTACAAGCTATGTTGGATTAGTGACACAATCTCTTAATACAGCAGTTTCAAGATATTTGACAGTTGATTTACAAAATCAGGATTTTAAAAAAGCCAATGTCACGTTTAATACTGCTTTGTTTGGAACACTTGGGATAATATTATTGACTATTCCAATAGCTTTTGTTTTATCCTATTATGCACCCACTTTTTTTGACATTCCATCAAGCCAAAATCAAGATGCATTTTTGCTTTTTATGGGAGTTATTGTAGCATTCTTAATCAGAGCATGGAGTAGTAACTTTGGTGTAGCACTGTTTGCTTACAACCGTCTTGATCTGCAAAACATAATAAACACGGTTAATATTATAGTTCAAGTTTCAGCAATTGTTTTACTATTCTGGTTTTCATCTCCAAAATTGAGTTACATTGGATTTTCTTACCTATTAGGTTCATTAGCAGCTTTTGTAGTCACAATATTTCTATCACGCAAAATAAATCCACACTTGAAGCTCAATTATTCTGATTTTGAATTATCGAGATTAAAAAGTTTAGCTCAGATGGGTGGCTGGGTAACTGTAAATCAAATAGGATCACTTCTATTTCTTCAGGTCGATCTGATTGTTGTCAATAAATTGTTTGGAGCAACTGCTGGAGGAGAATACTCCATGGTACTTATATGGAGTACTTTATTAAGAGCTGTAGCAGCCATGTTGGCAAGTGTTGTCACTCCAATTATTTTAGCATATTATGCAAGGAAAAGATATGAAGACATTATTACATTTTCAAAAAAGGCGGTCAAATTTATGGGACTTGCTATGGCTTTACCAATCGGTATCATAATTGGTTTTTCCCCACAGATATTATCATTATGGGTTGGACCTGAATTTGCCAAACTTTCTCCACTGATGCTTGTACTTTTGATTCATCTTGTAATTAATCTATCAGTACTTCCATTATTTTCAATCAATGTTTCATTTAATAAAGTTAGAATTCCAGGAATTGTTACTCTATTCATGGGATTTGGAAACTTTATATTAGCAATTATTCTGTCTTTATTTACTGATTGGGGCTATTATGGAGTTGCAATTGCAGGGGCTATTATGCTGACAACTAAAAATACTTTATTTATACCATGGTACGCAAGCAAAGTCTTAGAAATTTCAAAAAATACATTTACAAGTTCGATAGTATCTGGTTTTCTGTCGGTGATAGCAATTGTAATTACTATTAAAATAATCAATTATTATTCAGAAATTTCATCTCTGATTACATTGACAATTTGCTGCATGACACTCAGTGTAGCTTATATTATAATAGTATGGTTTGTGGGCTTAAATCAATCAGATCGTAATATAATAGAATCTTTTTTACCATCTTCGATAAGGGGTCGATAAATTGAAGCAAAATGTAATTGAAAACATTGTCAAAAATGACCTTTGTATCGGGTGTGGCATTTGTGCAGCAATGTGTCCTCACAAAGCTTTGTTAATGAAATTCAATGAGTATGGGGAATATAATCCTGTAATGGAAGGTAACTGTTCAAGTAATTGTGACTTATGTATGAGTGTATGTCCATTTAACGATGGAAACAAAAACGAAACTGTTCTAGGAACAGAACTCTACAAAGATATAAAAAATATGAAATATCGCTTTGAGACTGGATATTATCTTGATTCTTATGTAGGATATTCAAATGAGTTCAGACAAACAAGTGCATCTGGCGGAATGGCAACATGGTTACTCACAACATTGATTCAAAAGGATATTGTTGATCATGTGATCTGTGTTACACCTAATAACGACCCTGAAAAACTATTCAAGTTTGAAATATGTGATGATGTAGATTCGATTTTGAAATCTTCGGGGTCTGCGTATTATCCTGTAGAGATGTCAGACGTTATTCAAAGAATGCTGAATAATCCAGGTCGTTATGCCATAACCGGATTACCATGTTTCTTGAAAGGGTTGAGACTTGCTGGCCAAAAAAACAGGAAGTTAAGAGAGATGATAACTGTTACCATTGGGCTTGTCTGTGGGCAGATAAAAAGCAAGCATTATACAACATATTTATCTACACTAGCAAACGCTGGTGGAAAACTTCAAAAAGTAAACTTCCGAGGAAAAAGTCCTGATAAACCAGCAAGTAATTTTTACTTTAGTTGTATCAATGAAACAGGTGCTGAAGGTAAAGTATTCTGGAATGAAGGAGTTTCTGAAGCTTTTGTCAATAGGTGGTTCACACCAAATGCATGCAGCTTTTGTGATGATGTTTTTGCAGAACTTACTGATGTTGTATTTATGGATGCCTGGTTGCCGGAATATTCTAAAGATAGTAAGGGCACAAGCTTGATGTTAGTAAGATCACCTGATATATTAGACCTTGTTCAGAAAGCTATGGACAACGAAGAAATTGATATCAGTACAATTTCTGTTGATAAAGTTATACAAAGCCAAGCAGGGGTTCTTGATCTCAAAAGAAAACAGCTTTCTTATCGCCTGTATCTGGCTGGAAAAAAGGTTCTAATAGCACCCGCAAAAAGAGTGAATCCAGCTAAAAACATAGGATTTCTTAATAAAAAAGAAGTTGAACTTAAAATGAAGATGCAAGAAGAGAGTAAACATTTGTCTTTAGGCAAAACTCAAATAGTAGACGCAAGAAGTATCATAGACACCATGACTCCATCTATGAGAAGAATCAAACATCTCAGGCTTATCAGAAGACTTGCACTGCCACTTCGCGTCATTAAAAAATACACAAACAAGGCGGAAATCAACAATGAATGAAAATCCAACTTTTATTTTAGCAGGAAATGGTCCTTATGAGAATAGAGGCTGTGAAGCTATAGTAAGAGGAACTGTAAAAATCCTCCGACACTATTATGAAGATCCTTCTTTTTTGTGTGTAAGTTTTTTTCAAAATAAAGAGCAATTTGAAAAACAATGTCAAGAAGAACACGATCCAGCAATAATCCATAAGCAAGTAAATAAACGTCAAAGCAAGTATGACCCAAAATGGCTTTTTGGATTACCACTTAGAAAAATATATCCACGCATGAATAAGAACTGGATGTATAAAGAAATGCTCCCCTATCTAGAAAAATCAAAAGCTGTATTATCAATTGGTGGAGACAATTATTCATTAGATTATGGTATTCCCAGATCTTTTACATATTTAGATGATGTTGTTTTAGAAAGGAAGAAACCTTTGATTATATGGGGAGCTTCGGTTGGACCTTTTGATAAGAATCCAGAATATGAGAGATATATGATCAATCATCTAAAACAGATCACAGGGATTTTTGCAAGAGAGTCTGCTACTATTGACTACCTCCATAAAAATAATATTAATGAAAATGTTCATAGAATTGCAGATCCTGCTTTTTTAATGGATGCCACGGAACTACCAACTGAAAAAAACATAAAGATTAAAGAAAATTCTATTGGAATAAATTTGAGTCCACTAATGGCAAAATACGTGAGTAATGGATATACAGAGGTATGGGCTAAAACTGCATCTGATATTTTAACTGACATTGCAAAAAATACAGATGAGCATATATACTTAATTCCTCATGTTACAACTCCTCATTCAGATGATTATCTGTTTTTAAAAGCGGTTCAATCAAATATGGATGAATTCAAAGAAAAAATCACATTAATTCCTCCTATATATAGTGCATCAGAAACTAAATGGATCATTAGTAAGATGAAAATTTTTGCAGGATCAAGAACACATGCAACTATTGCATCTTTGTCTTCAGCTGTTCCAACTCTAAGTTTTGCGTATAGTATTAAAGCTAAAGGACTAAATAATGATATATTTGGCAATGATGATTTTTGTCTAAACCCGAGCGAACTAAATGCACAAAATGTTACAGAAAAAATAAAGTCTATCATAAGTCAAAGTTCTGAAATAAAAGAAAATTTGAGGGAATCTATCCCAAAAATTAAAAATGAAGCTTTACTCGCAGGAAAGATTCTTCGTGATGTCACAGGATAAAATGATTATTTCAGAAAGATTTTAATGGTGACTATAAAATGCCGCTTATATCAGTAGTTATTCCTCTTTATAATAAAGAGCCTTATATCAAAAGAGCAATCGATTCTGTTTTATCTCAAAAAATAGAAGATTTTGAACTAATTATTGTAGATGACGGTTCTACAGATAAAAGTGCAGAAGTCGTACAAAGTATTAATGATGAGCGAATAAAATTGATGCAACAGGAAAATGCAGGGGTTTCAGCTGCACGCAATCGGGGAATAAAAGAAGCAAAAGCAGACCTTATTGCTTTTTTAGACGCAGATGATGAGTGGCTTCCTGATTTTCTTGAAATATCTCTAGAACTTTGGCAAAAATACCCTAATGCGGGAGCATATTTCACAGGTTATATTCAATATATTAATGCTGGCATAGAAACAAATACAGACATTTATGGCATCCCTGAAAAAACCCAATTTGGAATCCTGCATTCATACTTCGAGTCAGCAACAAAAGGATTGTACCCAATCACCTCTTCAAATGTTCTGATACCAAAAAAAGTGTTCGATAAAATAGGGAATTTTGTAGTAGGTAAATGGTGGGGAGAAGACTCAGACATGTGGGGTAGAATAGCATTAAAATATTCAATCGCATATAACATAAAAAAATGTAGTATCTATCACACAGAAATTCAAAATAGAGCATGTACTAAAGTTAAAGTTGTTGAGGAACATCCATTCATAAAAACAGCAAATGTAGCAATATTAAATAATGAAGTACCTAGTGAAATATTGTCAGATCTAAAAGAATATATTGCTAAAAAGCAATTACAAACAGCATCTAGAAATTTACAAGCGTCCAGGCCTGATCTTGCAAGAAAAAACATTAAAAAATGTAAGACTAAAAATATGAAGAATGAAAAATATTGGATATTATTTTGGACGTATGTTCCCTCCAATATATTTATGCTGCTGAAAAACTGGAAGTCAAAAACTAGAAAAGATTAGGAAGAAAGATATCCTCTAAATGAGACTGTCGGAAAAGTCGATTCGTATGAAATTTATAACTACTAATAGCAACAATAGCTAAGAACTCCCACCTCTAATTTTTCATTAAAGTACTCATAGATACTGATTCTATAATTTTTAATGACTATTTAATTCTGCACGCATAGCAGAGTTTGTCTTGTTAGGGGACTTTTCCGACAGTCTCATATAACCCAAGTTTGACAGTTTCATTTTTTGACCTTATAGAATTTGACAGTTGTTATTAAATAAAAATTTCATGTTAACTAATGCTATGAATAAGTCATAATTTATGATAGATTCAAATTTTTGTTGCCATTTAAGTGTATATTGATGGAAAATAAACAAAATATCACTAAAATACCCATCAATTTTTGTAAACTGTCAAATTAGGGATATAACAGCTTAACTTTCCAACCAAATACAGATTTTTAATTTTTTCAAGCAGATTTTACTGAGATTGCCATGAACTTTTACGGATTTTATTTATCATCATGATCTAAATGGCATTCCAAGAATCTATCTGCGGCTTGTTCCCAGGTAAATTTCTCCAATATTGTCATTTTCGCACACCTTCCAAGTTTTTCTGCATATTTTGGATCTCTTAGAAGGAAATCGATCTTCTCGGCAACTTTTTCTGCATCTGGTTCAACAAGGAGTCCATTTTCCCCATCTAAGATAGCCTCAGGAATTCCTGCAATTGGAGTAGCAACAATTGGCTTTCCCATTGCCATTGCCTCAAGGAGGGCCAGTGGCAATCCATCGCCAAGTGTAATATGTGTATACAGATCACATATATGTAAAGGAACAGATGGATTTGACACATCTCCAGTAAAAATTATATTATTCTCTACATCCATCTCACGTGCAAATGCCTTCACGTTATCTGAGTATTTTCCCTCACGAGTTGCGATAAGAACAATATTGGGGTGGGTCACTCGTAGGATTCGGATGGCCTGGATAAGCAATTTTAATCCCTCTGCTTTATAGGGAAGGGCGGTCATGCCTAAAGCCAAAAGGACGTTAGAGTCCTCATTTATCATATATTTCTTGCGGAACTGCTCTACTTCCAATTCAGAAACCTCACCTGTAAAAGCCCCAGCATAGGTGATTTTAGTCTTCGGGAACGAGAGGCCATCAATCTCAACAATTCGTTCATGGAGACGCCTGGAAACGAATGTCACGTAGTCACATGCATTCAGAAGGCTCTGAAAGAAAATCTTCGCCAGAATTGACAACTTCTTAGCAGGTTCAGTGTGAAAAGTGTAGACTAGTGTACATCCATGAAGTTTCTTGTAGAGCGCACCAGGTAGAAGGCAGTACCAAGTACTTTGTGAGTAGACCACCTCTGGATGAATCTTCCTAAGCTGCCAGTAACAGGCTAAGGAGAATGCAATCTTGTTCCTCCTGACACAAAATTGCTCTGGGTCATATCCCTCCCGGAAAAGCACACTGACATCAGCCTCTTTATTTGTCATGGCCCCAACAAGATTCATCAAGTATACCTTGATGCCACCTCCATCACTATTCTTCCAGTAATTTGTTATAATTGCAACTTTAATGTTATCACCTTTCATTGACTATGCAGTGTAATACTCATGTATGTATAGATAATCCATTGTTATCATATATTTTAGATATATTATTATTAGAATTTATAACACTTTCTGAATATTTCCATGACTTTAGTATTCTCCAATTTTGTATACTCATAGAACTACTATAATAATTTAATATATAGTAATTTTTTTGATTCTGTTGACTACTTGGATCTTGTAAAAGGAATGAAATTTGATCACTTTTGATAATTGATGTTGTATGTAAATTGTTTGTTTTGTCATGAATATAATATTGGAATAAATTTCTAGTTAACTCGTCAGAAACAGAACTTATATCTTTGTTTTTGTGTTGGAAATACCAATTAGACGATTGCTTAATATAGTCTGTGTTATGAATGTTATCTTTTGGAACAGCTTCATTCATCGAAAACGTATATACTGGATTCAAAATTAAAATAATTAATATAGAAAATGTTGCCATATTTTTCCAATTTGAATGACGATATAACCAAATAATACATATTATTCCTGGGAAATACAATAAAGTTATTGGAAAGCCGCCTATTGCAAGTCTAACTAATCCATAAAAGAAATATACTGCAACGAATGAAAGGGTGACTTGATCGAAAACATTTATTTTGTTGTTTATCTTATATTTTTGTATGAGTAAATACAAAAATAAGATTATTGACATAAGTATAGTTGTATATTTGATTAAGGATATTGTAGTAATTATTTGAGGATAAGTAATAAGTAACTTCGAAATAACTAGTTGATTTGTTACTGGTTCTTTATTGAAGTAAGCATTCATAAATTTATCAAAGCCTGTTATTTCAATATCTGACATAATTGTTGGAACAAATGTTTGATAAAAAAATTGAGAAAGACCTAGCTGTGCAATTATTAAAATAATAAGTAAGCCTATCAATTCTTTATTATAATTTTGAATAATATTTTTGATTTTTAGAACTTTGCTATTATTTATAGTTGCAATTGCAGCATTCACAAACAAGAATATCATAATAACTACATAAGAATTATATGAAATGAAAATGATTGAAATTCCCGCAATAATCAACATTATTTTGTATGCTACCTTATGATTATTATTTAGTATCATCAAAGCAAACACTAATAAAAAAGTATAAAATACAATGCCTCCAATTCCATGTGGCCAAAGAAAAAGCCTTTGTGTTCCAGTAGTTCCTGCCGTTAATTGCACCAATACTACAATGCTTGTGAACAAGTAAGAATTTGATAATTTATAAATAAAGGCATAAAATACTACTAAAAATGGAATCATTTGTATAGGATAGAGTAATAAACCAATGCTCGGAAAATTGGTTATCAATTTAAATACAGCTCCGAATGCATAGAATCCGGGGATTTGATTTATCATTCTGGAATCCATATTTAAATAAGAGTTTCTAACAGTTTCTTCAATTACAACGATGTGTTTTGGTGCAAAAGCATCAATCAAACCATTAAAAACAAGTAAAGAATATATTATAGCTATACATAAAAGTATGGTTGATACTTTCATATATATACTTATATTCATTTTTGCAGTTTTAATCAAATAAAATCTACCCCAATATATAATACATTCATCATATAATTTCATTATCTATACTGCTTACTTATTTTTAATTGAACTATATACATTCAGTATTCTTTCCGATATGTTTTCCCATGTAAAGTTATTCCCATAATTCTTAATATTCCAATCATCCCATTCCATATCCAAAGCAATCCCAATCTTCTCTGCAAGATCCTGTGAATTACCAGGCTCAACCAACAGACCATAATCGTCGGAATTTATAATCTCAGGAACACCACCCACTTTAGTTCCAACAAACGGTTTTCCGCATCCAAGACACTCAAACATGACAGTTGGATTTCCTTCATTCAAACTGGAAAGGACAAACACATCACAAGCATTCATCCAAACAGGCAATAATTCTTCTTGAATGAAACCTGCAAGAATCACATGGTCATTCAGATTCAAGTCATCAATTTGTTTTTGCAATTTGTTTTTGAGTGTTCCCGAGCCACCGATAACACATAATATATTGGGATTTGTTTTAACAGATGTATTAATTGCATCTATTAAGAAATTGAAACCTTTTCTTTTAATTAGGTTACCGATGCTAAAAATTACCTGCTTATCCATCCCGATATTTAATTTTTTACGACATTCCTTTTTACCTAAGGGCTGATAATTTATAGAATAACCATTCGGAATTGAATATGTATTTTTATTAAATGTTTTCAATAACGGCACATCTTTTTCATTAACTCTTATTAATGCATCAGCATTTTTCCATGCGAGATTTATAAATGGATGGTTCATATTCAATTCTTTTGTAAACCAGTCACCATTCTCATGAATTGTTAAAACAACAGGAACATTATATTTTTCTTTTAACATAGTTCCGATGTACCCCGATGGCCAAGTAATATGTGCATGAATAAGATCAAATTCTAAATCATTTTTTTCAATTGTGCTAATAACTACTTTTAATCTATTGTCAACTAGAATCTTATCAAAATAAAAAATTGGGATATAATAACATTTTGGGAAAAATACTTTGACATTGTCGTAACTATAATCCTGACACAGTTTTTCTTTTTTAATTATATTAAAACTATACATAACAGGAGCTATCACATAAATATTTTTGAAATAATCTTTTAAAGCATCGATTTGTTCCTTGACAAATTTTCCTCCAAAAAAAGAACCATCTTCATTAGGAAAACTGGAGGCTAAGATTATTAGATTATGATCTTTATAATTTATATCATTTTTAGTAGAATTAATCAGTTGTTCTTTCATTTAATTACCCTCATTACTATTCAAGCATCTCCAATTTTTTAATTGTCAAAATATTCTCAATAGATCAATTTATTTGAAAAGCCGGTGATAGTAAAGTAATTTGCATAAGCAAAGTTAATCATATAACGAAGCTGCTTTTCCTGACGTACTTTCTGCTCTTCATATGAATTCCATTGACTTTTAAATACATTGTTGTATGTTGAATGGAATTTAGGATATTGTACCTGGTGTGCAAGTATGAAGAGAGGTTTGTGGAGCATTTAGATTCCTTCTGTATTGATAACTGCTGCAATCTTTCGACTTGCATCTCCTTTTCCAAATCTATCATTATGAGTATCTAAAGAAGGACTGAGTTCATTTACCATTTTAACAATTCGTCTCTTGTCAGCACCAACCAACACATTCCATCCATCTTCAACGGTTTCCATCCATTCTGTGTTTTCACGTAGTGTGATACATGGGATTTTCAAAATATAGGCCTCTTTTTGAATGCCGCCTGAATCGGTTAGGATCATTTTAGAATTATTCATTAGTTTAATGAAGTCAAGGAATCCAACTGGCTCAATTAATTTTACTGATGATGCCAATTTGTCATACAAATTGTATTCTTTTAACAGTTTTTTTGTTCTGGGGTGAACAGGGAACACGACTAGATCATCTAGTTCGCAAAAGGCATCTACGATATTTTGGAGATTTGTTGGATTGTCAGTATTACTGGCACGATGGACAGTTGCAAGTAAGTATTTCTTGCTCTCCAGATTCAGATCATTTAGGATTGTAGATTGTTTTTCTGCAATGGCTTTGTTGAATATTACAGAATCAGCCATAACATCTCCTGTTAAAAAGACATTATCAGTTATTCCTTCATTTTTTAAATTGTGTACAGCATTTTCTGTAGGACAAAATAGAAGATCCGAACAGTGGTCTGTTAATATCCTGTTTATTTCTTCAGGCATAGTTTTGTCAAAACTTCGTAAACCGGACTCCACATGGGCAGTTTTTATGTGTAATTTAGAAGCTGCAAGAGCACCTGCAAGGGTTGAATTCGTATCGCCATAAGTAAGAACAAGGTCTGGCTTTTCTTTTATCAAGACTTCTTCAATCTTTTTGAGCATCTCACCGGTTTGATAAGCATGAGAGCCAGAGCCGATTTCCAGGAAATAATCAGGTACTGGAATATTTAATTCTTCAAAGAAGACTTCATTCATTTTATAATCATAATGTTGTCCAGTGTGGATTAATATTTCATCGTGTTCTTTTCTTAGCTCTCTGGAAACTACAGATGCTTTTACAAACTGAGGTCTGACTCCAACGATGGTTGCAATCTTCATTTATATTCACCTTTGGAATTGATCTCTTGATAGTTATCTATAAAATCAACCATAAAAGCAGATACATCCACTTTATCTTTCAATAAACCTTCACGTTTTACTTTCCATTCTGCCTTAATATTGTCATTCTTGACAATATCAACAGCTTTTTCCAATGCCTTTTCAGAGTCTGTGTAGTTAAAGATAAGGCCATACTTATTCTCAAGTTCAATAAAGTTGGCCATATCATCTTCACCCACAAATGAGTTGCATCTAACTGCAGGAGTTCCAAGTACAGCTGCCTCAGTTGTCATTGTTTGACTGTCACCTACAAGCATGTGTGCATAATAAAGAAAATCATGCATATTCTCGGAAGGGATAGTTATGCGATAATCTTCTAATTCACTTTCCAATTCAGTTTCAGAAGATATAAACACTTTTGCATGTTTTTCTAACTCTTTTACAAATTTAATTTTTGTTGCAAGATCAAAACCTTTTCTTTTGATATCGTGGCCTGCTTTCCAAGCGACAAATCTCATTACAACATATTTATCTTGCCTGTCAATGTCCAGATCATCAAATATAGTATGATCAGGCGTGTAGTGATTTGGGTGTAAATATGCCAGTTCCTTGTATCCATTAATACGAACTTGCTTTTTCCCGATATCTTTTCCATAATTGGATGGAGTAAATATAATATTTGCAAAAGGATAGGTTATAAGTGCAGTTGAATTTACAACTTCGGAGTCATTGAAAACAAAACATTTTTTCCCAAGCAGTTTTGCTGAATGGGCTGCACATGGATTAAGCATGCCCATTAAAAGGTCAGGCTTAAATTTACGTGAAATTTTAAATATCTCATAATCTCTGCTAATCCATTCACCTATTAAACCAAGTTTGCTATCTCCAATCTTGCCAACAGGAATAAAATTTATATTATAAGCTTTAAGTAAATTGATTGCAACATCTTTATCCCTAGCAGTAACAAGAACTTCGTGTCCTTTTGCTTCAAGCTCTTTTATTGTGTTCTTGTAAAAATGGACGTGTGCGGGGTGACCGATGTCAATCAAAACTTTCATTTTATTCACCTTACATATTTAAAGAAGGAGTCTGTATTTACTTCACCATGCTCCCCTTTGCACACATCGGAATAACCCTTGCACTGTTCTACATCATAGCCAGGGCTTTCCCGAAGATCAGGCCGCATATCAATTACTGGTATGTGTTGATAGGCTCCATGCTGCCGGATATTATTGATAAGCCTATAGGAAGATTTCTGTTTGAGGATGTATTTGCCAGTGGAAGGATCTTTGCGCATACACTGCTCTTTGTTGTAGTACTGAGCATTGTTGGCTACTATCTCTTCCGTAAAAGAGCCGATGCGAAGGTGCTCATGCTGGCAGGGGGCAGTCTTGTGCATCTGGTGCTGGACAGCATGTGGAAGAGTCCACGGACGTTGTTCTGGCCCTTGATGGGGTGGGACTTTGCCAGAGGTTCTGAATACGGCTCCTTCAGGACCTATCTTGCAGTTGTGTACAAGAACCTTGATAAGATCGGTGATCCGGATATGCTTTTCCTGTTCATGGAAGAGATCCTGGGACTTGCTGTGATAATGATTTTTGGAATCCAATATCTGAGATACAGGATGAAAGAGAGGAAGGACGGGCGCTGAGGCCATGTGGGAGTTTGTTAGATCTCTGTGAGCACTTAGAGTCATTGTTCTGTTACCATTTCCGTTTTTGCAGATCCTTCAATTCACTGACATGCCACTCTGTTATTTTCCTGCATATCAAAGAGCATTGCAAATAATGTGAACTGTATTCCCATTATCAGGAACAGTGCATCCATGAGTGGGAGGTTCGCAGAGACTGCCCAGCCCATGAGGAATTTTGCAAGTATTATGTATATAGCTAGTAGTACGCCTGCAGGTACAAGTATCATTCCCAGGATGTAGAACAGCACCAGTGGGTGGAAGCTCAGGATCATGTACTTCATCTTCAGTCTCCAGAGGAACTTCCGAAAGAGCATGATGGAAACTTTTCCCATGTAGTTGCCGTATTTGATGGTGGAGCGTTCCTGGCCGTAGCGAGCTGGCATGGTCACATCAACTGTGCGGAATCCGAAGGTGTTGAGTTTTACCAGCATGTCATTGCAGTAACCGTAGTATGTGTAGAGGTTGTGCAGGTCCATGTTTGAAAGGGCTTCTCTGGAGATGGCGGTGTAGCCGTTCTGGGGGTCCATGATATGCCAGTAACCGCTGGATATCTTGGT
>Ga0265295_1003970_pt1 | contig 20544 bp, 14 predicted proteins | sample Munlansysbiofilm_FD_192503 | JGI IMG/M metagenome (GOLD analysis project Ga0265295, IMG submission 192503) | Leachate microbial communities from a municipal landfill in Southern Ontario, Canada - Methane capture system biofilm | ecosystem: Engineered > Solid waste > Landfill > Unclassified ... | reverse complement strand
GGGAAAAGAAAAAGGGAAGAAAAGGGAAAAAAGAAAAAAGGAAGAAGGGGAAAAGGAAGAAAGGGGAAAAGGAAGAAAGGGGAAAAAGAAAAAAGGAAGAAGGGGGAAAAGGAAGAAAGGGGAAAAAGAAAAAAGGAAGAAGGGGGAAAAGGAAGAAAGGGGAAAAAAGAAAAAAAGAAGAAAGGAAAAAGGAAAAAAGAAGAAAGGAAAAAGGAAAAAAGGGGAAAAAAGAAAAAAGGAAGAAAGGGGGAAAAGGAAGAAAGGGAAAAAAAGAAAAAAGGAAGAAAGGGGGAAAAGAAAAAAGGGAAAAAGGATGAAAGAAAAATAATCAATAAAAATCGAATTAAGAACCGCTGCCTTTTGCTTTTTTATGGCAAGGCATTTTAAAAAACGAGTTTAAAAATAAAAAATAAAAAATAAAAAGAAATCGATTTTTTAAAAAACGTTTTGAAAAAATCAATTCTTTTTAAAATCATAACGAGAGGTTCCGACTCCGACAAACGAGATTTTAGATTCGTGCGGGGTGTCCGTCCCGATTTTCAATTCTTTTTCGGTATATGAGATTTGAATTTGGTTTTCTTTAAGGCCCGTGCTCATCAATTTGGATAAAATGAATCCTTTTCCGATTTGAAGAGCTTTTGTTTTGGCATCGTCAAACGTTTGAAAGACTTCACTCTGTCCCAAGTGAAAAACAATAAATTCGACAATCGGAATCGTGTCCGTTTCTCGAATATTTTTCTGAATCAAAACATCCGTCCGATAAGTTCCGGCACCGACAAGAGAGCCGACGGCGTTTCCGACGTCTGAGAATTCGGGCGTTAAAACTTCGGCTTGGATGAGTTGGCGAATTTCATCCGCATACGCTTTGGACGGACCCCCGATTAAAACGATTGGAACGGAGACGGCAAATTGGGTGTAAAATTCGCCGGAAAGAATTTTTCCGACGTCCCTTTTTAAAACTCCGGGAACCAAATAGCCGATTAAAGTGGAAATCATGTTGACGGCCACTTGCCGTTTTGTATAAATCGCCAAATCTTTAGGATTTTTGTGCGTCAAACGATCGATTTTTTGGGCGCCGATAAAAGAAGCTTCCGCGTCCCATTCGTCATAGTCGCCCGTAATGTGAAGCGCGTCGGTCGGTGTGAATCCGATGGGTTGGATCAATCTTTTTTGGATCAAAGATTCAAAGACGGAAGACATCGGCATTTTCCGGTCCAGCCGTTCAAAAACGTCCGACCACGAAACCGGGAACTCTTTTGAAATCACATTATAGACAAAAGATTCGGCGGTTGTCATTTCAATGGGAAGAAAATCCGTTTTGACATAAAATACGGCGGGGGAAATAAATTGAGAGATGTATTTTCGCGGGGGAAATTTGTTGTTTTTCAATTTATCCAAAAATCCCGGATACAAAACCGCGGCGCGACAAAGCGGCATAACGCGAAGCGGCCCGAGATAAATTTTTCGATTCGGGTCGTCGGTTGCGTAAACGTGACTGTCGCCGCCGGTGGCTGCTGTTTCCATTCGAATCGCTTTAACACGCGTTGACCATCCGCCGACAACCGCGCCGGATTCTTCCATTTGAGGAATACCGTCTTTAATCAGCGCCACATCCGTGCTGGTGCCCCCAATATCGATCATGGCGCACGTTTTTAAACCGGACAAATACGCGGCCCCCATCAAACTTGCCGCCGGTCCGGAAAAGATGGTTTCGATGGGTTTTTCAAGCGCCTCTTCAATCCCGACAGCCGAGCCGTTGCATTTGAGCATGAGAAGCGTTGCGTTCATGCCGATGTTTTTCATTTCTTCCACGATGGATTTTGTAAAGTTGTATGTAATCGGAATCAATTGGGCGTTTAAAAAGGCCGTGACCGCGCGCTCATACGCGCCGAGGTCTTGAGAAAGCTCATGCCCGCAAACAACCGGATGTCCCGTCAATTTAAAAATTTCTTCCTTGACGCGAAGCTCGTGTTCCGAATTTCGAATGCTGAACAGAGAGGAAACCGCAAACGCGGAAACCCGGTCTTTGACACGAAGAGCGAATTCTTTGACGGATTCGATGTCCAGCGTTTCAAACTCATTCCCATTGCTGTTATGCCCGCCCGAGACGACGCAATATATTTGAGCCGGCAGCGTTTCCGGAATATTGTACTCCCCGACCATAATCAATCCGACGGGAAAACCTTTGTTTTCTAAAATCGTGTTTGTTGAAAGCGTTGTTGAAAGAGAAACGACGCTGACGTTTTTTAATTTGTCTCGATCCAATAATCCGATTGAGTTTTTGATGCCTTCAAGAGGATCCGGATAAGTCGTCAAAGCTTTACCGGCTTGAGCGACAGACCCGTCTTCATCGCAAATTAAAACCGCGTCCGTATACGTTCCACCTGCATCGATTCCTAAACTGTAAACCATATTATATTCACTTCATTTACGTTTTTTTAAAAAAACTGTTTTAACACAATACAAATCTTTTCCGTCCTATTTATTTTTTATGAAAACATGAAAGCAAACAAAAAAAATGAAAACGGATAAATCAACAATACGACAAAGTCCAAACCGATGGTTTAAACCGAGAACCTGAAACCAAGAGTTAAAACTAAATTGGAATAAAATTCAAATCCAAATCAAATATAAACCAGATAAAATATAAATCAAACCAAATCCAAATCCAATCCAAAAACGAATCGGATGAATGAAAAAGAAATCATTTTAAAAATAAAATCAAATCGGAATAAAGAATTCCGATGAAATTGTCATATTTTTTTGATTATCTGTGTTTTAAATCAGCACGGCAGTTTGTAGCCGGTTTCGTTTAAAACGATTGTCATTGCCGTATAAAACGCGACAAATCCTAAAATCAAAGCCAATATACCCGCAATCGTTGCAATAAGGGCGATGCCCGTGAAATAGAAAATCGCGGTTATGATGAAAACAGCGGTCAAAAGAGCGAAGACCGCAATTAAGAACTTAGCTTTTAATTTAATAACGCCAAACAGCATGGTTCCGGAAAGAAGAGCCCAGACCAAAAGGTAAACGCCGATACTGATTGCGCTTGCCGGATCGGATCCAAACGGCGCAATTAAAATATATGCGAAACTGATCCAAAACATTCCAAAGGCGCAAAATGCGACCGTTTCAAATGTATTTCCTTTTTTAAAGGCCATTAAGCCTGCACAAAATTGAGCGATACCGCCGACAAAAATTGACATAGAAATCAATGCGAGAGCATCTGAAAAGATTCCCAAATCAAAGAAAGCCAACATAATCGTAGTCATACTGAATCCGGTTAAACCGAGAGCCCCCGGCGTTGCCCAAGAATCACATATTCTAATCACTTGTTCAGATTGAGACATTTTTATTCTCCCTTTTTAAAACAATTTAACCATATTATCGAAGACAGAGAAATAAAAAATAAAATCACTGTCAACACACACACCAAAAAAATATTTGAATAATGAAATTAAAACACACATATAATTCCATAAAATTTATTTTTCCGGCAATTACGACTATAAATTTTTGTTCTTATAAAATTTTCAGTTCAAAATTTTGGATTATATCCTCGATAACAAATGTTTTTTAAAAAGAAAAAGCCGACAAAACCGATAAAAAACAGAAAAAATAGAGAAAAAAAATAAATAAAAACGGATAAAAAGTCAATAGAAATAGAGAGAAAACAGACAAAAAAAGAAAAAGAAGAGATAAAAGATAGATGAAAATAGACAAAAAATAAATAAAAAATCAATAAAACTCAATAAGAAATCAATAAAACTCAATAAGAAATCAATAAAGCCCAACAAAAAATCAATAAAAACCAACAAAAACAAATAAAGACAAAAACAAATAGAGACAAAAAAGAATAAAAATAGAAAACGATGGAATTCAATTAAAATAAATCAAAAAAAGAAAAATGGAAGAACCATTTTTCAATTATTTAAATAATTACATCGGCAATTTGTAACCGAGTTCGTTTAAAACGATGGCCATTGCGGTATAAAGTGCGGCTGCTCCCAAAAGGAAAGCGCAAAAACCGGCAACGGTGCCGAGCATGGGGACGGTAACAAAATGCGCTGCGGCCGTTACGAAGAAAGTTAAGACCAACAAAGCAAAAATGACGACCAATGCTTTAACGCCCATTTTTAATGTTCCGAAGAACAAACCGAGACCGAAAACGCCCCAAAGCAAAAGGTAAAAACCAAGTGCGATATCGCCGGCTGCGGCGGCTCCGAACGGTTGGATTAAAAGATATGCGAAGCTGAGCCAAAAAACACCGAATCCGGTAAACGCAACCGTTTCGAATGTGTTTCCTTTTTTCCAGGCCATCATCCCGGCAAGCAGTTGCGCAAGCCCGCCGACAAAAACAGCCATCGCAATAACGGTCAGATTTTCAGGAACGATTCCCATGTTATGAAAACTAAGAGTCAGTGTTGCCAACGAAAACCCTGTTAAACCGAGAGCGCCCGGGTTTCCGGTCGTGTCGGCCAATTTAATAATTTGTTCACTCATTGTTTTTCCTCCGATTAAATAAAACCCCTGTTTCGAAGTCATTTAATCCTTGTTCGTTTTGTAGATTATATATAATGTATGATAATGATAGAGTTGCCGAAATCGGCAAATTGCAAAAGAGAATAATACTTTAAAAACTTTTCAGTCAAAAATAAATTTTAAAAGAATCATCAAGAGACGTATATGGAAATAAAAACGTGTTGCCGCGAATGACGTAATCCAAAACGACGAATGGCGTAAAAAATGAGCAGGCGAGAGAAAAATATACGACAATTTCAAACAACGAAAATATTGAAAAAAAAGAAGTCAAAGAAAAAATTAAACGAAAAACAAAAGAAAAGTTAAACGAAAGTCAAAAGAAAAGTTAAACGAAAAACAAAAGAAAAAACGGGAAACAAAAAACTGCCGATGAAAATGAAAAGAAAAAACCGCCGATAAAATGAAAAGAAACAAAAACTGCAGACGAATGTGAAAAAAGTGGAGAACAAAAAACCGTCGGCGGAATATAAAGAGAGCAAAAAAAAACCGCCAACAGAAAATGAAAATATACCGGCGGCAAAAATCCGGCGAAACAAATAAAAAAGGACGGAAACAAGAAATACAAATTGTAAAAAACGCGGCGGTCAATGAAAAATGTGGCAACAAAAAATCGACGGGAATGAAAAGGAACTCTTCCGCCCATGTAAAAGACACGAACGATAAGTGTGGTAAAATATAAGACACAAAATGTGAAAAGTATTTCGTTAATTTAAAACACAAAAAAATAAAAAGAGAAAAAATAAAATATATTTTTAAAGAAAAGGAGGTTAAAATACTCTTTAAAAATAAGATGGAGGTAAAAAAGAAAGATAGATTTAATGTATTTTTTAATGTATTTTTTAATGTATTTTTTAATGTATATTTAATTGGATTTTAATGTATATTTAATGTGGAGTTTAATGTATAATTAATGTGGAGTTTAATGTATATTTAATGTATTTTTTGTTTAAATATAAAAATAAAACCGAATGAAACAAAAATGTTTCAAACGGTTCATGTTTTTATCGATTACAAAACGTAGTTTTCTGTTTTAAAGACCGGGATTTCGGCTTTGTATTTTGTCATGCAGTTTTCAACAAATTTGGATTTTTCTGTCGGAAGCGCCGCCAAATCCTTTTGAACTGCGGCCAATGCGTTTAATTCGAATTTTGTCAAAGACAATTTTCCGCTCTTGACCCCTTCGTCCAAAATGGTACAGCATGTTTCTGCCGCGGCTTTTGAACGGAGGTATGTGTCGTTTCCGTTCTTTGCGATGGCTTCTCCGACGCGGTAAGCATTGTCGTAAGCCAAAACATAGCCTTGCGGGTCTCTGTATCTGTCAGAGAGCATGAGCAAATCACGAAGGACTTTTTCATTGCCCGTTTTTAAGGCCGTGTTCATCAAAGAACAGTCGTATGCAAGCGATTCAACCCAAACTTGAACGGTTGTGCCGCCGAATTCACCGTGGTATTCGACAGATTCGTTGGACCACATGTCACAGCACTGCATGGTTAAGTTGCCCATGACGTCGGAGTGAGCACAGGTGGATGTTTTTCCTTCCTGAGTGATCGGAACACCTGAAATCGCTTTGACGATGGTGTTTTCATAACCGCAGTCTTTGCCCGGGCCTGTCGCGCCGGATTCGTACGCCGCAAGAGATCTGGCAGCCGCAATACAGCGTGCAACGATTGCCGTTGTGTGGGCTAAGTTTTTGTCAAGAAGACCACCGGCAATGAACATGGCGGTGTTGGCTTGAGCACAGTCTGTGTCACCTGCGGCAACACGTCCTGTTTTTTTGGCAATGCTTGCAATGTTTTGCCACACGAATTCCATGTCGCTTGTACCAAGCACACCGATACCGAATAAAACACCGGCGATATCATCACGAACAATCGCGTAGTCGAAAACTTCTTTTCCGCCCATGGATTCGATGGACAAGAAGTCGGCGCCCTGTGAAGCACACTGTTCAAAAGCGTCCAACATCACGTCGTTTTTCGAACCGCGAAGAGCCAAGTAATCTCTGTCTTCACGAATGTCACCAATCGTGTGTCTGAGACCGCATTTCACACCGTATTCTTCATGATATTCTTCTAAAATAGATTTTTGAACGTGAGCAATTTCTGCGCCCCAACTCGGATTGTTGGACATTTGCTGAACGTGTTCGGTTTCAAGAACGACGGCCGGAGCACCGATTTGAACGATTCTGGCCATGGCGTCTTTTGTAATTCTTTCATATTCTTTGACAAGCGCATCTTTAGAAACACCGGCTTGCGGTCTTGGAGCGTAGTTTAATTCCGGGATGGCATATCCGGCTCCGATTTCAAGGCCTAATCCGCCTTTGACCGGGAATTTTGCTCTTCCAAAAACCATTTCATCTGCATTTGCGTATGCCATTTTTGTATATCTGTTAACTGTCATTTTTGATGCCCCCTCAGTGGAAGTGGAATTCGTCCCTTAAATTATCGATGTTTGCGCCGTTCTTTAAAATGTAATTTGCGAACTTAGCGGCTTCTGCGGCTTCTTCGCCGTAAACACCGAGGCTGTAACTTTCAACGAATTCTTGGTTAACGGCACCGCCGCCGCATGCGAACGGGATGTTTAAACCTTTTTCAACCATTTTATCATTGACTTCTTTGAAGGCGTACATCGTTGTCGTCATCAAAGCCGTTCCCGTCACCATAACAGGTTTAACTTCGGCGGCTTTTGAAACAACTTCATCCACCGGGACATCACGGCCCAAGTCAATCACATCAAAACCGTCCGCTCGAAGAAGCGCGGCAACGATGTTTTTACCGATGTCATGAACGTCTCCTTCGGCGACATGGCAAATAACAGTTCCTTTTGATTGCGGAATTTCTTTGGTCTTGGATTTACAGTAGTCTATGCCTTCAAGCATGGCATCTGCGGACATCATGACATTGGGCAGGAAAATGATACCTTCATCGTACAACGCTGAAACAACGGCCATTCCCGGGAGAAGAGCTTCGTCGATGAGTTTTAAAGGATCTTTTCCGGCATCTAAAAGAGCGTCGAGTGCGTCAATGACGTCGTCCTCTTCTCCATCATAGATGGCGACAGCAACTGCTTTTAACAATTTATCTTTTGGATAAAGTTGCTCTGCAGCTTCGTCAGGAGTCATGGTTTTTTCCATGGCCACGTTATATCTGACAAGGATTGTTGCAATATCTTCTTTTTTAAAGTCTAACATAATAGATTCTCCGTTTCGATGTATTATAAGGAGAAAAGGAAAACAACCACACATTCCATTTTTTATTTATTCGGATCCGAACCGCAAACGATTTTTACACACAACGGGCCAAAATACACACACGAATCCGTTTTGTCTAAAATCGCACACTTCTATTGAAACGCACTTTACACACACTTTGATTTCAACAAACGTGTTTTAATACAAATATGAAACACACACACAAATTTGTATTAAATCAGAGGACCAAAATTGATGAGACCCGATAAAGTTTAAAGATAAGCCTTTACCGGAAACAATTTGGTTGTTTTGACTCAAACTCTCCCTACACGAACCATATTTATAATTTGTAAGAACCGCGTAAATTACGCACTTACAATATTCTATTTGTCGGATTGAAGTATATACATTAAACGACTCCTTTTTTTTTAAATAACTTCTTAAAAAGAAATCAATCGAAGAAAAATATAAAACAAATTAGATGAACCGAATTGCTCCCCGATTCGATAAAATCAAAAAGACCAAATTATAAAGATTGATTAAAATAAAAAAGTTCAAAAATATTGTCAAAATTTTTGATAGTTTGAACGACTATTGTTATATGATTAAACCAAATTATATGGATAAAACCAAGCTTATCAGGAAAAATTATCAAATAAAATCATAAGAATATTGAAAAAAACGAGAGGGAGAAAAACAAAGGGATAAATATATATACAATAATCCAACCCGATGTTCTTTTAATAAAGAGAACCGAAAAAGCAGACAATAAATAAAAATTACAACAGTGTTATAATTTTGACATCCGTCGTCGATTCAACAGTACGCATTGAAAAGAAACGGCGCCTAAAAAATACAAATACCCGTCAAAAAATAAACGACGATTGTTGCTTAAAACACCGCGGGCATACAAGAGACACACAAATTTGAAAATAACAATGCGCCCATAAAAAATAATCGGCGCCCAAAAAAACATGTCACGCTCAAAAAAATAGAAACGGCAGTCAAAAGATATGTGAGCCCTAAAGGTAAAAACGGCAATCAAAAAACGTACCGCGCCAAAAAAATAAAATTTACAGCCAAAAAACAAGTCGTGCCGGAAAGATAAAGGCACCTCCAAAAAAATAGAAACGGTAACCAAAAAAACATGCCGCGCTCAAAAAGATAAGAAGTGTAACCAAAATGACATGTTGAACCCGAAAAGAAAAAGGAGGGCAGAAAAGAAGGAGAAAAAAAGAAAAGGAAAAGAAGGGAAAGGAAAAGAAGGAGAAAAAAAGAAAAGGAAAAGAAGGAAAAATATAGAAAATATCAAATCCCTTTTCCGATTTCACTTTTCCTGAGCCAATCGATATCGGATTGGTAAAGCTCGCGAAGGTCTTTTAATCCGAGCTTCAACATTGCAACGCGGCTGACGCCAAGACCCCACGCCAAAACCGGCTCTTTTATCCCCAGAGGCGTTGTCACTTCTTTTCTGAAAACACCGGCGCCGCCGAGTTCAACCCAACCGAGGCCATCAATCCAAACTTCGGGTTCAACGCTCGGCTCCGTGTACGGAAAATAGCCGGGACGGAAACGAACTTCTTCAAAACCCATTCTGTGATAGAATTCTTTTAAACAACCGAGCAGGTCCGCAAAACTCATATCTTTGTCCATGACGACCCCTTCCAATTGTTCAAATTCGGGTGTGTGCGTCGGATCAATCGTTTCGCGGCGGTAAGCGCGATCAATACAAAACGCTTTGATCGGACCGACCGGATTGTCCGCCAAATATTTGACGGTAACGGCGGTCGTATGCGTGCGCAAAACGTTTTTTTCGGCAATGTCGGAACTCCAGCGATATCCCCAACCGCAAGAGCCCGTGTCTCCGCCGGTTTCATGAGCGTCTCGGATTTTATCGACATAAATCTCCGGCAATTCCGAACGCGATTCCAAATGAAAAGTATCCTGCATTTCTCGGGCGGGATGGTCTTGCGGTTGGAAAAGAGCGTCGAAATTCCAAAAAGAAGATTGAATGATATCCCCTTTGATTTCCGTAAAACCCATTTCCAAGAAGATTTGACGCATTTGATCAATCAAACGCTGGTAAGGATGAATTTTCGCGCCGTAAATCGGTTTAACGGGTTTTTGAACTTTGTACGGGCGGTAATATTTGTTTTCCCACTCCCCGCTTTTTAAAAGTTCGGGCGTGATTTGAGCAATTTCTTCCGTGATTTCAATGCCTTTTGCGACAAAGGATTTGCCGGTCTCCGTAATCAAAATGCGGCGCTTTGTGTATTCTTCTTTTTCCAAAAGTTTTCGTTTTAACAAATCGGAAATCACATTTTTAGAAACCAATTCCTTCGGCAATTCAAAAACCGGATCGAACGTATCGCTTTCCAATGAGTTTTCATAAATGTCGCTGAGAATATTTTCATCCTCTCCCTTGGGCGCGTCCCCGAGCGGGATAAGAATTCCGTTTTCGATTTTCGCCCATTTTTTCTTTAAAAGCCAGCCGGTCGCGATGCCGATAAGCTGAAGGGGAAAAGATTTTCGAAGGTCTTCAAGAGAGGTTTCACCGTCGATGCTGTCAATGATTTGCCGTTCCGGAAGACCGATTTTCGCGTACTCTTTTCCCTCTTCGGAAAGACCGTAAAGCTCAAAAAACTCCTCCTCGACTTTTGAAAGACCTTTTTCCTCCAAAAGGAAAGCCGCTTGCATTGAAGCGTCCGCGTTTAAATCCGATATCTCGACAATATCTTTAAGTTCGGCGGTTCCGATTTCATTCAAAGACAAAAGAACCTTTTTTTCATTATTCGTTAAATCATAATCTGCCATTTTCATAACACCCTGATTTGGGTTGAAACATAAAATTTGACGATGTTTTGCATTAATAAAAATTATGTACAAATTGAGTCAATGATTATTTATCAATATATTTACCCTTAATGAAACTCATCTTTTATATTCTCTGTTGTTACAATCCGATATTTATTTACAATTCGGCCGGCTGCCGGCAATTCAAATCTGCCGCATTCCTTCGAAATCTGCTGTCGCAATCAAACTCTGCTGCAGACAAAACAAATCTGCCGCTGCAATTCAAATCTGCCGCTGCAATTCAATTTGCTGTTTACACTTGCAATTCAATTTGCTGTTTGCACTTGCAATTCGATTTGCGAGCGGAAATCCGATTCATTATTGCGGTTTATCGTCAATGTTTTGGAGATAGGATTTTTTATTGCCTCTTATAATCAATCCCAAAAAACGGCAATAAATCATACGCTTCTTCTCTTTTTTGCTGAAGATTCGTCAAAAAGGCTTCCATTTTGCCGGCCGCGTTTTTCTTGCATTCCCCGCATAAAATATTTCCGCCGGTACAATCCGCTCTCATTTGTTCCAATTCGCCGTCATCATCCGTCAGATGGAAGAAACAAAGTTCGTAAACGGAGCACTTATTAAATTCGCCGCCGAGTTTGCGCTGCTCTTCGGCCGATTCTCTGCCGCCGGTCTTGGCTTTCATGATTTTTTTAGCTGCCGATTTCGGGTCTTCAAAAAGCGCGATGTTGCTGTCCGGAATGCTGCTTGACATTTTGCCGCCGGTCAGGCCGCTCATAAATCTGTGATACGTGGAGGCGGGCGGGATAAAAGCGTAACCGCCGGCGGAAAGTTCTGTTTTTTGGACGGTTTTTGAGATGTCGTCTTTTGAGATCTCACCCAAAACATCAAGATGCTCTTTGGAAAGTTGGGTTTGAATGGTTTTGAATTGTTTGCGCAAACTTGAATCTATTTCCTTTAAAACCCCTTCCGGTGCGTTTTTACTTCGGACGCTCCAATATTTTTCCCCCGTTTTTTGATCCGTTCGCTCTTCAATCAAAAAGAAATTCATTTTCGCCGCGATATCGCGCGTCAATCGAATGTGCGGGTCTTGGTCGGCGCCGACCGGAACGACCACCGGAATCGGCCCGCCGAATTGAGGCAACTGGTTGTGCAATATGTCTGCGCCCTGCGTGAGTACGGCAATCATGTGCGCTAAATGCGTCTCGCCCGAAAATCCGTAAATGGCCGCCATTTCCGAAAAATTCACTTTCGTGCCGAGCTCAAACGCTAAATCTTTAACCGGCTGATTTTCCGATTGGAAATAAAGCCTTGTTTTTTCGGGCTTTAAGCCCAGCGCAATCAAACTGATTAAATACTCTTCAACGCCGATGCGCTTACACTCTTCCCACGTGTATCCGCGAACAGCATGCGCTTCACGGTCCGCGATTCCCACAACGACCGTCCCCCCTTGTTGCTGATACCAAATGATTTGATCCATGACCATTTTGTGCCCGAAATGCGCTTTTCCGGTCGGCATAAACCCGTCTAAAACGACAAACGGCTTTTTATTTTGAATGGCATCGACAATCCGGTCATAACCGCGATGCCCGAAAACAATCCCGCGTTTCATGTATTTGTGAGGATTTGGAATATCGTCCAACAATTCCTCAAACGGCTGAATGCCGAATTCGTCAAAGAGTTTTGAATAGTCGCTGATTTCAGAAGACTTCCACGGATCTAATTTTTGCGTCATGAAAAATCACATAAATAAAAATTGAAAACTTGTAAAATTAAAAAATAATTTCAGATGAATGAATAACATAAAATCATCTTCTTATTTATTATTGTTTTTAAAAAAAAGGAAAAAGAAAAAGAAAAAGAAAAGGAAAAGAAAAGAGAAAAAAAGAAAAAGACGGAAAATAGAAAAATAAAGAATAAAAAAACAAAAAAGAAAAAGACGGAAACTGAATGTGAAAGAGGAAAAACAAACAAAAAAATGGAAATTGAGAAATAAGAAGCGAGAGAAGAAAAATAAAAGGCAAAAATAAAAAGAGGGAAAATAAAAACAAAAAACAGCGATATAAAACAGAAACATGAAACGGAAAAGAAAAAAACAAAAGAAAAACAAAAGAAATAAAAAATAAAAGAAATAAAAATAAAAGAAATAAAAATAAAAGAAATAAAAAATAAAAGAAATAAAAAATAAAATAAATAGAGTTAAAACGGAAAAATTCGATGACATGAGGGATTTTTGTTTGTTCAAATCCGATATTTAAAATTTAGCTTAAAGTTTAGACTTTTTGAGAAAAATGGAAAAAAAGAATTATAGCGAGGGATAGATTCGAACTATCGGTCTACGGGTTATGAGCCCGTCGGGATCTCCTGGCTACCCCACCTCGCTTCATATTCAAAACAGATTCATGACGAGCATGAATGAGTACTCCTAAAATAGAGAGAACCTATATAAGTTCATCCCTAAAAGAAAAGGAATAAAAAAACAAATGTCTGATTTTTCAGACATTTGAATTCATTTTTGTTTCGTTAAAGTAATGCCATGTTCAAAATATTTTTTTGATTATGAATGATTAAGCGGGTTGTTCATTTTTAATGAAATCGTTGCTGTCATCCATAATTTCGTCAGTCATTACCCCACGCGTCAGTTTAAGAATAATACCGGCAATGAAGCCCGCAATTAATGTTCCAACCATAACAACAATTGCGGAAACGACGTTTGTGAAACTGCCGATGACGATGGCTGCAACAATTGCGCCAAACAGTCCACCGACTCCGTGAAGGTTATGAACACCCATGACATCCAAAATTCCCAGCTTTCCGCAGAGCCACGGATTGAGATAAATGAAACACAATGCCGAAATAATACCCGCCATGACGCCGATTAAAAGCGCGCCCCACGGGCTGACGGAAAGAAGCGGAGATCCGATGGCAACCGGTCCTGCCAACATCGCATATGTGTAAACCAGCGGATTGACTTTCTTTTCAACCGCCTGACAAACGGCATATGCGGAAATAATGGAACCGAGTCCGGCCATGTAACAAGTCATTGTTCCCCAAAAAACTTGTTCCGGCGGCAATAATGCGGTGACGAATGCCGGCCAAAAGACCCAAAGAATCATAGACGCCAACCAAACAAAACTGACACTGTGCGTGGATGTGTACATGGGTTCATCAAAGGCTTTCTTTTCGCGAATCGCTAAAGCAACGCCTAAACCAAAGTAAGCCGCACACATGTGGACAAGAATAGATCCTCCCGGATCTGTTGTAAGTGAACCAAAAAGAACCTGGTTTCCAATAAACCATTCAACAAGAGCGTAAACAGGCGCAAATAAAAGGCCCGCCAACAAATATTGCCACATTTTAATAGTGCCCAAAAAGACACCAATCGCAATAACAACAGTAATCGAACATATGACTCCCCGAATCATAAGTGCTTGGTCCCATACGGCACCGAAAATAAATTCTTGAATGGCTAAATATCCGATGAAACTTGTCGCCGCGACCAAAAGTGTTGCCAACGCGACACTCCATTCAAATTTGCGGATAAACATCATTAAAAATGCAACCATCATCAGCATAAACCATACGCCGAGATTTTTGATAAATTTAAAGTTTTCATCCACGCTGTCATTATCATAAGTCGTCGTGTCGCCGGGAATTCCAGTTGTCGGAGCGGTTGCTGAGACAATATAAATCGCACCTGCGAATAAAATAAGACCTAAGACAATAAACAAAATAGTTTTTGTTTTAGAATCCACTAGTTGACCCCCCAATTAATATACATTTTATAATTAACACATTAAAACACATAAAAACACAACAAACATTAAAAAGAAAAAAATGTAAGTTATGCCCTTAAAAAGAAGGGCGGTTTATTTATATATATTTTATTATCAGATTGCGGCCTTTTTTAAAGAAAGACAAAGATAATAAATGTTTAAATACAGTTACATATTAAGTTTAATTCAATTAAAATCAATAAAAATCAATTCTAACAACTTAAATCAGTGCAAAGCTATGCCACACAGATGTACAAAATGCGGTGCCGTGTTTGAGGATGGAGACTCCGTCATTTTAACGGGCTGCCCGGAATGCAAATGGAATAAATTCCTTTATGTGAAAGCGGAAGAGACGTCAAAAGAGTTAAAACCGGAAAGCGTTGAAGCTGTTTCTTCGAATCGGGATACGGAAAAAATGATCGCGGAAAAACAAGAAAAAACGATTGACGACGTTCTTGAAAATATTGACCGCGCTTTGGATTCGGATGACGTCAATAAAAAAGAACTGGACCTCGACCGCGTTGATTCCATAAGAATATTGAACACGGGATCTTATGAATTAAATTTAGGCTCCATTATGAAAAAAGAAGAAATCGTTGTCGGAATCAAAGAAGAAGGGCAATACGCCATTGATTTGCCGATGATGCTTCAACAATCCGGAAAAAAGGAAAAAAAAGGGAAAAAGAAATAATTTCAATAAGACTGATTTTCAAAACACTCATCACATAATGGTTTTGAATAAGTCGTGTTGGCCGGCCTTCCGCAATTAAAACAATATTTTTCAGAAAAATTCTCATTTTTATAACGAGCCCAAGAAGAATAGCAATTATTACAAAGCGGTTTCTCGATAGTATCTTCAATTTTATCATGACATCGAATGCAATAACATTCGGAAGGACCTAAAATAACATCTTTAATTAAATTAAAAATTCCACCCTCGGGCGGTTTTTTTGTTTTTATTGCGTTATTGGAGCCTGTCGGCTTTTTTGGTTCCGCTTTCTTTTTTAATTCCGGAGAAGATGGACCGGATGATTGCGATAATGTTTGGTTTTGTTTAGCAATGCGATAGAGCGTTAAAACTTCTTTTCGAAGAGCATTATAAGCATCATATGCATCAACACCAACGTCCTCTTCGTTGGTTTTTTTAATCAATACACCCAATTCGGCATTATTTTCTTGAGAGTACTGATAAAGATTCATAGATGTAATAATAGCCATCGACTCATTCAAATAGCATTTCGCATGTAAATTATCAAGAATAAGAATTTCCGCATTAAGCTCTTCTAATTTGCTTTTTTGATTGGTTTTGTCCTCTCTGTAAATTAAAGTAATTGAAACATTTCTGGAATGGGCATCTCTTAAAAAACCGAATAGGAGAGTCGATATTTGAAGGTACGGACTGATCAAAATAATTTCTTTTTCTGCATTTTTAATCATATCCGTTAACCTTGCGGAACAATTTGTTGTGTCTAAAACAATAACCATTAAAATCACCAATTTTTTATTTTGAAATATTATTCCTCTTTTTTAACCGCGACCACGCCCATGTGATCTGTATGAAACGGCGCCAAGTCCGCTGTTTTTAAGATGTTGAAAGAAACGTTTTGGTTTTTTTCAAGAAGTTTGATTTCCTCGGCGAATATTTTTTTCGGGTTTTTGGCAACGTCTATGCTTCTGGCTTTTAAAGATAAAATCAAATGCCCGCCGTCTTTTAAGAAATAAGCGGCGTTTTTACAGGCGATTTCGGCTTGATTGGGTTGGGCGACATCTTGGAAAATGACGTCCACAGGCTCAACGATCGGGAAATAAAGCTCCGGGCGGGCGGCATCGGAAAAAATCGGGATGATGTTCTTTCTTTTTTCAGCCAACATCACCAAATGGCGCATCGGGCGTTCGGAAAATTCAACCGCGTAAACGACGCCCGCACCTTCCGATAAGATATCGGAAACATGGCTGACGGTTGTCCCGGACGCGGCGCCTAAATAAAGAACGCGAGAATCCGTGCTCAACGGAATTTTAATCTTTTTTTGATAAAGAGCGCCGAGTTTGCTGCGTTTCGGATCCCATGAGCGGTATTCGACTCCGTCGTCATCCGTCATCATTTTTTCACCGTAAACAGAAACCGTCGGCGCGGCGTTTTGGGTATAGAGTTGAAACTTTCCGCGCATTTTTCCTTCATAAACGCCAGCGGAATAAGGTTTAAGCGTCATATTTAACCTCCGCCGCATTTTTTTTGGGTTCGCGGTTAGCGTTTGCCGCTTTGATTCGGTTGATTTTCGCATTCAAATCCGCATCAATTTTCGGATTGATTTTGCCGGAATAGTAATCCGTTCGCGCCGCCAAGCTGACGGCGGCGGCAAAAGCGCGCGCAATTTTACCGCGCAAACGAAAAGGCGCCGTATTTAAAAGCGGATGACTGAAAATAATACCGTGCTTCGGTGACGGCGCGTTGGACCGCAGGTGTTTAACCATGGCTTTTTCCGCACCCATCACTTGAATGCTTCCGGACGGGAGAGCCGCCAAATTTTTAAGACCGCAGGCCATGCTCAAAAGGCGGGCCCCCAAAACAACACCGGCTAATTGAGATAAATTTGGAGCCGTCTCTCCCATTTTATTTTCAATGAAGGACTCAACCGCTTTTTTTCGTTCGTAAAGCGAAAGAACGTCGTCTGCAAAAGATCGCATCAAAAACAAATCTTCGTGTGACGCCGGCGCGCCCATTTGGGATTTTGAAGTCGACTCCGGACTTTTTGAAACGAAACGAACATACTCTTCGTTTGATAAATCCAGCTCGGGATAATAAGCGCTGTACCAATCAACCAGCCGCTCCGTTAAATGATTGATTGTTTCATTTAAATCATCCAACGCTTCGACGGCTTGAATGACTTTTTTATCTTCCGTCAGAGAAGCGGAAAGCTGGCGGCGCGCCGTTTGAATGGCCGTCTCGCGAAGCTTAGAAATATAATCCGCATCCGATTCCGTCAATTCCGTCGATTCCGCCTGCTTTGCCGCCGCTCGATAGTCCGGTTTTTGTTTTAAAAAAACGGGTTTGAGCGCGGAAACGAATTTCAAATTTTGAGAGGAAGAAAGAATTAAGAGAAGACGATCGGACAATTCAAGAGGTGTTGCGGCAGAAAGATTTTCCGACAATTCGAAGTCGCCTTCATAAGAAAGCTTGCCAAACCAAGTCAAAAAGCTTTTTGAGGAGTCAGGCATGATAAACCGCTCCGCTGTTGTTGGCTTTTGTAATCAGGACTTCACTGCCCTGCGGCATTTTTTCAAGAAGAGCGGATTTTAATTCTTCGGATTGTTTGCGATCGTTTGAGAAACCATAGACGGCCGGACCGAACGAGCTGATACCTGCGCCGTAACTGCCGTTTTTCAGCATCAAATCCATCACCGCTTTAACTTCGTCGGATTGGATTTGAACCTCGTGTTTTTTAAAACCTGTTTTTTGCAAAAGATTGACCGCGTTTCCGAGACCCTCGATATTTTTTTCAAGGATGGACGGAATCATTTGCATGAGAATGATGTGAGAGATTTCGCGAACGTCATTTATCGGGACCGGACAAACTTTTTGGAAAAAATGTTTTTCATCCTCTCCACTGATACCTGTTTTGGGCGAAACGGCAACAACGATATCCCACTCCGGAAAGTTCAGTCGAAGAAGAAGGTCTGCCGGCGGCGCCGTGCTTCTTGAGGAGGGGAAAAACCCGTTTTTATCAGACATTTTATGACCGGAATCCACAATAAATCCGCCGTTTTCAAAGGCTAAAACGCCGATTCCAGAAGTTCCGCCGCGGCGTGTCATTTGCGCCAACTCTTTCACACTTTTATTAAGGCCGTACAGACTGTTGACGGCGGCGGCGGCCGATAAAGCCAGCTGCGTTCCCGAGCCGAGACCGATGTGCGGGCGAATGGAGGATAAAAATTCAAATTCGACGCCTTCGTTTTCGGGCAAAAGAGGCGCGACCAGCCGGGAGATGTGTTCTTTGAAATCGGGACCGGCGGATAAAACGTCGCCGTTTTCGGACCGTTGGGTAACAGCAATCGTATCCGATTTTTTGGCGCGAAGCCAAACGCCGCCGTCTTCCAATGCCAAGCCGACACTGCCGTCTAATCTGCCCAGCCCCCCGTTCATATCGATTAAGCCCATATGAATACGAGAAGGCGTTTTTATTTCAAACATAGAATTCGCATAATATTGTTCGCTTATTAATAAATGTAACCAAAATGTAACCAAAAAAAGAACTCAAAACATTTAAAGTTCTTTGTTTGGCTCGAAGGAAAATGATGTTTGTTTTTTCATTTTTTATTTCTTTTCCGCCTTTTTTTCCGCTATCTTCTCCGCCTTCATTTCCGTTTTCTTTTGTTTTCGTTCGTTTCTCCATGTACGAATAGAATGCAAAATAAAATAAGGATAAAGATAGTTCATGAAAACTTTTCGCGTGCTTTTTCGGAACGAAAACCGGATTATCGGAACAAAAAGACGCGAGATTCGGAAGGAAAAAGAAAAGTCCGCGTCCGCTTCAAACATTTCGCGATTCAAAATTGGAATGAGGGAAATATTGTCACGAAGCGCCGCGTTTAATTCTCTCGCCTTTTTTCTTTTTTTGGAACTTTTCGATTCGGATTCGATTCCCGATAAAAAAACGCAAACCGATGAGTTAAAAGAATAAACGCCTCCGAACAAAAGCGCCGTGTTGGCCGGATCGAAAAGACCGAAAACGATATTTGCCGACATTTTATCGATATCGGTTCGAAATAACAAGTCGCTCGTTAATCGAGCGGCGGATTTTGAGATTAAACCGAATGCGACGACGGAATCCGACGCGAATTGTTTGGGATTTGAAAGATCAACGTAACGTTTGATTTCATCAAAAGATTCTGAAAAGTCGCCGACCATATCGCTTTTTATTTCATCGCCCGATCCGCCGCCCGACTCAAAAAGGACACCCGATTCGCCGTCAAAACCGTCATCGAAATCGCTGCTCAAATCATCATCAAAGACGCCATTGAAATCATCATCAAATTCACCATTGGAACCATCATCAAAATCACCATTGGAACCATCATCAAAATCACCATTGGAACCATCATCATTTTCGTTGGAAAGATTAAAACCGTCGGAACGGTCTTCGGATTGATCCAAGGTTTTCGTTTGGGACGGCTCGGGTTTTTCAATAGAGGTTATTCCGACACTATCGATTTTAAAAAGATCTTTTGAGTTTGTTTCAACGCCCGATTCGGAAATCGTTTCACCGGCATGTAAAATAATTTCATAATCGGCGTAACTGTTTTGACAAAGTTCTTTTCGAACGGTGATTTTTTCATCCGTGACCGTTAAATGGTAACGATTTTTTTCGGCGGCGCCGCTCATCTCCTCTTGATTGCCGCCGTATTCGTTGCGCTTAATATTTTTTTTGCCGCCGTTTCCGTCTTCATCGCCTGCGCCGCCCTCTTCCTCATCAAAAGTGTCCGAATCTAAAAGAACGGTTTTGTAAAATAAAAATTTAAAACGAATTTTGATTTTGTTTTTCAATTCACCGTTGATGGTTTTAAAAGAAACGTCAACGAATACGCGCATAAAAAATGTCAGAAATAAAGCGACCGCTAAAACAAGAAGAAAAAGAAGAATAATCAGACCGATTGCTAAAAGCAAATATTGCCCGATTTCAATGAGAGCTGTCGGAAGCGCCATGACACCGTCTGTCATTTTTGGTTACAAGCCGAAATTGCCAATCATTGTCAGCGATTATCAATAACCGTCAACAACCGCCGATATTTATCAACGGTTTTCAACAAATGTCAACAACCGCCGATATTTATCAATGGTTTTCAACAAATGTCAACAACCGCCGATGTTTATCAACGGTTTTCAACAAATGTCAACAACCGCCGATATTTATCAACGGTTTTCAACAAATGTCAACAACCGCCGATGTTTATCAACGGTTTTCAGTAATTATCAATAACCGCCGGCCATTATCAGCAATTGTCATCCACTTCAATAATTCGAGCTTTCGGCTCCCTTTCTTTTTTTGCGGCCTTGACTTTATCGATAATGGACGGAATCATACTTAAAAACTTGACAATTTCGTCTTCCAGGTTGGATTCGTTTAAAGTTAAAATTTCCGTTTTGTCGCCGTCAATCACAATAAAAGCGACCGGCTCTACTTTTGCGCCCGCGCCGCCGCCGCCGCCGTAAGGTGTTTTAATTTCGGA
>Ga0265295_1003969_pt1 | contig 20547 bp, 20 predicted proteins | sample Munlansysbiofilm_FD_192503 | JGI IMG/M metagenome (GOLD analysis project Ga0265295, IMG submission 192503) | Leachate microbial communities from a municipal landfill in Southern Ontario, Canada - Methane capture system biofilm | ecosystem: Engineered > Solid waste > Landfill > Unclassified ... | reverse complement strand
CGACTGCGGCTGCGGCGCGGTTCGGCGGCATCGCCTTGGGTTTCGGCAGCGGCGTTGGCCTGGATGGTCGGCGGCATATTGTCGGCTGCCGGGCGTTCGCGGCGCGAAGACGGGCGGCCTTCCGGGCGTTCGGTGCGTTCCGGGCGGTCACCCTGTTCGCTGCGGCCGGTGCGTTCACCCCGGATCGCTTCCGGACGGCGTTCGCCTCGGCGGCCCCCATTGCGGCCGGAACCCCCCCGGCGGCGGCCATTGCCGGATTCACGCGTCGGCGTCTGCGCTGCCGATTCAGCGGCAGGGGCGGGGGCTGCCGCCGTCTGGCCGGAGAGCCAGCCCAACAGGCGCTTGATCAGGCCGCCTTGCGGGGCCACCAGCGACGCCTCGGCAGTGGGTTTCGCTGTGGCGCGGGGGGCGCGTTCGACGTGGGCCGGGGCCGGTTGGGCGGGCTGGATGCCTTTGACCAGGGCTTCGGGGCGGGTCTTGGATTCCTGGGCCTTGTTCGGCTGCCAGACGAGCTTGTCTTCGGGTTCTTGCGTGAGTTCGAAGCTGGTCTTGTGCTCGTCCAGACGCGGATCGTCGTGGCGCAGGCGCTCGATGTGGTGGTGCGGGGTTTCCAGCGACTTGTTCGGGATCAGGACCAGGTTGACCTTCAGGCGGGATTCGATCTGGCTGATGTCGCGGCGCTTTTCGTTGAGCAGGAAGGTGGCCACATCGACCGGTACCTGGGCGTGCAGGGCGGCCGTGCCTTCTTTCATGGCTTCTTCCTGGAGCAGGCGCAGCACGTGCAGGGCGCTGGATTCGGCATCGCGGATCACGCCGGTGCCGGTGCAGCGCGGGCAGGTGACGTGCGAGCCTTCGTTCAGGGCTGGACGCAGGCGCTGGCGGGACAGTTCCATCAGGCCGAAGCGGGAGATCTTGCCCATCTGGACGCGGGCACGGTCGAAATGCAGGGCATCGCGCAGGCGCTGTTCGACGGCGCGCTGGTTCTTGCTGTCCTCCATGTCGATGAAGTCGATCACGATCAGGCCGCCCAGGTCGCGCAAACGCAGCTGGCGGGCGACTTCGTCGGCGGCCTCTTGGTTGGTGCGCAGCGCGGTTTCTTCGATGTCGGCGCCGCGGGTCGAGCGTGCGGAGTTGACGTCCACCGCCACCAGGGCTTCCGTGTGATCGATCACGATGGCGCCGCCCGAGGGCAGGGTGACCGTGCGCGAGTAGGCGGTCTCGATCTGGTGTTCGATCTGGAAGCGGGAAAACAGGGGCACGTCGTCGCGATAGCGTTTCACGCGGTTGACGTTATCGGGCATGACCACGCTCATGAACGCGGTCGCCTGATCGTAGATGTCGTCCGTATCGATCAGGATTTCACCGATTTCCGGAGAGAAATAGTCGCGGATGGCGCGGATGACCAGGCTGGATTCCAGATAGATCAGGATCGGTGCCTTGTTGTCGCGCGCGGCGGCATCGATGGCGTTCCAGAGTTGCAGCAGGTAGTTCAGGTCCCATTGCAGTTCCTCGACGCTGCGGCCGATGCCGGCAGTGCGGGCGATCATGCTCATGCCGGATGGGATTTCCAGCTGGTCCATGGTCTCGCGCAGTTCCTGGCGGTCTTCGCCTTCGACCCGGCGCGATACGCCGCCGCCGCGCGGATTGTTGGGCATCAGGACCAGATAGCGGCCCGCCAGGGAAATGAAGGTGGTCAGGGCCGCGCCTTTGTTGCCGCGTTCTTCTTTTTCGACCTGGATGATGAGTTCCTGGCCTTCGGTCAGGGCGTCCTGGATGCGGGCGCTGCGCACGTCCACGCCTTCCTTGAAGTAGGATCGGGCGACTTCCTTGAAGGGCAGAAAGCCGTGGCGGTCTTCTCCGTAGTTGACGAAGCAGGCTTCCAGGCCGGGTTCGATCCGGGTGATGACCCCTTTGTAAATATTGCCTTTGCGCTGTTCGCGCCCGGCGGTTTCGATGTCCAGATCGATCAGCTTCTGGCCATCGACAATCGCGACGCGTAGTTCTTCTTGGTGCGTCGCATTGAACAACATGCGTTTCATGAGTGGGTTTCTCCGTAGTCAGGGCGCGCCGGATTCGGCGCACGGCCACGGGTCACTCGGTGTGCGATGCGGCAGTCTGCGAGGGGATCGGAGCGCTGACGAAGTCAGGCCGCGCCGGTCTCCTGGGGAGGGGGCACGGTGCGCCTGTCGGCGCAGGGTTCTGTCAGCAGGAGGGTCAAGGGCACGATGTGTGATTGACGAAACGATTGCTGGGAACGGCGGACGCGCATCATGGGGCGCGTCCGGTGCGGAAGAGCGAGCAGAATCTGCGGCGTCGCACGCGGCTTGACGTCGATTCCAGCGCCCGGCGACAGCGCGCGGGGGAGAGAACGGGGACGAGGCCGGCGACCAAGGACCTGGAGGCTGGAAACGAGGCAGTACAATGGAGTCCCTGCTGCCCGACGGAGATGCATCCATTGCGTCTCTACGTCCGGCGGTTCCCAGCCTCTATGGGCTGTTGCGATTATATGCCGCTTTTCCCCATGCGCAAAATAGTTGATTCCCCTGCTCAGCCGCCGGCCGTTCGCCAGGTGGTCGTGGGGGCCGAGCACGAAGGGCAGCGGCTGGACAATTTTCTGTTGCGGATTTGCAAGGGCGTCCCCAAAAGCCATCTCTACAAGGCGATCCGCGCCGGCCAGGTCCGGGTCAACAAGGGCCGCTGCCGGGCCGAGACCCGGCTGGTTGCCGGCGACATGGTGCGCGTGCCGCCGTTGCGTCTGCCGGCCCCCGGCACTACGCCGCCGGCCCCGCCGGCCACCTTTCCCGTGCTCTACGAGGATGCGCATCTGCTGGTGATCGACAAGCCTGCCGGTGTGGCCGTGCATGGCGGCAGCGGGGTGTCCTTTGGCGTGATCGAGCAGCTGCGCGCGGCGCGCCCGGAAGAACGCCTGCTGGAACTCGCGCACCGCCTGGACCGGGAAACGTCGGGCGTACTGATGGTGGCGCGCAGCCGCAAGGCGCTGGTGGCCCTGCACGACATGATGCGCGAGAGCCAGGGACGCAAGCACTACCTGGCGCTGGTCGTGGGCGACTGGGTCAATGATCGCCAGCATATCCGCCTGCCTTTGCTGAAATACCTGACCCCTGGTGGCGAGCGCCGGGTGCGTGTCGATGCCCAGGGCAAGGCCGCCCATACGATTGTCACCTTGCAGCGGCGCTACGGCGGCCGCTATTCCCTGGTCGGGGCCGAACTGCGCACGGGGCGTACCCATCAGATCCGGGTACACCTGGCGTCCCAGGGGCATCCGATCGCGGGCGACGAAAAATACGGACCGGATGCCGTGCGCGCTGCCCTGGCCGCCCTGGGGTTCCGGCGCATGTTCCTGCATGCGCATCGCCTGGAAATTCCCCATCCGGTGTCCGGCGCGCCCCTGGTCTTCGAATCCCCGCTGCCGCCTGCCTGTCGGGCGCTGCTGGATCAACTGGAGCCTGTCCAATCATGAATGCCCTGGATTCTGTCACGACTTCCGCCGCTACCCGAATTGCCGGCAGCGCGCCGGACAAGCACTACCGTGCCGTGATTTTTGATTGGGATGGCACTTTGCTGGATTCGACGTATCACATCGTCGAGGCGCTGCTGGGCGCCTGCCGCGACCTGGACCTGCGTGAACCATCCCGCGAAGAAGCCGGCTGGGTGATCGGGCTGTCGCTGCAGGCGGCCTTGTACCGCCTGGTGCCGGACCTGGGGGCCGATCGTGTGGACGCTTTTGTCGAACGCTATCGCGTGCATTTCATGGCCTTGCAGCACGAAATGCGCCTGTTCGAGGGGCAGGCCGGGCTGCTGCATGACCTGAGCGCGGGTGGCGTGGTGCTGGGGGTGGCCACGGGCAAGAGCCGCCGGGGCCTGGATGCGTCGATCGAACAGCTGGGCTTGCGCGATCTGTTCCGGGCCACGCGCACGGCGGACGAGGCGCGTGGCAAGCCCGATCCGGACATGCTGCTGCAATTGCTGGCCGAACTGGACCTGGTGCCGGACACCGTGCTGATGGTGGGTGATACCACGCATGACGTACTGATGGCGCAGGCGGCGGGGGTGGACAGCCTGGCAGTCGGCTATGGCGCGCATGCGCCGTCCCTGCTGGAATCCGCACGGCCGACGGCGCTGGTGGGCACGGTGCCTGACATGCAGGCCTGGATCCGGGCGCGGACGGGCTAGGGCCTGTTCACACGAATCAAGAAGGGGATCGCGTTGGGCCTGGGCGCTGTCGAGCGTAAGGCGCCCGCCGCAGCAAGACTCAATGCCTTGCGAGAATGGACAACGCAGTGGGTGGCAGCGCTCAGGCCCTAGCTTGCCAGATATAGGAACAGCGTCGGTTTGCGTTCGAAGTCCGGCTGTCCGGCCTTGCGCCATTGGGCGATGGTGCGTGTGGCGATGGTTTCGTCATCGCAGGTCAGCGAACTGGCAACGCACAGCCGGGTCGTGTCGCGCAGGGTGCGCAGCAATGCTTCGAACAGCGCGGCGTTGCGATAAGGGGTCTCGATCAGGATCTGGGTCTGTTGCAATTTGTGTGACGCCGATTCCCAGGCGCGCAGCTGGGCATCGCGTTCATGTGCCTTGACGGGTGCGTAGCCGTGGAAGGCAAAGCGCTGGCCCTGCAGCCCGCTGGCCATCAGGCCCAGCATGATCGACGAGGGGCCGACCCAGGGGATGACCCGGATGCCAGCCGCGTGCGCCTGGGCCACGACCAGTGCGCCGGGGTCGGCGACCGCCGGACAGCCGGCCTCGGACACCAGGCCGATGTCCTGGCCGGTCGGCGTGGCGGTCAGCCAGGCGCGGATTTCGCCGGCCTGTGTGTCCGGCCTCAGGGTGTGGATGGTGATTTCCTGCAGCGGGACGGCGGTTTCGATCTGCTTCAGAAAGGCGCGTGCCGTTTTGGCGTTTTCGGCAATGAAACAGCGCAGCGAGGCGGCGATTTCGCGGGCCGCCTGGGGCAGCCAGCGTTCCGGGTCTGCATGGCCCAGGCCGACGGGGATCAAGTGCAGGGTGGTCATGGCGAATGTGGGTGGGCCCTAGATTGCGGGATGCGGCGCGAGGGGTTCCAGGCCGAAGGCGCGCAGCATGCGGCACAGGGCGATCAGTGGCAGGCCGATCAGCGCGGTCGGGTCGTCGCTGCGCATGTGTTCCATCAGCGCAATGCCCAGTTGCTCGGCCTTGGCGCTGCCCGCTGTGTCAAAGGGTTGCTCGATGCGCAGATAGTGTTCGATGCGGGTATCGTCCAGGGGCAGGAAGCGGCAGGCAGTCGGCACGTTTTCCAGCAGGTGCCGCTGCCCGTCGGTGACGCACAGGGCGGTGTGGAACAGGACATCGCGCCCGCCGAAGCGGCGCAACTGGGCGCGGGCGGCCTCGAAAGATCCAGGCTTGCCGACGGGTTCGCCTTCGAATACGGCGACCTGATCCGATCCGATCACCAGGGCACCAGGGTGGCGCGCGGCGATCACGGCGGCTTTTTCTCGGGCCAGGCGCAAGGACAGGTCAAGTGGCGGCTCGCCAGGGCGCGGGCTTTCGTCGATGTCCGGGGATTCGACGGCAAAGGGCAGGCGCAGCCGCTGAAGCAGGGCGCGGCGGTAGGGCGAACTGGAGGCCAGTATGAGCAGCATGGGACAATCCTGATGAGCGCCCGCTAGTTTAGCGTGCACAGGCAGGTGGCGGGTCCATTGACTGGCGGCCTTGGAATCGAATATCATCTAGAGTTTTTCCGAGCAGCAAATTCCCATGGTCATCGATGCGAGCGGGTTTGCGCGCGCCGGGCAAACCCTGGATGGCAGGATTGAGACACAGCGATTGGTGCGCTTGTGCCAGGATCTTCCCGAATCGCAGTCAGGCGAAATCCGCTGGCAAGTGCAGGGACGGTTCGATGCGCCTTCCGGGCAGGCCTGGCTGGATATCGAGGCCCAGGGGGATGTGCAGGTCGTCTGCCAGCGCTGCCTGGAACCCTTTGGCCTGACGCTGCGGGTATCCCGCACGCTGGGACTGGTGGATACCCAGGCCCAGCTGGATGCCATGGATGCGCTTGAAACCGAAGGCCGGGGTCCCGAGATCGAATATCTCGTTGCCGAGCGGGATCTGGACGTCCTGGGCCTGGTCGAGGACGAATTGATTCTGGCGATGCCTTACGCCCCCCGTCACGATGTGTGTCCAGGGGACGGGAACCTGCCGGAACCATCCCGTCGGTCTTCGCCGTTCGCAGTGCTGAAGGATCTCGGGAAGAACTGAATTTTCGTTTCAACACACGGGCTCGTGCTTACCTTAAAATGAGCGGCCCCGATCACAGGAGTCATCATGGCTGTCCAGCAAAACAAAAAGAGCCCGTCCAAGCGCGGCATGCATCGTTCGCACGATTCTCTGACGGCGCCTGCCACGGCCATCGAGCCGACCACCGGCGAACTGCATCTGCGTCACCACATCAGCCCGAACGGCATTTACCGTGGCCGCAAGGTCCTGAAGACCAAGAACGACGAATAAGCCATCCGCGCCCCGGTTCTTCCACGCGCCGATGTCCCATTCCAATCCGACCATCGCCATCGATTGCATGGGCGGCGACCATGGCTTGCCGGTGACCATCCCGGCGGCGATGGCGTTCGCCCAGGCATGCCCGGACACCCGTTGCCTGCTGGTGGGCGATGAGGCCCTGATCCGCCAGGCCCTGCTGCAGAACGCCGCAGCGGCTGGTCGGTTCGAGATCCTGCACGCCTCCGAAGTCGTCACCATGCACGATTCGGTGGAAATCGCCCTGCGCCGCAAGAAAGACTCCTCGATGCGGGTGGCGGCCCAGGCCGTCAAGGACGGCCGCGCCGATGCGGCCGTGTCGGCTGGCAACACGGGCGCCTGGATGGCGATTTCCCGCTATGTGCTGAAAACACTGGACGGCATCGACCGTCCGGCCATCGCCACGGCGCTGCCGAATCAGCAAGGCGGGTCCACCACGGTGCTGGATCTGGGGGCCAATGTGGATTGCACGGCCGAACACCTGCTGCAGTTCGGTCTCATGGGGGCTGCCCTGGTGTCCGCTGTGGATCGCCGTGCGCAGCCGTCCGTCGGACTGCTGAACATCGGCGAGGAAGTCATCAAGGGCAACGAGGTCGTCAAGCAGGCGGCCGACCTGTTGCGCGGCAGCGGCCTGAATTTCTACGGCAACGTGGAAGGCGACGATATTTTCAAGGGCACGGTGGACGTGGTCGTCTGCGACGGCTTTGTCGGCAATGCGGTCCTGAAATCCATCGAGGGCCTGGCGCGCATGATCAGTGTCATGATGCGCGAAGAATTCCGCCGCACCCCTTTCACCATGGCAGCTGGGCTGGTGGCCATGCCTGTGCTGCAGCGCTTCCGCGCTCGTGTGGACAATCGTCGCTACAATGGGGCCGCTTTGCTGGGCCTGCGCGGCATTGTCATCAAGAGCCACGGTTCGGCGGACGCCTATGCCTTTGGGCAGGCGCTGCAGCGTGCCCGCGAGGCCGTACTCAACGGGCTGCTCGAAGGCACCATCCAGCGCCTTGATGCGTTGCGCAACCGTCCGCCGGCTCCGGCGGTCTAGCCTTTCTTCTTTCCGGAATCGATATGCCTTACGCCAGGATCACAGGAACGGGCGGCTGTCTGCCCCCACGTGTCGTCAGCAACGATGATCTGGCCGCCGATCTGGCCACGCGCGGCATCGAGACTTCCGATGCCTGGATCACAGAGCGCACCGGCATCCGCCAGCGCCATATCGCCGACCCAGGCACCAAGACCAGCACGCTGGCCACGGCAGCCGCACGTGCGGCGCTGGACAGCGCGGGCCTGACGGCCGATCAGATCGACTTGATCATCGTCGCCACGTCCACACCGGATTTCATCTTTCCCAGTACGGCTTGCCTGGTGCAGGCCAATCTGGGCGTGGGCGGCGCAGCGGCTTTTGACGTCCAGGCCGTGTGCAGTGGCTTTGTCTATGCACTGGCGACGGCGGATGCCTTCGTGCGCGCTGGCCGTGCGCATCATGCCTTGGTCATCGGTGCCGAGGTCTTTTCGGGCATCCTCGACTGGAATGACCGGCGCACCTGCGTATTGTTCGGCGACGGGGCCGGGGCCGTAGTGCTCAGTGCAGCCGATGAACCTGGTATCCTGGCCGCCCGTTTGAATGCCGATGGGCGCCAGCAGCATATCCTGTGCGCTGCCGGCAGCGTTGAGGGCGGGCAAGTCACCGGCGATCCGTTCTTGCGCATGGATGGCCAGGCCGTGTTCAAGCTGGCTGTCAATTCCCTGACACGTTCCGCGCAAGAGGTCTGCGCCGAGGCTGGCATCGATGTGTCCGATCTCGATTGGATGGTGCCGCACCAGGCCAATCTCCGCATCCTGAATTTCATCGGCCGCAAGCTTGACCTGCCCGAAGAAAAAATCATCGTCACCCTGGATCGCCATGCCAATACGTCGGCAGCCAGCGTGCCGCTGGCGCTGGACGTCGCCTGGCGCGATGGTCGCATCCGTGCCGGCCAGACCGTGCTGCTGCAGGGGGTGGGCGGCGGCTTCACCTGGGGTTCCGTCCTCGTGAAAATCTGAAGACACCACCATGAAGATTGCATTCGTATTTCCGGGCCAGGGCTCGCAGACCGTCGGCATGATGGACGCCTGGGCAGACGACGCCGGGGTCCAGGCGACATTGCGGGCTGGCGATGAGGCGCTGGGCGAGGATCTGTCCGGCCTGATTGCCCAGGGCCCGGCTGAAACACTGAACCTGACCACGCACACCCAGCCGGCCATGCTGCTGTGTTCCGTCGCGATGTACCGCGCCTGGAGACAGGCGGGTGGCGTTGCGCCCGCTTTGGTGGCCGGTCACAGCCTGGGTGAATATTCCGCCCTGGTGGCGGCCGATGCACTGGACCTGGCCGATGCCTTGCGCACCGTGCGCGTGCGGGCCCAGGCCATGCAATCGGCCGTGCCTGTGGGCGAGGGCGGCATGGCCGCCATCCTGGGGCTGGATGACGAGGCGGTGCGCCAGGCCTGTGCCCAGGCGGCCGAAGGCCAGATCGTCGAGGCCGTCAACTACAATGCTCCGGCCCAGGTCGTGATTGCAGGCCATACGGCAGCGGTCGAACGCGCCTGCGAACGGGCGCGCGCGGCCGGTGCCAAGCGCGCGGTAGCCCTGCCGGTGTCCGCACCCTTTCATTCACGTCTGCTGGAACCGGCGGCCGCCGTGCTCGCGCAGGCGCTGGACGGGGTGTCCCTGGTGTCCCCGGCCATTCCGCTGGTCAATAATGTCGATGTGGCCAGCCCGTCCGATCCGGCTGCCATCCGTGACGCGCTGGTGCGCCAGGCCTGGCACCCGGTCCGCTGGGTCGAGACCATCCAGGCCATGAAACGCGACGGCATCACCCACATCGTCGAATGTGGACCGGGCAAGGTTCTGTCGGGGCTGGTCAAGCGCATCGATCGCGAGATCAACACGTTCAACATCACCGATCCGGCGTCCCTGGAATCGACGCTGGAAGCTCTGGGAGGCTGATATGTCGGAACCCGTACTGACGGGCAAGATTGCCCTCGTGACGGGCGCATCGCGCGGGATTGGCCGCGCCATCGCCCTGGAACTGGCGGCTGCGGGCGCCACGGTCGTGGGGACGGCGACGTCCGAGGCCGGCGCCCAGGCCATCACCGAAACGCTGGCGCCGCAAGGCGGGCGCGGCGCGGTGCTCGAAGTCAACGATGCCGCGGCTTGCGATGCCCTGCTGGCCGAACTGGCCGGCGCGGGTGGGCCGCACATCCTGGTCAACAATGCGGGGATTACCCGCGACGGGCTCATCCTGCGCATGAAGGACGAGGACTGGAACGCCGTGCTGGGCACCAATCTGTCGTCCGTGTTCCGTCTGTCGCGCGGTGTGGCCAAGACCATGATGAAGGCCCGGTGGGGGCGCATCATCAATATCACGTCCGTGGTGGGTTACAGCGGCAATGCGGGTCAGGCCAACTATGCCGCCGCCAAGGCGGGCGTGGCCGGCCTGTCGCGCGCCCTGGCCATCGAACTCGGCAGCCGTGGCATCACGGTCAATTGCGTGGCGCCGGGCTTCATCGACACGGACATGACCCGCGCCCTGAACGAGAGTCAGACTGCGGCCATCCTGGGGCAGATTCCCCTGGGGCGCCTGGGCTCGGCTGCGGAAATCGCGCATGCGGTCGCCTATCTGGCCAGCCCCCTGGCCGGCTACGTAACAGGGACGACCCTGCACGTCAATGGTGGTATGTACATGTAGGCACCAGGAACGGATCCGACCGGTCTAAGGTAAAATCCGTTCAACCTCAGCAGGCAGGCCCGGGCGCGATCGTGCTTCCAGAACAGAAGCCATCCGCTGGCCGGGACTGTTTTTTTTGACACAAACCCGCAGCCTCGATGGTTTCATTTGGCTATAATTCGCGGGGTTTTTTCCTTACTGGAGATTTGCATGGAAAGCATCGAACAGCGCGTCAAGAAGATCGTCGCTGAGCAACTCGGCGTCAACGAAGCCGAGATCAAGAACGAATCTTCCTTCCTTGACGACCTCGGTGCCGACTCGCTCGATATGGTCGAGCTCGTGATGGCCCTCGAAGACGAATTCGAAACCGAAATCCCCGACGAGGAAGCCGAGAAGATCACGACGGTCCAACAGGCGGTCGACTACATCACCTCGCACAGCAAGCAGTAATCACCATCCCCCTGTTGCGGCTTGCCGCGCCAGGGCTCGACGACCTGTCGTACCGAGCCGGACAGGCTGTCGGGGCGGTTCGCGGCGGGTGCCATCGGCGGGCTGAAACAGCCCGTTCTGTCTGGCCCGCCCCGGGCCGCTTTTTTACTTTTAGTTTCAGCCTCAGGAGCCGATTCAGTGAAACGCCGTGTCGTCATAACCGGATTGGGCATCGTGTCGCCCGTGGGCAACGATGTCCAGACTGCCTGGGACAACCTCATCCATGGCCGCTCGGGCATTGGCCGGGTCACGCGTTTCGATGCCTCGGTGCTCAGCAGCCAGATCGCGGGCGAGGTCAAGGGCTTTGACGTGACCGAGTACATCGGTGCCAAAGAGGCCAAGCAGATGGATACCTTCATCCATTATGGCGTGGCTGCCGGCATCCAGGCCTGGCGCGATTCGGGCCTGGACATTTCTGCCGAAGACGCCGATCGCGTCGGCACCATCATCGGTTCGGGCATAGGCGGCCTGCCGCGCATCGAAGAAACCCAGATCGAATTCCTGCAGCGCGGCGCTCGGCGCATTTCGCCGTTTTTCGTGCCGGCCTCGCTGATCAACCTGATTTCGGGCCAACTGTCCATCATGCTGGGTCTCAAAGGCCCCAGCTACGCCGTGGTTTCCGCCTGCACGACTGGTTTGCATTGTATCGGCGACGCCGCACGCCTGATCGAATACGGTGATGCCGACGTGATGGTGGCGGGCGGGGCCGAAAGTTCCGTGTCTCCCCTGGGCATGGGCGGCTTTGCCGCCATGCGGGCGCTATCCACCCGCAATGACGATCCGGAAACGGCTTCGCGGCCCTGGGACCGCGACCGCGACGGCTTCGTCCTGGGCGAAGGCGCTGGCGTGCTGGTCCTGGAAGAATACGAACATGCCCGTCGTCGCGGCGCCCGTATTTATGGCGAATTCCTGGGCTTCGGGATGAGTTCCGATGCGCACCACATCACCAGCCCGGATCAGGATGGCCCGCGCCGGGGGATCCTGCATGCCTTGCGCAACAGCGGTGTGAATCCGGACCAGATCAGCTATGTCAATGCCCACGGCACCTCCACGCCCCTGGGCGACAAGAACGAAACCGAGGCGCTCAAGCTTGCGTTTGGCGACCATGCGCGCAAACTGGTGGTGAATTCCACCAAGTCCATGACTGGCCACCTGCTGGGTGCGGCCGGGGGCATCGAAGCCGTGTTCACGACCTTGGCGGTGCATCACCAGGTCTCGCCCCCGACCATCAATCTGTTCAACCAGGATCCCGAATGCGACCTGGATTATTGTGCCAATCAGGCCCGCGACCTGAAGATCGACGTGGCGCTGTCCAATTCCTTCGGTTTTGGCGGCACCAACGGTTCGATGCTGGTGGGGCGCCTCTGACCGCGCGCAGCGCCAAGGGGGGGCCATGACTGAGCGCGAAGTCGATCTCGCGCTGGTCGAGCGCGTCAGGCGCGGCGAACGCCACGCCTTCGATCTGCTGGTGATCAAATACCAGCGCAAGATCATGCGCCTGCTGTCGCGCATGATCCACGATCCTGCCGAGATCGAGGATGTTGCCCAGGAGGCCTTCATCAAGGCCTACCGGGCCTTGCCCCAGTTCCGGGGCGAAAGCGCTTTCTATACCTGGCTCTACCGGATCGCCCTGAACACGGCCCGCAACTGGCAGGCCGCCCACTACCGTCGGCCAGCCACTGTGGCACCCCTGGAAAACGAGGACGGTGAAACTTTTGACCGGATCGATGGCCTAAGCGATCACAGTACCCCGGAATCGTTGATGGCCAGTCGGCAGGTCGCCCAGGTCGTCAACGAGGCCATCGACGAACTGCCGGACGATCTGCGCACCGCGATCGTGCTGCGGGAAATCGAAGGGATGAGTTATGAAGAGATCGCCAGCACCATGCAATGTCCCATCGGGACTGTCCGTTCGCGCATCTACCGGGCCCGTGAAGCCATCGCGGCGCGCCTGCGGCCCGTCATGGAACACGATTCGGAACACCGCTGGTAAGGAGCCATCATGAATGCCAAACCTGATTCCGCTGTGGCAGAAAACACCTGGGAGGCCTCGGTCTCTGCCTGGGTGGACGGTGAGGCCGAGATCCGCGCCGAAGAACTGGACACGCCCTACGGGCGCCAGATCTGGGATACCTATCACCTGATCGGTGACGTCATGCGCAGCCCGGACCTGGCGATTCGGCCGTCCGATCGTTTCTATGTGCGCGTGTCGGCCGCCATCGAGGCCGAGCCGCCGATCGTCGCGCCATCGCCGCTGGTCCGGCGCCATCTGGTGCGCAATGGCCTGTCGGGGTTGGCGGTTGCCGCGGCTGTGGCGTCCGTTGTCTGGATGGCGCGTCCGTTTTTCGTTGCTCCGGACGCGCCGCCCGCCGCTGCTCCGGTCATGGCCCAGGCTGACGAATCCAACACTGCCGATCCGGGGCTGGCCGACTACATGGCTGCGCACCAGTCGATGGCGGGGGCCGGGGCGGTCCGCCAGGTCTCCTACGATGGGATGGGGGCACGCTGATGCCGACCTGGGCGCGGGCTGGATGCCGGGTGGGGTTGTGCCTGGTTTTTTCCTGGGCAGCCACCGTGGGTGCGGCCGAAACCGATCCGCTGGCATTTTTGCAACAGGTCCAGACCGCCGCGCGTGCCCTGGATTATGCCGGCGTGACCGTCTACCAGCAGGGGCACGTGCTGCGGGCCACGCATCTGGTGCATCTGGTCGATGGCACGGGCGAACGTGAACGCCAGGAGGTCCTGGACGGCCCTCCCCAGGAATGCCTGCGGCAGGACGGCATGGAACAATGCCTGCTGCCGGATCATCGAATCGTTGTGATGCGGCCGGCGCACAGTGCCCATTTTCCGGCGCTGCTGCTGGGCGATGGAACGGATATCACTCAGCATTATGATTGGCAGCCTCTGGATCGTATCTACCGGGTGGCCGGGCGCGCATGTTCGGTGTCCGAACTGAGGGCGCGCGACGCCCTGCGTTACAGCTACCGGATCTGCACCGACCAGCAAAACCACCTGCTGCTCAAGATCCAGACCCTGGATGCCCAGGGCCATCTGGTGGATCAGGTGGCTTTCAGTCGTGTCTCTTTCGGCGCCGAGATTCCCCCGGGGGCGCTGGCTTCGCGCTGGAACACACGCAACTGGCAGTTGCAGACCGAAACCAGCCAGCCGGTGAATCTGGCCGAGCAGGGCTGGCGAGTCCTGCCGCCTGCCGGATTCAAGCCGATCGCCGAACTGGCGCGCCAGCTGCGGGCCGGCCACAGGGTCGATCAGCTGGTCCTGTCCGATGGATTGGCAGCAATTTCGATCTTCATTGAAACCTTTGACCCGAAACGTGATCAAAGCATCAGACAGGGCGGCCTGACACAGGGCGCGATCAGCATCTATCGCATGCGATTGGCTTCCTACTGGCTGACCGCAGTGGGCGAGGTGCCTGCGCAGACCGTGCGCGATCTGGCGCATGCGGTCCAATATCTGCCTCAGGCTGCCCACTGACCGTACTATCCCTCCAAGGAGAACCTCATGGCTTTTCATCTGCCGTATACCGCTGTGGCGCGTGCGGCTGCGGGCGCCGCCGCCAGCCTGGTGCTGGCGACCGCCCTGCCCACAGGCGCGGCCCAGGCGCAGGCGGTGGCCACGCCCAGCGCGGCGCTGCCCGATTTCACCCAGGTGGTCGAGGCCACCGAGGGCTCGGTGGTCAATATCCGCACCACCGAAGCGGTGCCGGTGCGCCGTTCGCCCATCGGTCCGGGCAATGGCGATCCTTCCGAATTGTTCCGCTGGTTTTTCGGGCCTGATTTCATGCCGCCTGGTTTTGGCCAGCCGAACCCGCAGGGCCCGCGCGCCCGGCCCCAGCAGCCGCAGTCCCCATCGCAGGGCGAACGCACGGTGCCACGCGGCATTGGTTCGGGTTTCGTGATCTCTGCCGATGGCTATATCCTAACGAACAACCATGTCGTGGACAATTCCAATGGCATCTTCGTCACCATGACCAATGGCAAGGAATACAAGGCCAAGATCATTGGTACCGATGCGCGTACCGACATCGCTTTGATCAAGATTGATGCCTCTGGATTGCGGCCGATCCCCATCGGCGATTCGGACAAGCTGCGCAAGGGGCAGTGGGTGCTGGCGATCGGTTCACCCTTCGGGCTGGATTCGACCGTCACGGCCGGCATCGTCAGCGCCATCAACCGCGACACGGGCGATTACCTGCCGTTCATCCAGACTGACGTGGCCGTCAACCCCGGCAATTCTGGTGGTCCGCTGATCAATCTGCAAGGCCAGGTCGTGGGCATCAATTCCCAGATCGTTTCTCGCAGTGGCGGTTTCATGGGGATTTCCCTGGCCATCCCCATTGATGAGGTGATGCGTGTGGTCGAACAGCTCAAGGCCCACGGCAAGGTCACCCGTGGACGCATCGGTGTGCAGATCACCGAGGTCCAGGACGATGTCGCCAAGGCCCTGGGGCTGGACAAGGGGCAGGGCGCGCTGGTCAGCAGCGTCGAAGCCGGTGGGCCGGCAGCCAAGGCAGGAGTGCATCCGGGCGACGTGATCACGGGCTTCAATGGCCAGACGATCAAGCATATGACCGACTTGCCGCGCCTGGTGGGGGCGACTCGTCCGGGGACGAGCGCCACGATCCAGGTCTGGCGCAAGGGCAAGTCGCTGGAACTCAAGGCCACCGTCGCCGAACTGGACGACCAGGGGGCTGCCCGCAATGACGATGCGTCCTCTGCCAATGCAGAAACGGATCGCCTGGGCCTGAAGGTCAAGGCCCTGCCGGAAGACGCCGGCACCCAGGGGGTGCTCGTCGATCAGGCCGAAGGCGCAGCGGCGGAAGCCGGGATCGAGCCGGGGGACGTGGTCCTGCGGATCAACGACACCGATGTCTCCAGCCCGAAACAATACGCCCAGATCGTCAAGGGCCTGGACAAATCCCGCCCCGCCGTGTTGCTGGTCAGCCGCGACCAGCAGTCTCAGTGGGTGATCATCAAGCCGCAATAAGCGTTTCCGGGGCTGGGTGCGGCCCAGCCCGGTTCCCAGAAAGGGCCCAGCCAATCTGGCCTGGCAGGGCCTGGTGGGGCCACAGCCCGTATTCTGGGAAAAAGTTAAAATACGCCCTGAACGAGAAGGGGGCGCCCTGCGGCGTTCCCTTCTTTATTTTTTCTTTCTGGCTTTCCATGGACCATATCCGTAATTTTTCCATCATTGCGCACATCGATCACGGTAAATCGACCTTGGCCGACCGCCTGATCCAGCGTTGCGGGGGCCTGCAGGATCGCGAAATGGAGGCTCAGGTCCTGGATTCCATGGACATCGAGCGCGAGCGCGGCATCACCATCAAGGCCCAGACGGCTGCGCTGCGCTATACGGCGGCCGATGGCCGGGTCTATGCGCTGAACCTGATCGATACCCCAGGCCACGTGGACTTTTCCTACGAGGTCAGCCGTTCGCTGTCAGCCTGCGAAGGCGCGCTGCTGGTGGTGGACTCGACCCAGGGGGTCGAGGCCCAGACTGTTGCCAATTGCTACACGGCGATCGAACTGGGGGTCGAGGTCCTGCCAGTCCTGAACAAGATGGACCTGCCCTCGGCCGATCCGGATGCCGCTGCCGCTGAAATCGAAGACGTGATCGGCATCGACGCCACCGACGCCATCCTGGCCAGCGCCAAGACCGGCCTGGGCATCGACGAGATCCTGGAGGCCGTCGTGGCGCGGGTGCCGCCCCCCCAGGGCGATCCCGACGCCGCGCTGCAGGCCCTGATCATCGATTCCTGGTTCGACAACTATGTCGGCGTGGTGATGCTGGTGCGCGTGGTCAACGGCATTTTGCGGCCCAAGGACAAGATCCTGCTGATGGCCACCGGCGCCTCCCATCTGTGCGAACAGGTGGGGGTGTTCACGCCCAAATCCCAGGCACGCGACCAGCTTTCAGCCGGCGAGGTCGGCTTCATCATTGCCGGCATCAAGGAACTGGAACATGCCAAGGTCGGCGACACCCTGACGCTGGCTGGCAAGCCGGCCGCTGCGCCGCTGCCGGGCTTCAAGGAAGTCAAGCCCCAGGTGTTCGCCGGGGTCTATCCGGTCGAATCCAGCGAATACGACCAGCTGCGCGATTCCCTGGAAAAACTCAAGCTCAACGATTCCTCGCTGATGTTCGAACCCGAGGTCTCGCAGGCGCTGGGTTTTGGCTTTCGCTGCGGTTTTCTCGGCCTGCTGCACATGGATATCGTCCAGGAACGGCTGGAACGTGAATTCGACATGGACATCATCACCACCGCGCCATCGGTGGTCTACGAAGTCCTGCACCGGGATGGCACGCTGCTGATGGTGGACAGCCCCTCGCGCATGCCCGAAGTCGGCCACATCCAGGAAATCCGCGAACCCATCATGACGGTGACGCTGCTCATGCCGCAGGAATACGTGGGGCCGGTCATGTCGCTGTGCACGGCCAAGCGCGGCGTGCAACTGGACATGAGCTATCACGGGCGCCAGGTGCATCTGCGCTACGAAATCCCCCTGGCGGAAATCGTGCTGGATTTCTTCGATCGCCTGAAATCCGTGTCGCGAGGCTATGCCTCCATGGATTATGAATTCAAGGAATACCGCGTGGCTGATGTGGTGCGCGTGGACTTGCTGATCAACGGCGACCGGGTCGATGCGCTGTCCATGATCGTGCACCGCGCCAATGCCCGGGCCCGGGGGCGCGATGTGGTGACGCGCATGCGCGGCCTGATCCCGCGCCAGATGTTCGACATCGCCATCCAGGCCGCCATCGGCGCTGAGGTCGTCGCCCGCGAAAACGTCAAGGCCCTGCGCAAGAACGTGCTGGCCAAGTGCTATGGCGGCGACATTTCGCGTAAAAAGAAGCTGCTTGAAAAGCAGAAGGCCGGCAAGAAACGCATGAAGCAGGTCGGCAACGTGGAAATTCCGCAAGAAGCCTTCCTGGCCGTGCTGCAGGTCGAAGACAAATAAAAAAGGACACCGCATGAGCTGGGATTTCGCCTTGTTGCTGTTCGTCGCGCTGGTCGTGACGGGCCTGGTCTGGCTGCTGGACGTCTGCGTGCTGCGCGGCCGCCGCCGCGCCCGTGCCGAGGCGGCCGCGCAGGCCTGCCGCAACAACGCCGCCGGGCTGGATCCGGCCGCCCTGCAGGTCGAATGCGATCAGGCCTACGAGCGGGCCAACCACCCGTCCTGGTGGGTGGAATACTGCGTCAGTTTCTTTCCCGTGATTTTGTTCGTCTTCGTGCTGCGTTCCTTTGTGGTCGAGCCATTCCGGATTCCATCGGGATCCATGCTGCCGACCCTGGAAAATGGCGATCTGATCCTGGTGAACAAGTACGAATACGGTATCCGCCTGCCTGTGATCGATCGCAAGATTTTCGATGTGGGCACCCCCCGGCGTGGCGACGTGGTGGTTTTTCGCTACCCGGTCGATCCTTCGGTGGACTACATCAAGCGGGTGGTCGGCGTGCCGGGCGATGTGATCGAATATCGCAACAAGGTCCTGTCGATCAATGGCACGCCCGTGCCGCGCAGCCGTGATGGGGATTACTACGAACCTGACCGCGCCGTCTATGTGGAACAGTACCGGGAACAATTGGGCGATGTCTCGCATCGCATTCTGCTCAATACCCAGGCCCCGCAGGAACTGATGCCGATCACGCGCTTTCCCGATTTCCAGGCGTGTGCCTATTTGCTCGACGGCGTGCGCTGCACCGTGCCGGCCGGCCATTACTTCATGATGGGCGATAATCGCGACAATAGTCTGGACAGCCGCTATTGGGGCTTTGTCCCCGACAGCTACATCGTCGGGCGCGCTTTCTTCATCTGGATGAACTTCGGTTCACCCAGCCGGATCGGTGGGTTCAAGTAATGGCCTCTCTGGATTCCCTGCAGTCCGCCCTGGACTACCATTTTCGGGATGCAGCGCTGCTGGATCGCGCCCTGACCCATCGCAGCCACGGCATGCCGCACAACGAGCGGCTGGAATTCCTGGGGGATTCGGTCCTGAATTTCGTCGTCTCCACGCTGCTGTTCGCCGAACACACTGAAATGGACGAGGGCGATCTGTCCCGGGTGCGCTCGAACCTGGTCAAACAGTCCGCCCTGGCCGACATCGCCCAGACCCTGTCTCTGTCAACGCACCTGCGCCTGGGCGAAGGCGAACTCAAGAGCGGTGGTTTCCGCCGTCCATCGATTCTGGCGGATGCGCTGGAGGCGATCTTCGGTGCGATCTACCTGGATGGTGGCTATCCGGAAATCAGCCGCGTCATCGAACGCCTGTACCGCCCGATCCTGGCGCACATCGACTTGCGCACATTCGGCAAGGACGCCAAGACCCTGCTGCAGGAACTCGTCCAGGGGCGAGGCCATCCCCTGCCGCACTACGAGGTCGTCGCCACGCGTGGGGCGGCGCACGATCAGCTGTTCGACGTGGTTTGTGAAATTGCCCCGCTGGGTATCCGGGTGCAGGCCTGCGGCAGCAGCCGGCGTGCCGCCGAGCAGGCGGCGGCCAGCCAGGCGATCAGCGCCATCGAATCCCTGGGCCCGGCGCGCCGGGCCCCGCGCCGCCGCCGGCCGGCGCAGCTTTCCCTGCCCGTGGCTGTGGCGCAGGACAAGGCTCAAGGCCAGAAGGACCGGGACAAAAAATGAATGCTTCCAGCGTCAGTCGTTGCGGTTTCGTCGCCATTGTGGGGCGCCCCAATGTCGGCAAGTCCACCCTGGGCAATGCCCTGGTCGGGGCCAAGCTGTCCATCGTCTCACGCAAGGCCCAGACTACCCGCCATCGTATCCATGGCGTGTTGACGCGTGACCAGGATCAATTCGTCTTTGTCGATACGCCCGGCTTCCAGACACGGCATGGCGGCGCCATGAACCGCATGATGAACCGGGTGGTCACCCAGGCCCTGGCCGAGGTCGATGTCGTGATCCATGTGGTCGAGGCCGGGAAATGGTCGGCTGGCGATGCCGGGATAGTGCCGCTGCTGCCCCGGAATCGCCCGGTGATTCTGGCGGTCAACAAGGTCGATGCGGTCAAGGACAAGAATTCCCTGTTCGCCTATGTGTCGCGCCTGATGGAACAGTTCCCCTACGCCGCCGTGGTGCCGGTCAGCGCGCTGCGGGACGTGCAACTGGATGTCCTGATCCAGGAAGTCGCCCGCCACCTGCCCGAGGGCGAACACCTGTTCGAGGCCGATACCCTGACGGACCGGCCATTGCGTTTTCTGGCGGCCGAACTGATCCGGGAAAAGATCTTCCGCCTGGTCGGCGACGAACTGCCCTATGGCTGCACCGTGGTCATCGAGCAGTGGGAAGAAAACGACGATGGCGCGCGCATTGCGGCCTGCATCGTGATCGAGCGCGACAGTCACCGGCCCATTCTGCTGGGAGCGGGCGGGCAGCACATGAAACGTATCGCGACCGAGGCCCGTCAGGACATCGTCAAGCTGCTCGAAAAACCGGTCTTTCTGGATATCTACATCAAGGTCCGCAAGGGCTGGTCGGATCGCGAGGCGGCCCTGCGGGAACTGGGCTATGAGTAGACGCGGCCAGCGCATCCTGAATGCGCGTGGCTACGTGCTGCACGCCAGCCCCTGGCGCGAGACCTCGCTCATCGTCCAGGCCTTTACCCGTGATCACGGATGCGTCGCGCTGGTGGCCAAGGGGGCCAAGCGTCCCTATTCAGCCTTGCGCCCGGTATTGGTGGGCTTTCAGCCGCTGTGGCTGTCCTGGTCCGGCGCGGCCGAAATCCATACCCTGACCCGCGCCGAATCCGGCCCGGTGCGGCTGCTGGACGGACGGGCAATGATGTCGGGTTGGTACAT
>Ga0265295_1003968_pt1 | contig 20549 bp, 20 predicted proteins | sample Munlansysbiofilm_FD_192503 | JGI IMG/M metagenome (GOLD analysis project Ga0265295, IMG submission 192503) | Leachate microbial communities from a municipal landfill in Southern Ontario, Canada - Methane capture system biofilm | ecosystem: Engineered > Solid waste > Landfill > Unclassified ... | reverse complement strand
TTTTGTTTTTGTTTTGTTTTTGTTTTGTTTTTGTTTTGTTTTTGTTTTTGTTTTGTTTTTGTTTTGTTTTATTTTTGTTTTGTTTTATTTTTGTTTTGTTTTATTTTTGTTTTTGTTTTATTTTTGTTTTTGTTTTTGTTTTGTTTTTTTGGTTTTAATTTTTTGTTTAACCTTACTATTATTCTATTATCATATATTTTTGGAAATGTATATTTTTCAAATTATTGCCGCGGCGCATAATTTTTTTTTCAATTTTCATTTCGTATTCTTTTGTATGACAACCGTTTTTTTATTTTTATTTTTCTTCATTCTTTTGATTTTTTTTAAAGTAATTTTGTTTTTTAATTTTATTCCTTTATTTTATTTTTCGTGCGCCGTCTCTCTTTTTTTCAAATTTTATTTATTTTCAATTATTCTTTCTTAAAATATTTAGAAATATTTTTATTTGAGTAAGAATCTTTTCGTTTTATCGGATGGATTATTTCGGACGAATGGGATTAATAATGAGTGCAAGCGAACGGAAATGCCAAACATTTCCAAGAAAGGTTTGGTCTTTGCCATTTTAATCGGGGGCGATTTTTATTCGAAAACAAGAACTTATTCGGGTTCACGCAGATTTAGTGAAAATGAAACGAAATTATGAGATGATGGGCTATCAAAAAGAATTTGACGCGTATGATAATATGTATATCACGCCGCTTCATATTCATAAAAGTAAAGACGAGCATGAAAAAGCGATTTTTTCTTTAAGTTCCGCTTTATCATTGATTGTCGCCGAAGAAAACGCTATTTATCAAACCGCTAAAATTAAATCAAAAAGCGACGACAGAGAAGAAATTAAAAAATATTTAGAAGCGAGCGCGGATGAAGACGAAAGTTAATTCTTTTAATAAGGCGTTTGAGAGCTTTTGTTTTTAATGCGGCTCGCTTCAACTCCCCGTTTTATCGCTTTCTTTTTTACCGTTTTTTCTTGTTTTTTATCGGTTTTGTTTTTACTGTTTTATTTTTATTGTTCTTGTTTTTACTGTTTTGTTTTTACTGTTTTGCTTTTACTGTTTTGTTTTTACTGTTTTGTTTTTACTGTTTTGTTTTTACTGTTTTTGTTTTTACTGTTTTGTTTTTACTGTTTTGCTTTTACTGTTTTGTTTTTACTGTTTTGTTTTTACTGTTTTGTTTTTACTGTTTTGTTTTTACTGTTTTGCTTTTACTGTTTTTGTTTTTACTGTTTTGCTTTTACTGTTTTTGTTTTTACTGTTTTGCTTTTATTGTTTTTTTCTTTTAGAATGTTTTTTAAGATACTTATTTATTATTTCACTCCACTCATACATTTTAATTTTTAAAAATCTCGCCGGGTGAAAATATGTTTGAATCTGAAAAATTAATGACTTTTGCAAAAGACGCCGGTACGGTTTTGGGCGTCGTTGCCGTTTTCTTATTGATTTGTTATCTTATTTTCGGTTTGTGGACGCCGATGTTTGTCGTTTCTTCCGGCAGCATGGAACCGAATATGAATGTCGGCGACATCGTTTTTGTTAAAAGTATCAATCGAGCGGATGTCATCACAAAAGCGGAAGCTTTGACACTTTCAAAAGAGTATGTCAAATTTAAAAATCCGGGCGACGTTATTCTTTATCGCCCTTACGGAAGCACAAAAACGGTGCCGATTATTCACCGCGCGATGTATTATGTGGAAGCCGGAGAAGAAATGTGGCCGGGCGGACCTGTCGCGCCGCACGCCGGATATATTACGCAGGGCGACAACGCAAAAACAAATCCCGTCTTTGATCAACAAACCGGAATCATGCCGGGAACGCCCGTCAAAAAAGAATGGATTATCGGAACATCCCAATTTAAAATCCCGTATCTCGGAAAAATAAGGCTTTTGTTTCCGTTTTAATTTTTTTCTTTTTTCTTTTTTTCTTTTTTAACTGAAATTTTTTATCATTTCGGATCCTTTGTTTGAATAGTTTCATCCCGCTTCGGCAGTCTTTAAATTGAATGACTCTGTTATTTTTTAAATCGCCCTTTTATTTCTTAAATCGGTTTGTTATTTTTAAAATCGTTTTGAGGCAAATTGTGACGGAAAAGAAATCAAAAAACAGTTCTTCTCGGAATCAAAAAAAAGATTTTGCGAGCTCAAAGACAACGGACATTTGGCTTCCGATAAATGATTTGCCGTTTCCCGACCGATTCAAATCTTTTTATACGGATTCGGGGATTGAAAAACTTTATCCGCCGCAGACAAAAGCGGTTTTTGCGGGGTTGCTTGAAAATAAAAACGTTCTCATTTCGATTCCGACGGCTTCCGGAAAAACTCTTTTGTCGGAATTGGCGATGCTTAAAAGTTTGGAGGGCGGCGGGAAATGTTTGTATATCGTCCCGCTTCGGGCGTTGGCATCCGAGAAATTCAAACGCTTTTTGGAATTTGAAAAATTCGGATTCAAATCCGGAATTTCAACCGGAGATTTGGATGAGCGCGATGAAAATCTCGGGCAAAACGATATCATCGTGGCGACTTCCGAGAAAGTGGACTCCCTGATTCGAAACGGAACGAATTGGCTTTCTCAAATTTCCGTTGTCGTTTTAGACGAAGTGCATTTATTGGATTCCAAAGACCGCGGACCGACGCTTGAAATCGTGATTACGAAACTTCGAAAACTCAATCCGAAAATGCAAATCATCGCGCTTTCGGCCACCATTCAAAACTCTCAAGAAGTGGCGGACTGGCTGGAAGCCGAATGTGTCGTCAGCGATTGGCGCCCGACAAAACTTTTTGAAGGCATTTATTACGACGGCGTTTTTAAAGGCAAAACGGCGCACACAAACGAGCAGAAAGAAAAAGAAATCGAAGGGGTCGGCAAAGGAAAAGAGCCCGGCGTTTCCTTAGCGGCCGATGTGGTTCGCGACGGCGGGCAATGCTTGGTCTTTACAAACAGCCGGAAAAACGCCGTCGGCTTCGCAAAAAAAGCGGGTCTTGTGATTCAATCTTATCTAACGGAAGAAGAACGAATCGAATTGTCCGGAATCGCCGCCGAAATAACGGATCAAAGCGACACGGACGCTTCAAAAACGCTTGCGCTTTGCCTTCGCTCCGGGGTCGCTTTTCACCACGCCGGCTTGTCTTCCTCCCAACGGGAAATTGTGGAAAAAACATTTTTATCCGGCAAAATAAAACTCATTTCCTCCACGCCGACCTTGGCGGCCGGATTGAATTTGCCGGCAAGGCGCGTGATTATCGCTGCTTGGAGACGTTATGATCCCAACGAAGGCATGCAGCCGATTTCCGTAATGGAGTACAAACAAATGGCGGGGCGCGCCGGAAGGCCGCATTTGGATCCTTACGGCGAATCGGTTTTAATTGCCGCAAAAGAGGTTGATGTCGATAAACTGAATGAAATGTATATCGACGCTGCGCCCGAGTCGGTCGAATCCAAACTCGGCGCGGAAAACGCTTTAAGAACGCATATTTTGTCGACCATTTCAAACGGTTTTGCTCACACGCGCGAGCAGTTGCTTGATTTTTTTAAGGGCACGTTTTTTGCGCATCAAAAAGGATTGCTCAGCACCATTGCTCTTAAAACCATGGTCGATAAATGTTTGGATTTTTTAATCGATTCCGGAATGTGTTTTGAAGATAAGGAAATGAAAGAATGTGAAAATTCCGTTTCAAATTCCATTACAAAATCCATTGCAAATTCAACGAATGATTTAAATTCCATTTCAAATACGGATTTAAATAAAATCTCAAAGAAAACGAATTCATTTTCGGAAAAATCAGGTCCGTTTGTCACCGCCGATAAAATCGTCGTCGATCGTTTTGTTTCCGACAAAACCGGCTCCGTTAAACTCGGTCCCGATAAAACCGGTTCCGGCAATCTCGGCTTCGGCAAAACTTCCGATTCTTTTCCGCTTTTTGCAACAAAACTCGGCTCATTGGTTTCAAAATTGTATTTGGACCCGCTTTCCGCTTCCGTTCTTTTGGAGAATATTCAAAAAGCGGAAAAATCCGGGATGGAATTGACGGACATCAGTCTGCTTCATTTGATTTGCGTGACGACGGATATGCATTTGTTGTATTTGAAATCCAATGATTATATGTGGATTGTTGAATTCGCCGCCGAAAATCAGGAGCACTTCATTTCGATGCCGTCTTCTGCAAAAGCGTCGGAATTTGAATGGTTTTTGGGGGAACTCAAAACGGCGGTTTTGCTTTATCGTTGGATTTCGGAAGTTCCCGAAAATGATATTTCAAAAGAATTTGACGTCGGGGAAGGAGATATTCGCCAATTTTCAGAAACCGCCGCGTGGATTGCGAATGCCGGCGCGCGCTTGCTTAAAACGAGCGGCCTTGAGTCCGGGAATCTGTTTTCGGACCTTGAGCTTCGTTTGAAATACGGCGCGTCCATTGAATTGCTTCCGCTTCTTAAAATTCGAGGAATCGGACGCGTTCGCGCGCGCAAGCTTTATTCATCCGGTTTTAAATCCAAAGAATCCTTTAAACCGGCCGATTTCGTAACGGTTTCCGGTTTAATCGGCCCGAAAATCGCCGAAGCGCTTTATCGGGAAATCGGAATCGACCCCGGCGGTTATGCGATTTTTGATAAAAAGAAAAGAATCAAAAACGAAAATATAACTCGGAATGAATCAAATAATCCGGAAGATGAAATAAAAAATGAAAACGAAGGTTTGTTTGAAAAAACGGGCTCCGCTCAAATCCAAAAAAGATTTGATGATTTTTTTAAATGATTTTTAATTTTTATCTCATTTTTAAAAGACGATTTGTATTCATTTTGATTTCCTTATGAACGGTGGCACAGGCAAAGGTTTGAACGGTGGTCACAGACAAAAATTTGAATGCGGCAGCAGTCTGAAATTTGAACGGTGGTCACAGCGTTCACGTTCGCGAAGCGAACGGCTGTTATAAAAAAGCGCCGCGCCCAAACAGCGAAACCGCTATCCACCTTTTAAAAATTAAACACGAAAAAACAGGTGATAATTTTTTATTTTATATTTTTGGGTGAAATTCGCTCATTTCCGATTTTCGCGCGTTTTGCTTGCTCAAATCGAAAATGAGCGGGACGGTTTTTGGGATTTAAAAGTTCGGATATTCAAACGATGTCGTTTTTGATTGGCGCAACGTGTTTTTATTTCTTCTTAAAAACGTCGACGGTTCCGTCCGCTTTTCCGATGACGAGCTCGTCAACATTCATGAAAATGCCGTGCTCGACAACGCCGGGAATTTGAGATAATTTCAAAGCGAGTTCGGCGGGATTTTTGATTTCTCCAAAACGGCAGTCAACGACAAAGTTTCCGTTGTCGGTAATCACCGGGCCGTCTTTTTTTGAAGCGGCGCGAAGAACGGGCGTTCCGCCCATTTTTTTTAAAGAATTCATCACCCATTCTTTGCCAAACGGCATCACTTCAATTGGAACGGCAACCGATAAAATCTCAGATTTTTTGGACGGATCCGAAACGACCACAAAACGGTCGGCGGACACGGAGACGATTTTTTCTCTCGTGTGCGCCGCGCCGCCGCCTTTAATCGCGATAAAATTTTTATCGATTTGATCCGCGCCGTCAATGGCAATCGTTAATCTCGGCGTTTGCGAAAGCGTTGAAAGGGGAACGCCGGCGTCGATTGCAATCATTTCGGATTGATAAGACGTGACCACGCCGACAATGTTTAAATTCTCTTCCAAAATCCGGCGGCCGAGCTCTTTAATGGTGTACGCCACGGTTGACCCGGTTCCGAGACCCACGCAATCCCCGTCTTTGACAAGGGACGCCGCGTAAATTCCGGCCGCCTTCTTTTCGGGCGATTCTTGGATTTGATTTCTGTCCGTCATGATTTTTCCTCACAGATGTTTTCCTCAGGGGGAAAGTCTTTTTCGGTCTCTGGGGAACAAAACGGCTTCACGAATGTTATCCAAGCCCAACATCGTCATAATCAAACGCTCCGCGCCGACGCCAAATCCACCGTGCGGCGGCATTCCGTAACGGAACGGCTTTAAATAGAAATCAAATCCGTCCGGATCCAAACCCTTGGCTTGAATGCGTTCAACCAACAAATCATACTGATGAATGCGCTGGGCGCCGGAGGAGAGCTCCATCATGCGGTGCATCATGTCAAAGCTTTTTGAGATTTCGGGCCTGTCCTCGTAAGGCATGGCATAAAACGGTTTGGTTTCGGTCGGCCAGTCCACAATAAAGTAGTGGGATTCGCCGGTTTTATCAAAAACGTATTCCCCGAAAAGATGTTCCGCTTGCGTTCCGATGTCGTCGCCGAATTCCATCTTATCCTCAATTTCCGGAATTTCGGTGTTGATGATTTCTAAAACCTGTTCGTAAGTGTATTTGTTAAACGGCAATTTCGGAATGGAAAGGTCGGTTTCCAATATCTTTAATTCGCGTCGGCAATTTTTAAAAACCTGCTCGTAAATGAAAACGATCATTTTTTCCAAAAGCTCCATCACATCTTCATGGTCGGCAAAACTCATTTCAATATCAATCGAAGTCGCTTCGTTTAAGTGTTTTCTGGTGTCATGTTCTTCGGCTCGGAAAATCGGTCCGATTTCATAAACGCGGTCCAATCCGGCCGACATCAGCATTTGTTTAAAAAGCTGCGGGCTTTGGTTTAAGAAAGCCTCGCGGTCAAAATAGCTGATCGGAAACAAATCCGTTCCGCCTTCGGTTGCGGCGGCCACGATTTTAGAAGTCGTGGTTTCGACGAATTTATTTTCTTTTAAGAAATCACGAATCGCTTTTTGAACCGTATCCCGAATCAAAAAAACGGCGGTTTGCTCTTCGCGCCTGAGGTCCATAAATCGGTTGTCAAGGCGCGTGTCAAGTTCGGCGTCCACTTTTCCCGTGGTGTCCATCGGAAGCGGAGATTCGGCTTCATTGATGACGGAAACGGACTGCGGGATTAACTCATATCCGTTTGGAGCTTTTTCTTCCGCTTTGACGGTTCCGGTAACGGTGACAACCGTTTCGCGGCTCATTCTTTTGACGGTTTCCAAAAGGTCGGCATCGGTTTTTTTCTTCACAAGCGTCACTTGAGCGCGTCCGGTTCTGTCGCGAAGAACCAAAAACATGATGCCGCCAAGATCGCGAATTTCGTGAACCCAGCCGGCAAATGTCACGGTTTTTCCGTTATCGGTTTCGGGAACAATTTCTCCCGTAAAGTGTGTTCGGAGTGATTTTAAAGACATGATATCACATTTTCAATTCGAAATATTTCAAAAATTATTTTTGATAATTGTTATAAATTAAATTTTATTTATTTATTTATTGATTTATCTTTTTATTTGTTTGTTCTATGAATTCCGTAAGACATCAATCATATCAAACAAAATCATATAATAGCTTCGGATAAGAAACCGTTCTCATCTATTTTAAAATAATGTAAACATTTAAATGATATGAATTTGAAATTCATCTTTAAAACGAGGTTAAATTATGGACTTACATCAACTTGAAGATTCTGCAGAACACGCGTTTGACGTTGCAAAACACATCGTTACAATTCCAAACCTTCTTCTGATTTTTATTCTCCTGGGACTCGCTTATCTTTATTTTTTTGTGATTGATTGATTGGTTGATATTGATTGGTTGATATTGATTGGTTGATATTGATTGGTTGATCTTTATTGATATCATCCATTTTTGGATATATTTTTGCAGAATTGATAATGGCGTTTATCGTTTGAATGAATCGTTAAACTTTTTATTTTTTTCTTTCTATTATTTTTTTGTTTTTTTCTTTCTGTTATTTTTTTGTTTTTTTCTTTCTGTTATTTTTTTGTTTTTTTCTTTCTGTTATTTTTTTGTTTTTTTCTTTCCTTTTCGTTTATTTTTCAAGCATTTTACAGGCTTGGCAAACCTCGTCGTTGCATGGCTCGCTGCAAATTTGACAATTTTTCATGACGGAAACATCCAAAGATTGCGCAATGAGCGGCACCATCGTGTCATATCCGCGCACCAAAGAATATTTTGTGCCGGGATGATTGACTTCAAAGGAATTCAAAAGGCGGCGGACCTCTTTTCGAAGCGCGCCGAATGAATGCGGACATGCGGTCAACTCCATCGGCAAATCATGTAAATACGCGTAAAGCGCCACTTCCTTTTCCGGAATTTTTCGAAGCGGTTTTGCGCGAACAATAAATCCGTCAAGCTCGTTTGCGGCGGAGAATCGAATCATTCTTTCCACATCCCCTCGAAATTGGTTGAGAAGAATCGTTTGTGCTTCATCATCCAAATTATGCCCGATAACGAGTTTGGTCGCGCCGATGTCACGCGCGATTTTGTTGAGTATTTTTTTGCGCAAAACGCCGCAGTAACTGCACGGACCGACTTCTTTTTTATCTTCTCCGTATCGATTTTCAACCATTCTCTTTTCAACGACAAGCTCGTCCATCGTTTTGCCGTATTCCTCTCTGAAAGATTTGACAATATGCTCCATGCCGAGTTCTTCCGTCAAGCGGCGTGTTCTTTCAATAGAGTAATTTCGATACCCATCGATTCCTTCATCAATCGTAATCGCGACCAGTCGGATATCGGGGCGGTTTTTGAATATTTTATGCATTAAAAAAAGAGCGACGGAACTGTCTTTTCCCCCGGAAAACGCAATCGCAATCACATCGTTCTTTTTCACAGGATACCGTTGGCGAAGCGTCAATTTCACTTTACGCTCCACATCTTCAAAGAAATGTTTTTTACATAAATGAAGCCCGGAATACGGCTGATAAATAATTGCGGGCGTGCTGCATTTTTTACATTTTATCGTCATTTTTTTTCTGAATCAAAAAACAATCTTTTTCATTTAAACTTTATGTTTTTTTAAATTTAACCAAATTGATATCTTTTCTTATTCTTTTTACGTCTATGCTTTTTGAAATTCTGTTAACGGCTCTGAAAAATCCCGTTTTCGGTTTTATTTTTTGCGTTTTTGCCGGCTGGATTTTCGGATTTTTTACGGGAATGATTCCGGGAATTCATGTCAACAACATTGCCGTCGTACTGGCAAGTACGGCCGGATTTTTGTATCAATTCGGTTTTTCCCCGCTTCTTCTTTCTTTTATTATTCTTTCCTGTGCCGTCTCACACACCTTTCATAATATTATTCCCGCCATTTTTCTCGGCGCGCCCGGAGAAGAGACGGTTTTTGCCGTTTTGCCCGGCCACAAATTATTGATGGCGGGCTTTGGTTTTCCGACTGTTCGATTATCGGCTCTTTCAAGCGCCGCTTCCGTTTTAATTTCAGCCCTTCTCCTCCCGCCGGCCGCTTTTCTTTTGTCCAAATATTATCCGTTTTTAGAAGCTCACATGGGGTTTATTTTAATCGGGCTTTCCCTCGTTCTTTTGTTTTCGGAAAAAAAGATTTTAAAAATCCTCTCCGCGACGATTGTTTTTCTTTCGGCCGGATTTTTCGGGTGCCTCGCTTTTGAAATGGACGGATTTTTAAATCCATTTCTTTCTTTTTCCTCGGCTTCCGTTTTAATGCCGATTCTGAGCGGTTTATTCGGCGTTCCGCCTTTGATTCTCAGTTTGTTTTCCAAATCGGAATTTTATGAAAATAAAAAATTTGAAATGCCCTTTTCTCAAAAATTGTTCTTTTTAAACGCTTTTTTAGGAACCGTCGCGGGCGCGTTTGTTTCTTGGATTCCCGGAATCTCTTCATCGGCGGCGGCGGTTTTGGCAAGCCTTTTTAAAAATTCGGACGCCGATTCTCCCGATATCGAGCTGACGCAAGCCAAAGAATACATCGTTATTGTTTCTGCCATCAACACCGCAAATGCGATTTTTGGTTTATCCGCTTTTTTCATTATCGGAAAATCTCGAAGCGGCGCCGTCATTTCGATTCGCGACATTCTTTCAAATGCCAGTTTTTTTGTGGAAGCCGGGTCTTTTTCAGGCGCTCAGTTTGAATTGTTTCTCCTCTTTTTTGCCGTTATTCTCCTCTGCTCTTTTTTATCTTATTTCTCAACGGTTCAAGCCGGTTTTTTTCTTCCGAAAATTTTATCATGGACGGATTACCGAAAAATTTCAATTTTTATTCTTCTTTTCCTTTCCGGATTGATTTTTTTATTTTGCGGCTTATTCGGTTTTATCATTTTTGCGGCGGCGGTTGCGCTCGGTTTCTTGCCGATCGTTTTTCATGTCCGAAAGTCAAATTTAATGGGCGTCATTCTTTTTCCGGTCATGCTTTATTTTTTGGGGTTGCGCGGTTTTTAATTTCATATTAAAAATCTGTTTTTAGAAATATATTATGAAATTTAACGAAACGATTAAATCATGAATTAACATAGTTTCATTTTAGTTATTTTCAAACCGTTTGCTGAATAATTTCGACACATCGCTTTTTTTAATATTTAACTCGTTGCGGTGGTTGTTGCTATCCCGCAAACGGAATTTTAAATTTAAAAAGTGATAATTCATGCAATTTTGTCCGAAATGTAAAAGTATGATGATGCCGCACGGCGGTGAATTTAAATGTAAGAAGTGCGGTTGTATTTCCGAGATGGATTCTCCGTCCGATTTGGCTTTTAAAGCTGAAATTCAAGAGCGCGAAGTCGTTGTTTTGGAAGGGGATATTGAAGAAGGTCTCCCGACTACGGATGTAATGTGCCCGGAATGTAAAAACAGAACCGCCTATTGGTGGCTTCGCCAACTTCGTTCCGCCGACGAATCCGAAACACGGTTTTTTAAATGTACAAAATGCGCCTTTACATGGCGAGAATATGATTGATGCCCACTCGGTATTTTTATGATTGATTTTCATCAATCATTTAAATCTGCTTTACGGTCTGTTTGAAATCTGTTCTATTTTGTTTTACGGTCTGCTTTTGAATTCATTTTAATATGGATTTCATCCGTTTCCAACTTTTAAAAATATTTCATATTTTCTTCCCTCTTGAGAAAGATACTTAATACTTTCTTTCCTCTTGAGATATTATATATTTATATCTGTTAATTGTTATAACCTTTAAAATCAATCCTAAATTTATTATTTATTTCCTAAAAAAGTGATTTCTATGCTCAAAGCTTCAATTGATATCGATCTTCTCAAAGACTCCGTGACGGCACTTTCTGTTATTGTAAGTGAGGTTCGCTTAAAAATTAATTCCGAGGGTATTTCCGTTAAAGCCGTCGATGCCGCCAATGTTGCCATGGTGATTTTTAATCTCAAAGCATCCGCTTTTGAAAGTTATTCGGCGGAGGAAGCAGAAGTCGGTTTTGACCTTGTTAAACTCAATGACATTCTCGGAATCGTTGAGAAAAAATCTCTGGTGGACATGGAATTGGACATGACCTCTCAAAAATTATTTTTGAATTTCGGCGGTCTTTCTTACACGCTTTCTCTTCTGGACCCCTCCACAATTCGTTCCGAGCCCCGTGTTCCGCAATTGGACCTTCCGGCAAGAGTCGTTTTAAACGGGCAGGATTTAAGAAGAGCCGTTAAAGCCGCTGAAAAAATCAGCGACCACATGACTTTGGGCGTCAACGGCGACATCTTTTTCATGGAAGCCAAAGGCGACACCGACCAAGTTCGTTTGGAGATGGGCTCTGATCAATTAATTGATTTGAAATCCGGAGAAGCCAATTCTCTCTTTTCATTGGATTATTTATTGGACATCATTAAATCCGCTGGAAAAGCAAATGAAGTGACACTCTCTATCGGGTGTGATTTCCCGATTCTTATCGAATTCGATATTGCGCCGGCTGTTTCTCACGTCACGTTTTTGTTGGCCCCGAGAATTGAATCGGATTAATGCGGCAATTTTTTAAAACATATTTTAAAGGCGGACTTATCCGCTTTTATTTTTTATTTTTTATTTTTGTTTTTACTTTGTTTTTTGAAGTCGGAATCAATTTTTCTTCTTTGAACGAAACAGTTTTGTAATATTTATGTTTGTTTTTCATTCTCTTTTGAGTTTGAATCGGCATCCTTTTTTAAGAGATTCTTAAAAAACACAGATAACGTTCTTCAAAATTTTGTTTCAAATGTTTTTCATGTATTATCGAAATTTTGTTCCCGTAATTTTCATTATATTATTTCGTGGCGCTCTCTCTTCATTCTGCGTTCATTATAATCTCCTTGTATTTTTACAAAAGCATTATTTTTTTAACGACATGTTCTAAATTTACTCTGTTGTATCTTTTGGGATATTATGCGGAAACTCAATATGGATTAGACTATATATTTTTTTGCCGTTTATATTCTCAGTACAATTCTTTTTTTTTAGATTTTTTAAATTGTACGTGGGGGGATGTAATCGTTTTTACATCTATTCGAAAAATCTGAGTTCAGAATTAAAACGGGTCGTTAAAAATTTTGATACAAATGTCATTTTTTAACGCATTATACGGAGGTAAAATTATGGATAAAGAAGCAATTTTTAAAGAATTATCCGATGCGATGGTTAGCTGCAAAGCAGATATGATTATGACGGCAACCACAAAAGCAGTCGAAGCAGGTGTTTCCAGCGTTGATATCATTGACGGTCTTGCAGCAGGCATGACTGAAGTCGGAGATCAATTCGAAAGAGGAAAACTTTTCCTTCCCCATGTTATGATGGCCGCAAACGGCATGCAAAAAGCGGTTGACACTCTTGATATGGGAGAAGCCGGCGCGACCGTTAAAAAAGTTATCATTAACGGCACCGTTGAAGGCGACGTTCACGACATCGGTAAATCTATTGTTTCAACAATGCTCCAATCCGCAGGTTTTGAAGTCCACGACCTCGGCCGAGATGTTCCAAACGCGAAATTCATTGAAGCCATTAAAGAATACAATGCCGACATGGTCGGTTTGTCCGCTTTGATGACAACCACGCTCAACGGTCAAAAGGAAATTATTGAACTCCTCAAAGCAAACGGCATGAGAAGCGACATTAAAGTCATGGTCGGCGGCGCGCCGGCCACCAACGCGTGGGCTGAAAAAATCGGCGCCGACTGCTATGCGGAAAACGCAACCGAAGCCGTTGATAAAGCAAAAGGTCTCTTGTTGTAAATTAATCTACGGTGATATGACATGGCAACAGAATACTTTTTAAGAATGGGCGACGGCAAACGCGTCGCAATGACAAGAGAACAGATCAAAGAAGACGCCATTGCCGGCGCCGGTCACGCGGTTGACTACGGTTTAATTCCGGACCTTTCCGCTGATGAAATCGATAAAATTGTTGAAATTTGTACAATGCCCGGCAAATCCGTTTCTGTCGAACTCGGTATGGAAATTCCGGTTTCACACGACATCGGCACCATCCGCCTTGACGGAGATCAGGGAAACAGCGGCGTCGGTATCCCCTCCAGCCGTTTGGTCGGCATGATGATGCACGAACGCGCATTCGGCGCTGACACCATGGAACTCGGCCACATCGACTACAGTTTCAAACCCGTCAAACCCATCGTTTCTCAAGAATGTCAAACAATGGAAGTGGCTCAACAAAATATGATCGTTCCGTTGTTTTACGGGGCCATGCCGAACATGGGTCTTTATTACACTCCCGACGGTCCGTACGAAAACCCCGGTGATTTGTTAAAAGCTTTCAAAATCGAAGAAGCTTTTGCGTCCATGGAGCACTCCGCAGAACATTTAACACGCGACATCGTTTGGATTATGCAAAAACTCTACGCCAGCGGCGCAGACGGTGTCAACTTGGACACAACGGGTGCGGCAGGCGACGCCGATGCCTTCGGTACCCTTAATGCGGTGAAAGCTCTTCGAGAAGAATTCCCCGACATGTATATTGAAGTCGGCAGCGCCGGCGAAAGCTGGATTGGTATGCACGGCATGCTCGAATTTGAAGGAACCGTTCTTGCCGGTCTTTGGCCGCATCAGCAAGTGAAACTTGTTGAAAAAGCAGGCGCCAGCATTTTCGGTCCGGCGGTTAACACCAACACGAGCAAAACCTTCCCCTGGAACCTTGCGCGTTCCATCACATTCACAAAAGAATGCTGCAAAGTTTCAAAAATCCCGATTCATGTGGACATGGGTATGGGTGTCGGCGGTATTCCGATGCTTGAAACACCTCCGATTGACGCCGTGACACGCGCAAGCAAAGCGGTTGTTGAAATGGCGGGCGTTGACGGTATATAGATCGGTGTCGGTGACCCGCTCGGTATGCCGATTGCACACATCATGGCCTCCGGCATGACCGGTCTTCGCGCCGGCGGCGACCTTGTCGCTCGTATGCAACTTTCAAAGAGCATGAAAATCAAAGAAGCCAAAGAATATGTCGCAAAGAAAGTCGGTGTCGATGTTTTCGATTTGTCCGACGAATATGCCATGAGAGATGTTCGTGAAGAACTCGGTATCGGTGTCATCACATCCGTTCCGGGAGCTCCAAAAGGCATTGCGGCTAAGATGAATATTGAGAAAGTTCTCGATACGAAAATTAACTGCTGTGACACTTTCAGAAACCAATTGAAACAATAAATTCCAATACCGCGAATTTGTAAATTGAGAATTGATTGCAGGTGTGTTAATTTCAATCAATTCTCTCAAATTCGTATTTATCAAGCAACCGGTTTGTGGGTTGATTTCACCGCAGAATCTACGGTGAATCTACGGTTACCGAATTTGTGACCTTACAGAATGGTTTGTTTTTTAAAAACCGTTGTGTTTAAAAAAAGTACTTGATTCAATGCGTCAATTCAAAACAATTGTTCATGAGTGAGCGAATGCTTTCTGAATCATATTTTTGTTTTGAATTTCCGGTTGCTTGATTTCTTCAAGTTTATAGTACGTATTTTGATACGTATTATGATAAGTTATTAAAATTTAAGAGGCTAAAATATGGCAAAATGTAATGCGTTTGCAGCAACCAAATCACTCAACGGTGTCGAGTTTGAACTCTTCACTCAAGATGAATTAAAAGCAATTCATGAAGCGACAATCGATGTCCTCAGCGAACCCGGTATCCAAGTTTCCGACGCTGAAGCAAGAGCCGCATTTAAAGAAGCGGGCTGTCTTGTCGATGAAAAAACCCAAGTTGTTAAAATTCCGGAATTTGTTGTCAGAAGAGCGCTTCAGACCGCACCGTCCAGATTTACGCTTTGGGCCCGAAACAAAAAATACAACACCGTCATGGAATGCGGCGGTAAAGTCCACTGGACTTGTTTTGGTACGGGCGTTAAAGTTACAAATTATCTCGGTCCCGGAAAATATGAAACCGTTGACTCCGTGGAACAAGATGTCGCCGATATCGCAAAACTTTGTGACTGGGCCGAAAACATCGACTACTTCTCCCTTCCTGTTTCTGCAAGAGACTGGGCCGGCAAAGGTGCGCAAGACGTCCATGAAGTCTATACTCCTTTGATCAGCACGGAAAAACACTATCATGACATTGACCCGGTCGGCGAAAATGTCGAAGTCTATTGGGAAATCGTCAAAGCCTACTACGGCGGAAACGAAGAAGAAGCGATGAGAAAGCCGATTATGTCCATGTTGGTTTGTCCGACCAGCCCGCTTGAACTCAGCAGCAACGCTTGTCAAGTCATCATGAAAGGCGCCCGATACAATATGCCTGTCAACGTTCTTTCAATGGCGATGTCCGGCGGTTCCGCACCGGTTTACCTTGCCGGAACACTTGTCACCCACAACGCAGAAGTTCTCTCCGGAATCGTTCTTGCGCAAATCACAAACCCCGGAGCGCCCTGTTATTACGGCAGTTCCACAACCACTTTCGACTTGAAAATGGGAACGGCACCCGTCGGTTCTCCCGAACTCGCTCTTATCAGCGCCGGTGTTTCAAAACTTGCAAAATTCTATGGCCTTCCCGCATTCGTTGCCGGCGCATAGACCGACGCCAAAGTCCCTGACGGACAAGCCGGACACGAAAAAACACTCACAACCACATTCGCGGCACTCGGCGGCGCAAACACAATTTACGGCGCCGGTATGCTTGAACTCGGTATGACTTTCTCCATGGAGCAGCTTGTCATTGACAACGATATCATCACAATGGTCAAAAAAGCCATGGAAGGCATCGAAGTCACGGAAGAAACACTCGGTGTCGACCAGATTAAAAAAGTCGGTATCGGCAACAATTTCCTCGCGTTGAAAAAGACAAGGGAACTCGTTGACCTTCCGTCTTCCCCGAAACTTCTTGACAGAAAAATGTTTGGTGACTGGGCGGCAGCCGGTTCAAAAGATCTCGCCGACAGAGCACACGAAGTCGTTGTCGACGTTATGAAAAACCACGTCGTTCCGCCGATTGACGCAGACATCCTTGCATCAATGAAAGCCATTGTTGACAAGGCAGACAAAGAATACAAAATCTGAGTTTATTAAATAATTACAGAGGTTAAAATATGGCAAATAAAGATGAAATTATTGCAATGGCAAAAGAAGCGATTATGGAACTTGACGATGAAATGGCAGAAGAAGCGGCACAAGAAGGCCTCAAAGCAGGCGTTGCTCCGGTTGAAATCATCGAAGCGTTCGCAGCAGCAATGGGTGCGGTCGGTGTCGAGTTTGAAGCAGGAAAACTTTTCCTTCCCCACCTTTTGGCAGCGTCCGAAGCAATGAATGCGGGAATGGCTGTTTTAAAGCCGGAAATGGAAAAAACGAAAGCGCAAACCACAAGCAAAGGTAAAATCGTTATCGGTACCATCGAGGGTGATATTCACTCCATCGGAAAAGACATTGTTGCTTCCATGCTCGGCATTGCGGGTTTTGACGTTGTCGACCTTGGTCGTGACGTTCCGATTAAAACATTCATTGAAGCTGTCAAAGAGCACAACCCGGTTGTTGTCGGTTCTTCGGCTTTGATGACAACGACAATGATCAATCAGATTCAGATTGAAGAACAGCTTAAAGAAGCTGGTATCCGCGAAACCGTTAAAACAATGGTCGGCGGCGCGCCCTGCACACAAGACTGGGCCGACAAAATCGGTTCGGACATCTACGGTGAAAGCGCATCGGACGCGGTTTCTAAAATCAAAGCCACGGCCGGAAATTAAGCCGGAACTTAGATACAATCTCAATTAGAAGCAGGTTCGGGTGATATTGTTTGATCCACACCCCCCACCCGACTTGTTTTTAATACCGTATTGTTAAAAAAAAGTTTACTTTTTTGTAAAAAAGTAAATCTTTTTTCAATACAAAATCCCCGTGTCAGAAAGGAGCGGCATATTGTCGACTCTTTTCTTTTTTTAAAAGGGTTTGCTAAATAATGCGCAAATATTAAAATGAAGTTTATATTTATAACCATTTGTCACACTTGTTTTATCATAACGGATCTATTTGGTAATGGCATTATAATTTTTATTTGACGTGTATTGATTAATTTGAGCCTTCCGAAGATTCAAAGACTTAAAGATTCCAAGGCTCATTTCATTCCAGTTAATTTTCTTATTTATTTTTATTTACTTTTATTTACTTTTCAGGAGTTTATTGTATGGCACTTTGTTTGGGAATTGATACCGGCGGCACATATACGGATGCCGTTTTGATGGACGACGAGATACATTCGATTTTGGCATCGGCGAAATCTTTGACCACGTATCCGGATCCGATTCACGGTATTCGAGAGGTGATGGATAAACTTCCTTTGGATTTGCTTGAGAAAGTTTCCACCGTTTCTGTTTCAACAACATTGTCTACCAACACCGTTCTTGAAAACAGGGGTGATGCGGCGGCTTTAATTTTAATCGGTGATTCAAAAATTTTAGATTTTGGAAACCAAAATGAAGTTCAAAATTATATTCTTGTCTCGGGCGGCCATAACAGTGACGGAAATGAAAGTGCGCCTCTGGACCTTCAGTCGATTGAAGCGTTTGTTTCTTCTGTGCAGCATAAAGTATCCGCTTTTGCCGTTTCTTCTTATTTCAGCGTTCGAAATCCGGAGCATGAATTCATCACAAAAGATTTGATTCAAAAATTGACGTCGGAAAACGGCCGGTCCCCGCATCCGGTTGTGTGCGGACATGAGTTGGCGCAATCTTTGGGCGCTTATGAGCGCGGTGTTACGGCATATTTAAACGCCATGCTTTTGCCGACCACAAATCGTTTTATCAACGCGGTTGTTTCTGAAATTAAGAGACGCGGGTTAAACGCGGACATTAAAATTTTAAAATGTAACGGGGCGGTTTCCGGAATTGAAGAAGCGATGAGAAAGCCCGTGGAATCTATTTTTTCCGGTCCTGCCGCCAGTTTGCTCGGGGCGTCTTTCTTGTCGGGCAACGATACTTGCGTCATGGTGGATGTCGGCGGAACCAGTACTGATATTTCTTTAATTGACGGTGGTTTTCCGGATATTTCCGATAACGGCGCGATTGTCGGCGGGTGGAAAACAAAAGTGCGCGCCATTCATATGGAAACATCGGCTTTGGGCGGCGACAGCCAGATTTGGATTCGCCTTCCTTCCGTTTCGGACTCTTCCGTTAAAGACAAACTCTTATTCGGTCCTCTTCGTGTTATCCCGATTTGCAGGGCGGCCTCTCTTTATCCGACTGTTTTTGAAACCCTTTTGGGGCGTTGGTTTTCGGACCGTTTCCGTTTCAATGAGTTTGTTCAACCGATTCGATTCTATATTCGAAGCGGGACTCCCGCAACGGACTTGAGAGCGGATGAACAAATGATTTACAATCGAATCAAAGAGGATATTCCGATTTCAATTATTGATTTGATGTGGGGGCTTTCTTATATTCCGAATGACATTTTACACTCTCTCGTTTCTAAAAAATTGGTGACAATGATTGGATTTACGCCGACGGATGTTTTGCATGTTCTGGGAGATTACAATGAGTTTAACACCGAAGCGTCCGTTGCCGCGGCAGGTATTATCGCTTCATTTTTGGACATTGATCCGATGGATTTGTGTCGTTATTTAAAACAAGCGTTCGCTTTTAAAATGGCTCAAGAATTGGTTCATTTTTTGGCGGAAAAAGGGGTGTCGGATAACAGCGAAAATATCGCGGTGTCCGCGCGTTCCAAAATTTTAAACACCAAATCAAGCTTTGAGGCGCCGACAGATCCGAATTTGTTCTCGACTCCGGTTTTTAAAGAATCCGTCAAATCCATTCTCTCTTTCAAAAAACCGCTTTTAAAATTTAAGCTTAATATTCCCGTCGTTTTAATCGGTGGTCCCGTCAAGGCTTACGTCGGCGATCTTCAAACATTTTTGGACGCCGAAATTTTGACGCCTGATTATTTTGAAGTCGGAAACGCTGTCGGCTCTCTGGTCGGAAAAATCGCAAAACGGGTTGACATCTCCGTTCATTTGGTTCGAAGTGAATCGCGCTATGTTTTAAAATCCATCGGATATATCGTTTATTTCCCAGGCGGTCGCTGTTCGTTTGTCAATCGGGATGATGCGCTTGAATACGCTCGAAATCTCGGTAAACAACTTATTATGGATTATATGGAATCGGAATCCGTTTTATCCGAACGGGTTGAGTTTAACATGTTTGAAGAAGACATTTCGACTTCAAAAGGAGCGCTCCCGATTATTACAAAACTCGTTTTTGAAGGGTATGCGAAAAACGTTTTTTGATTTTTTATTTTTTTATTTTTTGCGATGTTAATGTTTATTTCTTCGTTCTTCAATCCGAAAAGTGCATCATTTTGTTGTTTGCACAGTGCGATAAAAATCAAATTTCGTAATGTCAATGCAACGTAAACACCAATTACAACGCAATGTCAATGTAACGTTAATGTCAATGCAACGTAAAATGCAACGTAATGTCAATGTAATGCAAACGTCAATGCCAACGTAATGTCAATACAACGTAAACGCCAATGCAGTGTAATGTCAAATCCGTTTCAAAAATTAGAGAGCGTGTGATCGATTTATCACATGATTTCTATTAAAAAAAATCCAAAAAAAAGAAAAATCCAAAAAATATTTTGGATTGTTAAAAACAAAGTTTTAAAATTATATCTTCAAGCTTTTACAAACGTATCGGAAATTGAAAACAATCCCGATCCCAATGTGACGCGAAGAACTTTTCCTTCAAATGCGGCAGATCCGACTTTTACATCTTGATAATAAAGAGTGTAATTGCCGTCCACTTTTTCCCAGGTGCCTTTGAGTTCCAAAAGCCCTGTTTTGGCATTGTAAGTTCCGTCTTTACTGAATGTAAGTGTTGTGCTTGATTGCTCGCCGTTCCATGTTCCGACAATTTTGTCTCCGAGACATCCGGAAAACAGGCAAGCGGCTAAAACTAAAATTAAAACTGAGACCATTAGTGTTTTTTTAATTATATTAATCCCTTCTTATATATCCCTAATATGTATGTTGCCGTAAACTCATACGGCAGCCGAAAAAAATCGACAAGCATTATACTCGGGGATACTATAAAAAGATATACTAACAATAATTATTTTCAATAAGGCTTAATACAAAACAAGTCTTAATTTTTAAACAGGAACAATGTGTTGAAAAAAGAGATATCGTAAAAAAATGGTAGTCCCGAGCGGATTCGAACCACTGTCACCGGCTCCAAAGGCCGGAATGATTGACCACTACACTACGGGACTTCAAACGAACAGATGATGAAAGGGACAAATAACATAAAAAGATTTTGATATGAAATCAAAA
>Ga0265295_1003967_pt1 | contig 20551 bp, 16 predicted proteins | sample Munlansysbiofilm_FD_192503 | JGI IMG/M metagenome (GOLD analysis project Ga0265295, IMG submission 192503) | Leachate microbial communities from a municipal landfill in Southern Ontario, Canada - Methane capture system biofilm | ecosystem: Engineered > Solid waste > Landfill > Unclassified ... | reverse complement strand
GCTGCTAGAGCGGTAAGCTGGTTGCCAATGAGCTGCATGCCGTCGCCGGAATCACCGGCAAACTTGACGACAATTTGCTCAGATTTTGTGAGTTTTGCGTTCTCAGCCATACTGTCTCCTGTTAAATAACGATACGTTCTATGTTCCCTGACCGCCGCAGCGATTGCAGCAGTTGATAAACTTAAAACAAATAAGTGACCAGTATACCACAACTACACGCATGCTGATGCTAAATCCAGGCGCGGTTGTGGTATACCACCAAATAAGTTCAGGCGCAAGGCGTGATAACGCCTAAACTATTAAATAATTGACTTTTTCAGCCAGGCTATATGGTTCCAACAGTGCGAATTAAAACATGAAAAGAATGGGCTCTGAAGGGTTAGGGTGGCTGTGCGCAAGAACAAGGGCAATGTTACCATTGCCCTTGTTGTGAGGGTTTAAGTTCCCCTGTTTCTACTAGCTTACTTCAGGACAGATGCCATGTCCGGGAGGATGCTGGGCAGTTCATCAATGAGGCCCTTAACTGCAGCAACAGAGTTGTCAAACAGAGCCTGCTCTTCTTTGTCGAGCTCAAACTCAAGAATTTTTTCAATACCGCCAGCGCCAAGTACGCATGGAACACCAACATAGTAGTTGTCTACGCCGAACTCACCTTTGAGCAGTGCACATACAGGCAGAACGCGCTTCTGGTCACGCAGGATAGCTTCTGCCATTGCGATTGCAGAGGAGGCCGGGCTGTAGAATGCAGAACCGTTGCCGAGCAGCTTTACAACTTCGCCGCCAGCCATTTTGGTGCGCTCAACCATGGCAGTCATAACTTCTTTGGCCTTGGCTTCACCGTGCTTGCGTACCAGTTGCTCCATAACCGGGATACCATTGACGTTGGCGTAACGTACGATGGGAACCATGGTGTCGCCATGACCACCGAGAACCATTGCGTTTACGTCACGTACAGATACGCCCAGTTCCCAGGCGATGAAGGTACAGAAACGGTTAGAGTCAAGAACACCAGCTTGGCCCATTACACGCTCGGGTGGGAAGCCGGTAACCTTTTGGCATAGGGTAACCATAGCGTCCAAGGGGTTGGATATGATGATTACAAAGGCGTTGGGGGCGTATTGTTTGATTCCTTCAGACACCTGTTTCATGATTTTGGCGTTAACGGCCAACAGGTCGTCACGGCTCATGCCAGGCTTACGTGGCAGGCCGGCAGTAACGATTACAATGTCAGACCCGGTGATGTCTTTGTAATCATTGGTACCCTTGAGATCCACGTCGAATTGGTCTACGCGGGCAACTTCAGCGATGTCGAGCATTTTGCCTTGGGGCAGGTTCTCTACGATGTCAAACAGAACAACGTCACCGAGTTCACGCAAGGCGCATAGCTGAGCAAGTACGCCACCGATCTGACCACCACCAATCAGGGAAATCTTTGATCTTGCCATGTTTCTCTCCTTTGAATCAATTAAATGAATAAAAAGCCGGGGTGACTACATGTCACACCGGCACGAGTAAATACAGTCAAAGGCAATGAAGGTTGAGCATAATGCGATTTGCTGGCGCTTTTATAGCCGTGCGCCCAGATTGCATCCGGTTTTGCTGTCGATTCCGGACTGTGATGGTCGCATCTGCTCTGTGGCTTGAGTTCATGCCGGTAGAATCCCGTTTATAGTAATTGCGTCGCTTCAATCTACATTGTGTTTCTGCACTAGGGTTATTCAGCAATTCAGTCTCTGCAATGCGTACAACAGGTATACAGTATGCAAAAGGGGGTAGGCTGTCAAGTGAATTTGAGCGCTGTCAGGCCCCCAATTACCTTGTTTTTGGATGCGAAATGAAACACTGATTTATTTGCGCTCAGCGGCAGAGAAAATCTGACTTTCCTTGGCCTTGGAGCGTGCTTGTTCTATGTCAGATTCGGATATATCTCTGGGGATATTTAATACCTGGCCAGGATATATTTGGCGTGGATCTTTGATTTGGTCACGATTGGCGCGATAGATCAGAGGCCATAGCATGCCGTCCGCATAGACAGAGGAATGTTGGGCTATGATATAGAGGTTCTCACCGACCTTCACAGCATATTTACTTATGCGCGCAGGAGGTTGTGGTTTAACCGGAGTTCGCGCTGGAGTTTTAGTCGATGAAGTTTTGTCTCCGTCCTGTGACTGTCCGGGAGTACCGTTATGCGCTGTAGCAGCGCTAGAGTCGGGAAAAGAGGAGGTCGCACCGTTAAGCTCCATTTCTGCGTCAGTCGAGCTAGTTGGCTCCTTGGCTCCGTTGTAACCGTGGTCTCGTGATGTTGCTGAAGCGGAGTCAGGACAGGTGGTACAGTCCGTTGTAGCGTCGGGAGAGGAATTGTGTGCGGTCTTGGTTGGAGGTTGAGTGGTGCTGCACGCATTTAAAGTGCAGATAAGCAGCGCAGCAGCGATACACCACAGGATATTGCGCTGGAGATTGCGCCTTGGACCGGATTGCACACGGGCCTGCGGTAGCGGCGCGTACTTTGTGAGCTGATTATGGATATACTCTGATTTCATGTAGATTCTTTACGTTCCCAGCTAGCGACAGGTTGAATGCAGGATACGAGTAGCGGCTGGAGATGTATGGCGCCTATGTAAGTAAACAACTTATGTTCAGGATGGTCTAGAATAGTCTGCTGCCTTTTCACCAGGAGTAAAGGGCAGCAAACTATCTGTTGGATTTGGTCTATTCCTTTTTGGTTTTGCGCAGGCGCAGGGATAACTCCTGCAACTGTTTTTCATCAACTTCCCCCGGAGCATCGGAGAGCAGGCATGTACCCTTCTGTGTTTTAGGAAAAGCGATGACATCGCGGATGGAGGCTGTCCCCGTAATAATCATGGCCAGGCGATCAAGTCCAAATGCTAGGCCACCGTGGGGTGGTGCGCCATACTGGAGTGCATCTAGAAGAAAGCCGAACTTGACTTGAGCTTCTTCAGCGTTTATGCCCAAAAGTTCGAACATCTTGCTTTGCACCTGCTGGTCGTGGATACGGATACTGCCGCCGCCGATCTCTGAACCGTTTAGAACCAAGTCATACGCTTGAGCGCAGGCCTTAAGCGGATCTGTGGCGAGCAGAGGCATATCTTCTTCGCGTGGAGCGGTGAAAGGGTGGTGCACCGCGCTGTAACGTTGTTCATCTTCATCCCATTCGAGTAGAGGGAAGTCGGTTATCCATACAAAATTATAGGTGTTTTTATCGGTAAGTCCAAGCTTATGTCCCAAGTGTCCACGCAGTCGTCCGAGGGCTTCATTGGTAGTGGTTGCGCTGTCGGCGACAAACATCAGCAGGTCACCGGGGCTGGCATCAAATTCGCGGTTGATTTGTTTCATTTCTTCCGCAGAAAAGAACTTGGCAATAGGAGACTGCCAGCCATCTTCATTGACCTTGACCCAAGCCAACCCTTTAGCACCGTAGATTTTAACAAAATCGGTCAAATCGTCCATGTCTTTGCGCGAGAACGTACCACAGCCTTTGGCGTTGATCCCTTTAACCAGCCCCTTTTGCGCTGCAACATCTGCAAAGACCTTGAAGTCACAATCACTGGCAAGAGCAGTAATGTCAACCAGTTCCATGGCAAAGCGTAGGTCCGGATTGTCGACACCAAAGCGATGCATAGCTTCGGTGTAAGTCATGCGCGCCATGGGCAAGGTTACCTCAAGGTCGAGGGTCTCTTTAAACACCCGGCCAATCATGTTCTCCATGATGGTGATGACATCGTCACTGTTGACGAAACTCATCTCGCAGTCTATCTGGGTGAATTCAGGTTGACGGTCGGCGCGCAGGTCCTCATCGCGGAAGCACTTTACGATTTGAGCGTAGCGATCATAGCCGGAGACCATCAGGAGTTGTTTAAAGAGTTGTGGTGATTGGGGCAGGGCATAAAAGCGTCCACCGTTGACTCGGCTGGGAACCAGGAAGTCGCGAGCCCCTTCCGGAGTGCTTTTGGTCAACACTGGGGTTTCGATTTCGATAAAACGCTCTGCGTCTAAAAAGGTGCGTACCGCGCGGGTGATCTTGTGGCGCACGATCATGTTCTGTTGCAGTGCAGGCCGGCGCAGGTCGAGATAGCGGTATTTAAGGCGCAGACTTTCTGCTGCGTCGGTGTATTCGTCTAGTCCGAACGGAGGGGTTTTGGACTGGTTGAGAATCTTGAGTTCACTGACTTCAATTTCAACTTCGCCGGTCTTCATTTTGGGATTTACGGTGCCCTCGGGGCGCGGTGAAACGATCCCCTTAATGGCGACGACATATTCGCTGCGCACTGTATCCGCTTTTGCATGTGCCGCAGAATCGCGATCGGGATCCAGTGCTAGTTGCGCTACCCCTTCGCGGTCACGTAAATCGATGAAGATCAGGCCACCGTGGTCGCGGCGCCGCTGAACCCATCCCATCAGGCACACCTGTTCACCAATGAGTTTACTTGTCAGTTCACCGCAGTAATGGCTGCGCTTCCATTGTCCTAGAGTGTCGTTCAACGGCTTTCCCTCCCGCAGTAGGCAGCGTAACTTTCGCTGTTACTGTTTGTGTATAATTTTATAAGATAGCGTCCAGATTGTATCTAAGTTCAGTTAGTTATGTGGTATTTGCCGGCTGTGGCCAACCAGAAGAGCAGCAGGCGCAACGCGAAGCGGTTAAGTATAGGCGCTATGCTTCTTCCCCGTCAAGCGCTGCTGCCAGTGCATGCAGTTCAACGTTTTTTTCCGTGCCGTCAGCCATCCGTTTGAGATTGACGTTGCCGGCTTCTAGTTCATTGTCGCCCAGTACTATAGAAAACACACTGTCCAGCTTATTTGCCAGGCGCATCTGTGCCTTCAGACTTTTACCAGAAAAGTCCATTTCTGCATATATACCCTGATGCTGGAGGCGATTAAGTAGAATAAAACCTTCCTGCTGCGCACGTTCGCCCAGCGCTGCTATAAATAGCTGCGGCACCGGAGATTTGAGTTTGTGCGCATCCAGAAGCAGCACCAGGCGTTCCACCCCCATAGCGAAGCCGATTCCTGGCAGAGCGGGCCCGCCGAGCTCCTGAATCAGGCCATCGTAGCGTCCACCCGCGGCTACGGCGTTTTGGGCGCCGAGAGCGGTAGTCACCATTTCAAAGGTGGTTTTGGTGTAGTAGTCGAGACCACGTACCATGCGATTGTTGATCTCATAGGGAACATTTAAGGAGTCAAGGTGGTGCTGCACCTTGTGAAAATGATCTTCACATTCTGCGCACAGGTGGTCGAGCACCGATGGCGCTGCAGCGGTGGCTTCCTTGCATCCGACCGCTTTGCAGTCCAATACCCGCAGGGGATTGGTGGAATAGCGCCGCTTGCAGTCATCGCACAGCAAATCCAGGCGTTGAGCAAGAAAATCAATTAAAGTGCTGCGATAGGTAGGGCGGCAGGCACTGCAGCCTAGGGAGTTGAGCTGTAGGCTGACATTGGTGATTCCGACTGCGGTAAAAAAATGGCTCAGCATAGCCAGCACCTGAGCGTCGATGCGCGGGTCATCCTGCCCGATTACCTCCGCACCGATTTGGTGGAATTGGCGGTAGCGCCCTTTTTGCGGGCGCTCGTAACGGAACATGGGCCCCATATAGTACAGTTTGGAGCTATTAGCCTCATTGTAGAGTTTGTGTTGAATGAAGGAACGCATTACCGGCGCAGTCCCTTCGGGACGCAGGGTGATGGAGTTATTCCCCTTGTCTATGAAGGTGTACATCTCTTTTTCGACGATATCTGTGGTTTCTCCGATAGAACGACTGAACAGCTCAGTTTTTTCCACTACGGGAACGCGGATCTCTTTGTATCCATAGGTATGAAAAATCTGGCGTGCCTGTTGCTCCAGAAACTGCCATGCGGCAATGTCGTGCGGCAGAATATCATTCATCCCTTTGATGCCGGTTATACTCAACGGATCTCTCCTTCGGGTCGTATGTTTGTGTTTATTCAGGTCGAATTGTGCGGTTGCATGCGAAAACATGGCACAATTTATCCTTCTTATCCTATTTGCGCTCTTATTGAAAGTGCCGCCTTAATCTCTGCAGTTAAAGCCACGCCTGCCGGATGAGTCAGTGCAAACGCGATGCTATGAATATGCCGGAAATTTGTTGCTGTCAAGGGGGTGTCTGCAGTGCTCTCCAGTGTTTAACTTTCCAGCTCTTACCATCGGTGCTGAACTGGACACTACCGTGCAGGTCGGTGCGCCATAGAGGGATTTTTTTTGCTGCAAGGATGTCTCGCACCAACAGGTGCGGGAACCCAAAGTGGTTTTCGAAGCCACAGCTTGCAATGGTATGCTTGATGTCCCAGACGTCGTTCCACTGCTCCGGCCGGGAGTTGCGGCTACCATGGTGAGGGAGCTTAAATAGTGTAACCGGAAACGGCGGCTTAATCCGCATGAGTTGCGTCATTCCGGCTGTTTCAAGGTCGCCGGTGAGTACCAATCCTTCAGAGCCGTGACCGGCAAACACCGCGATAGAGCGTTCGTTGACTGATCTGTGGGTCTGATCGGGGATATGCAGGTATACATATGAATCCAGACGAATAAGTCCTTCGGGTAGCGGAATCAGTGCTGGAGCTTGTGGTGTGTTCAATGTCGCACGCAGGTGCGGATTGAGGGTATGCATCTGCGCGCCACTCAGAAACACTCTGGTGGGGAAGTGGCTCAGTATATGATTTAACCCTTTGCTGTGGTCTGGGTGGTCATGACTTAAAATTACCGCATCCAGGTGTGTAACTCCAAGGCGTTGCAGCGCCGGAGCCACCAGTTGGGCGCCGGTATCGAAGGTGTCCGAGTAGAGTCCACCTCCATCAATGAGGTAGTTTCTATTTTCAGGGGTCTGGAGAAGGAAAGAATCGCCTTGGCCGACACTTAAGGCGGTCAAACGCAGGGTTGAGGGGCTGTTAAGGGGTGTCAGTGTAAGCAGAAGCGCTGCTATAGCTCCTCCAAAACTGGTATATGCCGCTATTCGGCGGCTGGCAGCCCAGAAAATCAACCCTGCACACAGCAGTGCCAGAGCTGTGTGTTCCTCCATTGATAGATAGATATAGCGACCTGCCAAGGGCCCTTGCGCTAGGGCTTCACCCCACTTAAGCAGCTGCATAAGCAGGGTAGCGCAGAACCTGAGTAATGGTTCGCCAAGAGTTGGAACCATGCTGAATATTGCGGTGCTACTCAATGTCAGAGGTAGAATAATAAAACTCACCAGCGGAACCGCCAGGATATTGATTAAGATTGCACCCGGTGCCAAGGTGTTAAAGTGCCATAGGGCAAAGGGGGTAGTGGCTAAAAAGGCGGTGTATGAAGTTAGAACGAGCAGAACGATCCAACGCTTCCAGCCTACAGATAATCGTCGATGCCATACAGGTAACACCAGCAGCAGGGCGCCGACACCGGCAAACGAGAGTTGGAAGGACGCGGTCTGCAAAGCCAAGGGGTCGGCAAGCAAAATAAAGGCAGCCGCCAACACGAGAACCGCACCGGCCTGGGTGCGGTAATTGGTAGCAGCGACCAGCGCTGCGACACCCAGCATTACGCCGGCCCGTACAGTGGGAAGGGCACTGCCGGTCAGGATAAGATAGGTGAAGACAATGGGGAGACACATCAAGGGGGTAATTTTCTGCACTGGCTGCCATAACAGCAGGGTAGTGCTGCGTCGGTACCAGAACTGCAGTAGGGCATACGTTAGCGTTGCGATCATTCCCATATGCAATCCAGAGATTGAAAACAGGTGTGATAGTCCCGTAAATGCCAGTGTCTGGCGTTGTGTGGGGCTCAAGCGGGTGTTTTCACCCAGAGCCAGACTCAGCAGGTACGCCGTGGATTGTTCTGGCAGACATGTCGCAATATTCTGCGCAGTACGCTGGCGCCAACGAGCTATGCGTGCACCACTGGATGGAGGTGTTACAGGAGCCATGCGGGCAATGGCAGCAGCGTTGGCGACAAAACCCGAGGCGACGATGCCTTGTCTGGCAAGATAGCGCGGGTAGTTAAACTCCCCAGGGGTGCCGAACAGGCGAGGTTGGCTAAGTTTCGAGCGCAGACGCACATGATCTCCGGGGTATATTTTTATTGTCTCGTTGGCAACATGGATCCGCACTGGCATCGATCTAGCTTCAGTGTGAGCTTCACCTTTGTAGATGGTGTCGACAGCAACGTCCAAGCGCCAGCGTCCCGGCTGTGTTTCCACTCGCAATACCTTGCCTGCAAGGGTAACCTCTTGCCCCTCAAGCTGTTGTAGCAGTTTTAGATGGTAAGGAGCAGGAGTAAGTGCAATGGAGGTGGCAATTCCGCCCCAAAGTATCGCAGTAGCTATTACTAGGGGGCGGGTAGGGCGTCTGCACCAGACAAGCAGAACAAAAATGGTTATCCCTGCCATTTGCAGAACAGTGACCGACGGGATTCCGACACTGGATACGAGTATGGAGCTGAAGACGTAGCCGAGTAGTGGAGTGAATACAGGTGGCATTTCGGAGAATAGCGCAGTTTTTCTTCTGCATATTTGTCGATATGCTGCATTGAAATACACGGTGCGTACCTCTGAGCCCACCTGTTTGCCTCAAAGCTTATGCGCTTTGAGGCAAAGTGAAGTTAAAACAAGTTGGAGTGGAGTTAAAACATGAAGCGACGCATGCTCACGTTCAGAATTATTCCAACCGCAACCATGGTTGTAACCATGTTGGTGCCTCCGTAGGAGAACAGGGGCAAGGGTACCCCCACCACCGGGAGGAGCCCCATTACCATGCCTAGGTTTACTATAGCGTGCCAAAAAATAATGCTGGTTGCGCCAATGGTAAGGTACATGCCGAAGTTGTTGGAGGCCTTGTGGGCCACCAGAATGCCGCGGAAGATGATGAGAACGTAGAGTGTGAGCAGAATAAGAGCACCGAATATTCCCCATTCTTCGGCAAAAACCGAAAACACGAAATCGGTATGGCGTTCTGGCAGAAAGGATAACTGCGACTGCGACCCCTGCATAAAACCTTTGCCCCAGAATCCACCGCTGCCAATGGCTATTTTAGACTGAATGATATGATACCCGCTGCCAAGAGGGTCGTGCTCGGGGTTTAAAAAGGTACGAATCCGGGCGCGCTGATATTCGTGGAGCAGGAACCAGCCCCCCGCAGCGAGCCCGACACCGGCGCTGCCGATAAAGACGAGGGTTTTGGGACGAATCCCGGAAAACAGCGCCATGGTGCCGCCGATAAACAGCAGCATGATCCCCGTTCCGAGGTCAGGTTGTTTGATGATCAGTAATGTAGGGATGAGTAGAATAATCCCAGGCACTACGAGTCCACGCAGTGAGTGCCCCTCTGGGCTTTCATGTCTGGTGAAGTAATGGGCCAGTACTATAACGATAACCGGTTTCATGATTTCGCTGGGCTGCAGGTTGAACAAACCAACATCGATCCAGCGGGTAGCCCCCATATTGGTTTCGCCTAAGATAAAAACTGCGATCAGGATCCCAGTGCACACTGCGTAAGCTCCAGGTCCGAGATGGAGCAGGTGGCGATAGTCAAACATGGCTGTCGCAGTCATTATCAAGAGACCGAGTCCCAGCCACAGGCACTGCTTAATATACAAGGGGGGGAAGGAAGTACTGCCACCAGAGGTAGCGCTGTACAGATTGACGATTCCGATGGACGCCGTTAAAAGAATCAACCCCACAAAAACCCAGTCCAGATTTGTCGCCAAGCGCCGATCAAACATGCATATACCTTTTATTTTGGCCTTTGTTTTGGTCCGTTTGACTACTTTGTCGCCGCGCCAGATTTTTCCGTATTGAAGTATTCCATGAGCAGCGCGCGCGTAACGGGGATAGCAGTTTTACTTGCATGTTCTCCATGTTCGACAATCACTGCTGTGGCTATTTGAGGGTTGTCGGCCGGGGCATAGGCGATAAACAGGGCATGATCTCTGTGGCGGTATGCAATCTCTTCTTTTGAAATGCCCTTTTCATCTTCGTCGGCCAAGCGTACAACTTGTGCTGTACCAGTCTTTCCTGCAATTCGCAATCCCTCAATACGGCACGATGTCCCAGTGCCGCGCGGGTCGTGTACTACAGCTTCAAGGCTTGCTTTTACCTGAGCTATGGCCCCAGCAGGAATGTTGCTTTGGTGCAACACTTCAGCTTTTATCTCCGTATCCATTTCACCGGTATGGGAGGTTATGTTTTTCAGGATCTGCGGCCGATAAAGAGTGCCACCATTGGCTATAGTGGCTGTCATCAAAGCCAGCTGCAGAGGTGTGGTCAAAACGTAGCCCTGTCCAATTCCGGTAATAGCGGTCTCTCCCATATACCATGCTTCATTAAAGCGCCCACGTTTCCAGGCGCGATCGGGGATAAGCCCTTCCTGTTCGCTGTCCAAGGGCAGGTTGTATCTGCTTCCTAAACCCAGATTTCTCGCCATGTCAGCAAGCCTGTCGATGCCAAGGCGCATGGACATGTGGTAGAACCAGACGTCACAGCTCTCACGCATCGCTTTGTTCAGGTTGGTTGAGCCGTGACCTATGCGCTTCCAACAGCGGAAATCCCGATTGCCGATCCTGGTTTTACCTTCACAGATGATGGGTTGCTGCGTATGGCTAATTTCTGGATGTGAAGCTGCCAGTAAAGCGATAACTGGCTTGAAAGTTGAACCAGGTGGATACTGTCCGCTGATGGCTCGATTTTGCAGGGGAGTTCGTGGATTGTTCAGAAGTTCAAACCATTCGCTGGTGCTGATTCCGTCGGTAAAAATATCCGGATCGTAGGTCGGGCTACTGGCAAGCGCAAGGATTTGGCCGTTGGTGACATCTAGCACCACAGCAGCTCCAGCCATGCCGTCTAATTCTTTTTGGGCACATTGCTGCAGGTTTTTGTCCAAGGTTAGAACCAGATTCTGCCCCGGTGTTGGTTGGCGCTTTACTCGTTGTCGCAGCAGCTTACCTTTGACGTCGACTTCCACTACGAGTTGCCCATCGTTGCCGCGCAGGGTGGAGTTGAGATATTTTTCTAGTCCACCTTTGCCAATCAGATCACCAGCTCGATAGTTACTATCTCCTTGCTTGCTCGCCAATTCTTCTGCGCTAATCAAGCCAACATGTCCAAAGATGTGTGCCCCAGCACTGTCACTTGGATAGCTACGTACCGGCCTGGTTTCTATTATCATCCCCGGCAGATACATGGAATTCTCGCTAAGTTGCTCCACCTGTCCACGGGTGATACCGATTTTAAGCGGGATGGGTGAGTACTGGGGGAAATACTTGTATTTCTCCCAGTTTTTTTCAATTTCATCTGTGTCGCATGCAAGGATCTCAGCAATATCTTCAATCAGTGTAACTTTGTCAGTCACATCCTGGCGCAGAACCGAAACGCTGAATGATGGTCGGTTCCCAACGAGAATTTCGCCGTTACGATCGAATATTATTCCGCGGGGTGCCGCAATGGGGATGTAACGGGTGCGATTCCTTTGCGCCAAAAGTTCAAAATGATCAGCTTTGATCACCTGTAGATACCAGAGGCGTGCGGCTATGAGGATGAAAAAGATGGCCACAGCGAACAATAGCCACTCGAAAGTACGTTTTCTGTGTTCGTCATCTGGAAGTGGAGCGTGAAGAGGCATGATTACCCTTGCCTTTTAAATGGCGTGGTTGACTGCAAGCCAACGGTAAGGCTAAGCTTGGTGAAGAGTGGGCGCAAAACCAGTACAGCTGCGAGATTGACAAGCATTTGCATTGGGATAGAGCTGAGTATCTGCGGCCAGACTTGGTCACGATCGGAAAACAGCAGCAGAATAAAAATAGATAAGAGGGCAAAAGCCCCCGTACCTGCAATTGTTGCAAAGGGCAACACTAGAGGGTTGTCTGCATTGAGTTGGCGTCTGAAACCTGCGGTCAGCATGAATATTGCGAGGAGTATTATTGCATGGAAGCCAAAGGTTACGCCGCTGAAGACATCGAGCAGGCATCCTAAAGTAAAAGCGCAGATGCCACCAGCGCCAAAGGGAGCCTGAAATCCAAGGTATAGGATTATCAGCAGGGTGGAATTAGGGGAGGGAATCTGCGGAAGCAGCATGGTCCAGAGGGTAGTCTGGGCTACAAGGAGCAAGGTGCTCAGTGGGAAGAAGAGGAGCCAGTATTTCATAGTTCACTCTTAACTATTACGAGAACTTCCTCCAGTCGGGAAAAATCTACCGCTGGTTTTGCCGTGATCGTCTGAAATAGCCCATATTTGGGAGTCTGAACCTCGGTAATGGTGCCGATGAGGATGCCCTTAGGGAATACGCCTCCATTGCCGGAGGTTACGATATGGTCACCTATATTGGCTTTTTCTAAACGGGAGGCGTATTCACAGGAGAGGTTAGCTCCGGTTCCGCGCGCTACGGTTCTGATGCGGTTGCGTTGCACGAGTGCCGCCACCGCCGAGGATGCATCGGTAATGAGCAACACTCTGGAGCTTTTTGCCGCACATTTAATGGTTCGGCCCACAATCCCAGATGCCGCGACAACGGGCATATTCTCTTGGATCCCAGAGTCGGTACCTTTGTTTATGATTATAGTGCGAAACCAGTTCATGGCATCGGCAGAGATGACCTGTGCCGGAACAGCCTCAGCATTTACGCTGTCGCGAAAATCAAGCAGTTGTTGCAGACGTGCATTCTCCGCAGCCAGTTCGTTGTTCTCGATCGCAAGGTGGCTCAGCTGGTTTAACTTGAGCAGCAGTTTGTCGTTCTCTTGTTTGACACCAACCAAGTGCAGATAATCCTGCCACAAGGTGATCACGCTATTGGTGGTTTTGGTTATTCCCTGGCTCACCGGTTCAGTCAGCAGCAAAATGCTGCGTTCAAACAGGTTGGTGCTCGACTTCGCGCGCAGATTGTAGCTGTAGAGTAATAGGGCGCATAGTAGGAGTACAAATAGAGCGAACAGGCGCTTTTGTAGATTAAAAAAATCAAGCATTTAACCGAGGCCAGTGTAATAATGGATTACTGTTTTTATCTGCTTGGCGTTTAATTCCAGCATAACCTCAGCTGCTTATCGTCACGCGACGCAGCAGATCCAGCTCGTCGAGTATTTTACCCGAACCTAAAACAACGCAGGACAGAGGTTCGTCAGCTATGACTACGGGTAAGCCGGTTTCCCGGTGCAGCAACTTGTCAATATTGCGCAACATAGCTCCACCGCCGGCCAGTACAATCCCTTTGTCTACAATATCCGCTGCCAGTTCAGGCGGGGTTCGCTCCAGGGCTACCCGCACCCCCTCAACAATGGCATTAACCGTTTCGGACATAGCCTTGCGAACTTCCGCAGACCCGATATTCAAAGTGCGTGGGATACCTGTCACCATGTCACGCCCTTTGACATCCATGGTCAACTCTTCATCACCCTCCATCGCACTGCCGATTTCAATTTTAATCTGTTCAGCGGTGCGCTCACCTATTAGCATATTGTAATGGCGTTTCAGGTGTTGGGTAATTGCTTCATCAAGTCTATCTCCCCCTACACGTACGCTCTGGGCGTAGACTACGCCCGCAAGGGAGATAATTGCCACTTCGGTGGTGCCGCCACCAATATCTACAATCATGCTGCCGTGCGCTTCAGTTATGGGCAGCCCTGCACCGATAGCTGCAGCCATCGGTTCTTCAACCAGATAGACTTCTCGTGCTCCGGCTGATTCGGCTGATTCTTTCACGGCGCGCTTTTCCACTTGGGTGATACCCGAGGGTACACAGATCACGATGCGCGGGCGCACCAGCGCTTTACGGTTGTGCACTTTCCGGATAAAGTAGCGCAGCATCTCTTCGGTGATATCGAAATCAGCTATGACCCCATCGCGCATAGGGCGGATCGCGACTATACTGCCTGGAGTACGTCCGAGCATTTTTTTCGCGTCCACCCCTACCGCTAGCACTCGTTTGGCGCCGTGGACATCTTTCTGTACAGCTACCACCGAAGGCTCGCTTACTACAATTCCTTTGCCTTTGAGGTAAACCAGGGTATTGGCTGTGCCTAGATCTATTGCGAGGTCGTTGGAGAAAATTCCCAGCAGGGTGTTAAATATATTCAGCATGATCCAAAACCTCTTTCGGTAAGTTTGTTGGGGGCATTGTACCTGCCGCCGCTTCTTTTTGGTTTGGTGAGTATTGATAGAGGCTGCGGTTTTTGTGTTAATTGCTCAAGCTAGCAGAAAGCTCCCAAGCACTCAAGTTTAAAAGAAATGTATGTGCAAATATCCTCTGCTTCTCGCCACATGGTGCGGGAAGTCTTCTTTATATAATATGTTGCATTTCGCACTGTGCTTATCTAATATTCGACCCTGGTTTTACGCTGCGCCTGATAAAAGGCTTACTCCTGTAAATGGGTAAGTACTTCGGGGACGCTTCCAAGGAGAAATAAAGGAGAAATACTAATATGCTCGACCTGATTCGCAAAAAGCAGAAAACATTCATAGTCAAAGTTGTTTTCTGGACAATTATAACTGCCTTTATCGGTACCATCTTCCTGGTCTGGGGGAAAGGGCAGGAGCAGAAAGAACAAATAACCGTTGCAGCTAGAGTGGGCAATATCGATATATCGTTCGATGAGTTCAGGATTGCGCATAATAACTTATACAATTTGTACAAAAATCTGTATGGCGATGCCTTCACCCCTGAAAATGAAAAACAACTCCAGCTTACGCGCCAAGCTATAGACATGCTTATCGATCAGGCCCTGTTGCTCATGAAGGCTGACGAAATGGGGATAAAGGTGAGTAAGGGCGAACTTGTCTCTGCTATAGCGTCGGTAGAAGCATTTCAGATTGACGGCACCTTCGATAAAAAAAGATATGTTGAGGTGTTGAGTTATCAGCGCATGACGCCGCAGGATTTTGAGCAGATGCAGCGCCATCAGATGCTGGTTAACCGAGTACGTGCCTATATTCAAGGGCAGGTGCAGGTCACCGATGCAGATGTGGTGGAAGAGTTTCGTCGCCTCAGAGAAAAGATAAATCTGGCGTATTTAGAATTTGATCCGAAGGACTACCTTAACGCAGTCGAGCTGGATCCTGTGGCAGTTGAGCAATATTACTCAAAAAATAATGAGCAATACAGAGTGCCGGAGCAAGTGGCTCTCGAATATGTGGAAATCTCAGCTGAGTCGGTGCGTGATCAGATTGAACCGGCGCCAGAAGAGCTGACGCGCTACTACCAGCGGCACTTGGACGCGTTTAGTATCGACGAGCAGCTTCAAGCTAGCCACATTCTGTTCAAAGTGGCGCAAGATGCAGATTCGCAGACACGTCAGGACAAACGCGCACAAGCGCTGAAAGTTCAGGCCGAGCTTGTTGCCGATAACTTCGCGACTTTGGCAAAACGGTATTCCGAAGATTCTGAGAGTGCCGCTGCAGGGGGCGATCTCGGATATTTCAAGCGCAACACCTTTGGCTCCGCATTTGAAGATGCAGCCTTTGCTCTGGAGACAGGTGAAATTAGTGATATCGTAGAAACCAATATGGGATATCATATTATCCTGGTTACTGGGCATACTCCAGCAGGCTACAAGCCCCTAGATCAGGTGCGGGCCCAGGTAGTTGAAGGCTTTATAGCCGAGCAGAGTATCAAGCTTGCCTACGAAAAAACGTTCGATGCTTACAACATGAATCGCAAGCAGGGTGGCATTATAACTGCCGCACAACAACTCGGATTATCTCCGTTGAAAACCGAACTCTTTTCCCGCAATGAAACCATTGGAGGGATAGGTAACGTTCCAGAACTTAGCAACCAAGCTTTTGGTGTTTCGGAAGGAAAGCTGCTCAAGCCTCTTAAAGTAGGCAATAAAGTGGTTTTAGCCCAGGTAACAGAGCACAAACCCAGTTACATACCCGAACTTGAGCAGGTGCGCTCCGATGTTGAGAAAAAGGTGCGTCTGGAAAAGTCCATTGAGCTGGCTCAGCAACAAGCTGATGCTGCCATGCAGAAACTGCAACAAGGGGCAGAAATGGCTGCCGTAACACCTTCTGCAGCAGCGGTGAAAGAGACCGGTTTGTTCACGCGCAATCTTGGGGGTGTCGTCCCTGGAATTGGCCCGAATGAAGAACTTGCGCAAGCGGCGTTTTCCTTAAGCATAGAACACCCGGTTGCAGAGCAAGCATATCGACTGGGCAATAGCTTTTACGTAATAAAATTGAAGCAACTTCAGCCGGCCAATCCAGCTGAGTTGAGTCAGGAAGAATCTGACGCTCTTGAAGCAGAAGTGCGCCAGACAAAACAGGATACCGCGTTGCAGGGTGTGCTGGACGAGAAGCGTAAGAATGTAGCAATAACTATTGCACCAACCATTTTAAATTCGATGAAAGAGGAGTAATCCACCATGATACCGGTTATTCTCGAATCAGATTGTCCGGAGCTGCACCTGGTCAATAAAGGTAAAGTCCGAGATGTTTACGATGTGGGCGAGCACCTGCTAATTCTCACAAGTGATCGTATTTCCGCCTTCGACGTAATTATGAATGAAGGAATTCCAGAGAAGGGCTTAGTGCTGACGGAAATTTCCAAATTCTGGTTTGAAAAAATGGGCGACATTATTCCGCACCACATAATCAGTACCAATGTGGACGAATACCCCGCAGTAGCGCAGCAATATCGTGCCCAGTTAGAAGGGCGCAGCATGCTGGTTAAAAAGGCTCGCCCCTTGCCGATAGAGTGTATTGTGCGCGGGTATATTTCCGGCTCCGGCTGGAAAGAGTATAAAGAAAAAGGCTCAATCTGTGGCATTGCACTGCCTAAAGGACTCAAAGAAAGTGACCGGTTGCCAGAAGTGATTTTTACCCCCTCAACCAAGGCGGATTTGGGTGCTCACGACGAAAACATCCCCTTCAGCAAGGTGGAGGAGATCTGTGGTGTAGATATCGCGGCACAATTGAAGAAAACGACCATCAGCATATACGAGCGTGCCCGCGATTACGCCGAAACCAAAGGGATCATTATCGCCGACACCAAATTTGAGTTCGGCATCTATGATGACGAGCTGATCTGGATTGATGAGGCTCTGACTCCCGATTCTTCCCGTTTCTGGCCGGCTGATGAGTATAAACCCGGCGGACCGCAGCCAAGCTTTGACAAGCAATTTTTGCGCGACTATCTCGAAACTTTGGATTGGGGAAAAACTGCTCCCGCACCACCCCTGCCTGCAGAGATTGTGCGTAAAACGGGAGAGAAATACAAAGAAGCTCTGCTGCGTCTGACCAAATAAATACCCTGAGCTGCACATATTCATTGACAGCAGCCAGAATGATTTGATATAAACACCTCCGACTTGTGGGGCTATAGCTCAGCTGGGAGAGCGCTTGAATGGCATTCAAGAGGCCCGCGGTTCGATCCCGCGTAGCTCCACCATAACAAACAAGCACTTACGGGTTTTTCCTGTAGGTGCTTTTTTTGTTGTAGCTGCTTGGGTGGCCCTTTTTAAATGTCATCTCTTTGCTTGTTCCGATTATTACCAGGGCGGGAATAGTGTCGAGCAGTCATGGTATTGGTAAATCTCCTTTGCTTTAATGCCTGCTACGCTTTCTTTGAGGTTGACGATGATTGCTAATTGGTGAAATGAAGATGTCGCACCCATCCTCAATAACAACGCCAGATTTTGAGAGAATAGTGACGCATTTTTATCTGCTCCTCAAGCCCGGTATAGACCCAAGTCCAGTCTTAGCGCAGTAGTCGCATGCGTATTGCGCGTCAAGTTTGAAATTTCTGTGCCACCATAAAGTGGTTATAATTTGATATGAGCTGTTCAGGAAGCAGGATCATAAGTTATTCTGTTTTGTCAATATTACGTTATGTTTATTGATATCAGATTAGGGAGGTGCTGCAACACCGAGAGTGCAATTGTCAAACAGGTAGGATGTGTGTAAGTTAGCCAGAACTGTATAATAACTTGTTAGGCTTTGAATTATCCAATCAACCAAGGAGAACTGAACATGAAGTCCATGCTGTACCGTATTGCAACTTTTTCATTAAGCGCGTTTGCTTTGGCCGCTTGTGTTTCCACTGGTCCAAACAAGGCGCCAGAAATTTCAGCAACCCCAATCAGCATTGAAGCCATTACATATAATGTGCCCAACTCAGAAGGAGTGATTAGAAGCGGCGGATTAATTAAAGACCTCTCTTTTCCGTCAATGTCGCGTTTTATTGGAACAGGTCATTATGAGCGACTCCTTTATCAAGACAAAACACCATCCACGTTTGTCGTTCACCGCCGTGTTGATAATGGAACCGCTGGATCCGGAATAAAATACACGGTCGGTTACACCGTTACAGATAGTAACTCCGGCTATTCTGTAAGTTTGAAACCACAAGAATACATAACATACCAACAAGGGCTTATTGGCAAATTTCCAATCCCAAACTACGGAGTAAGCGATCTTCGTAACACCTTAGCGTCGAGTACCTTGTATTACAAATTCGACATTGATTCGCCGTACAGCTCGGAGTCTGTTTACGCAAACTTTCTACGTCTCGTGAAGCACGTAAGTTTTCGCCCTGGGGAAAAGGATCCCGTTACCGGGAAAATTTTCAAAGATAGGTTTGTGCTGACAAGTCGAAACAATGAAGTACGGTTCGTGATTGAAGCATATCCCTACCGTAATGGTTCAAAAGTCATCGTTTCTGCTGCAATCCCTGGTGCAGAGACATCGCAAAACGTCATCGACTTTGGCGTTCTCATTCGTGAAATTGAACAAAAACTGCTAGAGGTTGTAAAAGCCTAACAATCGCGTCAGCTCGGACTGCCAAAAGCTGCGTCGCTTCGCAACGCAGCTTTTGGCAGCCGGTTACGCGAAACGTTATGCATTTTAGGAGTATAAATGGATTTCGTAGTCATTGATGTAGAAACCGCCAATCCAGATCTGGCAAGTATTTGCCAAGTAGGAGTCGCAATTTTTCTGATGGGAAATTTTTGGACTCTTGGTCATCCTTGGTAAACCCGAATGACTATTTTGATGAATTTAATGTTTCGGTGCACGGAATAACTGAAGCAATGGTTTCTTCCGCTCCAATTTGGCCAGAAATACATGAAAGAATAAAATCTGACTACAGCAATCGAATAGTTGCTAGCCATACACCTTTTGACAGAACAGCAATTCGAAGAGCCTGTGAGAAAAATGGATCGGAACCATTTGAATGCCAGTGGCTAGATACCGCACGGGTTGTTCGACGTGCTTGGCCGGAATTCTCAAGGTCTGGATATGGTCTTTCAAATCTTTCCAAACACTTTGACATTCCATTCAAGCATCATGATGCAGAAGAAGATGCCCGTCTTGCTGGCGAAATACTGTTATTAGCAATTCAAGAAAGTAAAATAAGTGCTTCCGAATGGTGCTCAAGATCATTAAAATCTTTAGCTACGGCAAAATCTTACACCGCATTAGAAGCTAATCCAGATGGCCCTTTGTTCGGTAATGTTGTCGTATTTACAGGGACTCTATCAATACCCCGCAAAGACGCTGCAAAACTTGCCACTTTTTCGGGTTGCGAGGTCGGAACTGTTGTTACTAAGTATACTTCTTTACTTGTGGTTGGCGATCAAGATATCCGTGCATTAGCTGACGATAAAAAAAGTTCTAAGCACAGAAAAGCAGAAGAACTCATAGCAAAAGGTCAGGCTATTAGAATAATTGGTGAAAGTGATTTCGAGCGGCTTATCAACGTATAGAGCTTAATTGGTACTGCGCATAACAAGTCGCTCAAACCCGACTGTGTTACCTTGAAAAGTTATTTCCCTTCGGCTTTTTCGAACGCTGTCTGCGCACCCTGATAGTCGCCCAGGCTGGTGCGCGCCTGCCCTATGATGCGCCAGTTCTCCGCTCTGAGCTGCGTGTCGGTGCCGGCAAGGATGTTCGCCTTTGCCGCGAAGTTTTCCGCCTCGCGGTGCTGTCTCTGATTGAGACGCACGCGCGCCAGCTCCTGCCACAATTCAGGATTTTGCGGTTCAATGCGCAGAGCGCGTTCCAATGATGCACCCGCCATATCGAGCTTTCCCGCAGCGGATTGGCTCCGCGATAGATCAAACAAGGCGACAACAGCTTCGTTGCGGGGTGGAGGTTGCGGCTCCGTAGCCACCGGCGCGAGTGAGGCGCACCCCGCTAGCAGAAGTATCATGACACATGCTAACCAACGCTCTAGCTTTTTCATCGGCCAAACATCCTTTCAAACCAGGTTTTAAGCGACTTCTTTTCTGCATCTTGTGCGCACGGCACAATCTGTTCTGGAGCTGACCCAGCAATAAACGGGAGGATAATTGCTCCCTGACAGTCTGCTGCGCTGCGCAACCCCGAGGCCTGATCGATCCAGACATGCTCGATCCCTTCCCCTGCCGGTAACAACAAAGGGGCAAGATCGAGGCTGGCCATCATCTGGCCCCAGATTGTCATGGCACCACTGGCACCGGTGAGCCCCGACGGTTCGTTATCATCCCGTCCAATCCACACCACCCCTAAGCGATCTCCGCTGAAACCGGCGAACCAACTGTCACGAAAACCGTCCGAGGTGCCTGTTTTGCCCGCAACTTGTAGCTCAGCAGAAA
>Ga0265295_1003966_pt1 | contig 20555 bp, 7 predicted proteins | sample Munlansysbiofilm_FD_192503 | JGI IMG/M metagenome (GOLD analysis project Ga0265295, IMG submission 192503) | Leachate microbial communities from a municipal landfill in Southern Ontario, Canada - Methane capture system biofilm | ecosystem: Engineered > Solid waste > Landfill > Unclassified ... | reverse complement strand
TAAATGCCTGCCGCATTTGTGGCAAGCAGGAGCTTGCCACCCCAAAGGTGGGTGCTGCTTGTAGCCAATTGAGGCATTGGAGTTCAAAGCGCATAAACTAACTATCACTTATTTAATATCTTATGGGTGGTTTGGACTTCAAGACCGTGCATTGTTCAGGTAATAGCCGCACTTTTGGCATCTCAACCCTCTCAACCCTCTCAACTCTCTCAACCCTCTCAACTCTCTCAACCTTCTCAACCCTCTCAACCCTCTCAACCCTCTAAACGTAGAGCTGTCTATTCTCATAGCACTTTTACAATTCCAATTTGATTCCGGCGCTCCAGTTGAACCCGGGTTGGGGGGTATGGGCATAGATTTCATATTTATTGTTTAGAATGTTATCCAGCTTTAGATCTATAGTTAGCGGTATATTAAGTGCGCGAAATTTGGTCCAGGTATTCAGATGCAAGGTATTAAAACCATCTATGGTACCGATTAAATTATCTGGAGTGCTATACTGATCGCCTGTGTAACGAAAGCTTAGATTCAATCCCCAGCTTTCTTTTTTTAGCTTTAGGGCAATATTCGCTTTAGTATCGGGAGTGTAGATGAGATTTTTACCAAAGATGGCGCTGGAATTTTCACTGCGATCTTTGGCATCGGTAAACACTATTCCTCCTTCCAAGCTGAAGTTATTTAGCGGATATAGCGACAATCCGAATTCCAAATTGTTTATTTCTGCTTTTCCCACGTTATATGGCTTCCAAGTATAACCATCAGATTTATGCCAGCGAATAAGATTGCGAATGCGGTTATGAGAATACTCCAGCTTTAGCTGTACATATTGTTGCGAAGCATTAAAACCGATTAATCCACCTTGAGACTTTTCACTTTTTAGCAATGGATTACCCTGTACGTTACTATCCCCCATCCAATACATATCTGCAAAAGTGGGGATCGAATAAGCGGTGCCCAAGCTCCCGTACAATCTGGTTTGCAGTGGCAGATGGAAGCTAATGCTCTGTTCGATGCGCCAAGGACTAAAGTTATCTGATATATTTTCGCCATATAACCAATCCTGCCTTAAAGCATAACCTTGTTCCCAGCTAATAAGATCCCAATCTTTATTATGACGCACAAAGGCAGAAAGTCCGGTAAGCAGGCGGGAGGAATCTGAGTTATTTGAGGGCTGGTTATTCAAGTAATTCGAGTAGTTGTATCCCATAAAACTCTGTTCGGCAGCAAGTTCAAAAGAAAGAGTGTTCAGTTTTAGGTTAATGATATCTTTTAGAGTGATGTTATTGGTCTTGGTTTTATTATGAGCAGAATAAAAGGGCACACTCGAATCCAGATTCTTATATGTAGATACAGAGCCATCACCAAAAATCCCAATCTCGTTTGTCCAGTTTTCTTTATTGGAAGCCATTGCGAGGCGATAGATGTAGTCTCTGCCCTCCATAAAGGCATTATCAAAGAGCGGGAGATTGTTTACAGTTCCGGGTAGCTGGCGATAGAAATCGTTTAAGCTGAGCATCAATTCCAGTTGATGAATATTATGAACTAAGGCTCCTTTTATAAAGAATTGATCTTGCCTTTTGGCGTTGTTCTCTCGCTCACCAGAGCCTTGCGAACTTTTGTAAGAGAAATTATTATTAGCTGATGAGTGAGAGTATTGCGCGCTAATATTATGGTGTTTGGCGCTTTCTGATGCCAAACAGCGAATAGAAAATAAGCCCAAAGAACCTCCGCCGCTTTCGAACTCAAATCTCTTATCGGTTTTGGGCTTTAGGGTAACAATGTTTACTACTCCGCCAATAGCCGATGAACCCCCATAGACAGACGAAGCGCCTTTAATTACTTCGATATGCGAGATCTGAGAGGCAGGGATGCGGCTAAAATCGAATGGTTCACCATTTTTGTTTACGGGAACACCATCTAAAAGCACTAAGGTGTGCCGGCTCAGATTGCCCAATATGGAAACATTCTGTACCTCTCCGCTCAGTGGCGTGGCAGAGCTTTCCATGATGTAATGATCCAAAAGTATATCTCCAGCACTTCTTCTACCGTAATTGGTGTCCGGATGAATGCTAAGGGCATCAAGAGCGGCTGCGCTACCACGATCATAGCGCTCGTAAACTCTTACGGTTGGTAAGCTGAGGGGCTTTGTTTCCAGAATAATTATTTGGTTTGCTTCAAAAAGCGAAATCTTCCTGCCGATATAGCCCAAACGAGAGATGGATAAGGAATCCGCAACGCTTTCTATACTAAAATAACCATTAGAATCTGTGAATGTAACTCTTCTGCCATCGGCTACGCTAACCTGAGCTATACCGTGCCCATCGGTATCAATTACTCTGGAGCTAAGAACTGTGGCATATACGCGCAAGCATAAAAGCAATATACTGCATAATGCAAGCACTGTTTGTTTACGCATTTTCTCTACCTCGCTGCAAGCCAAATTTCCTTTATGGATTAAAATGTCAAGCATTTCGCCATAAGTATTTGCGCAAATTGGCTTAGCTTGCCACAGAACAAAGCAATTGACAAAAAGTAGCTTGAACCGAGTTTGGCACAATGCTTGGAAAATAGATACGTGTCCAAACATGCTAATCGGAAATGAAAAACTAAGGATAAATAATAGCTAATGCGAACTTTCGACATCATTCTTCCCTATCTGAAGAAAAGCTATGCACAGATAATGGGCGGAATTATCATGCTGATCTTGGTGGATGTAGTACAATTAATTACCCCCAAAGTGATGCAATATGCCATAGACAGCATTCAGAACCGTCAAATAGACAATCGTGGTTTGGGGTATATCGCCCTTATCATCATTGGTCTATCTTTAGCTGTGATGGTACTACGTTATTTTTGGCGGATATTAATAATAGGAAATTCACATCGAATTGAAAAGGGCTTGCGCCAGGACTTTTACGATCACTTGCTTAAGCTTTCGCAAAACTTCTTTAACAGAAGCAAAACCGGCGATTTGATGGCGTATGCCACAAATGACTTACACTCGGTACGAATGCTCTTTGGAATGGGCCTGATTGCGGCGATGGATATTATCTTGATGACCATAGCGAGTTTTTCTTTTATGGTTTCTATAGATCTCCGGCTTACTCTGCTGGCGATCATACCCTTGCCCATTCTTTCCATAACTATAGGGTATTTTGGCAAAAAGATGCACAAACGCTTTGCTTTGGTGCAGGCAAGCTTTGCGGCCATGAGCGGCAAGATACAAGAAAGTGTTTCCGGAATCCGGATCGTAAAAGCCTTTGGACAAGAGCAAAGCGAACTGGGAAAGATTGACGAAGTGGGACTTGAATATGTGAAACAGAATATCTCTATGGCTAAAATCGCCGGATTCTTCCATCCCTTTCAAGGCTTTATTATTGCTTGTTCGATGATAATCACTCTATTCTTTGGTGGGCGCGCCGCCATCCGTGGCGATATAACCATTGGCGGATTTATAGCATTCTTCCAATACCTGGGCATGCTGGTTTGGCCGATGATCGCGATTGGCTGGATAGTTGACATGTATCAGCGAGGAACAGCTTCCTTAAAACGCTTAAACAATATCTTTGGTGTACAACCGGAAATTGACGATCAACAGGCGAACCCCAACATCACAAAGCTGGAGGGCAGAATAGAGGTTAAGAATCTTAACTTCAGCTACGATAAAGATCTTCCCCTCATTTTCAAGGATGTCTCATTTTGCATAGAAGCAGGCAAAACCTTGGCCATTGTTGGGGCTACTGGTTGTGGCAAAACAAGCCTTATTGAGCTTCTGGTTCGCATCTACAATCCACCCAAAAACTCGATCTTTATAGACGATAATGAACTCTACCGCATACCACTTGAAGTGTTGCGCAGAGATCTGGTGTTGGTTCCGCAGGATATCTTCCTCTTTAGTGATACTATTGCCAATAACATTCGCCTGGGCAATCCTGATCAACCCATAGATTCCGTATACGAAGCCGCAAGAATCGCCAGTGTGCATGATGAAATCATGGATTTTGACCATCAATTTGAAACTATGGTAGGTGAGCGTGGCATTACTCTCTCGGGCGGACAAAAGCAACGAGTGGCAATTTCGCGAGCTCTACTTACAAATCCTCAAGTACTTATCTTGGATGATGCTCTATCGGCAGTGGATACAAAAACTGAACGACAAATCTTGGAGCGTCTAATTCAAGCCAGAGCTGGAAAAACCACAATCATTATTGCTCACCGCATTTCCTCCATTCAACATGCAGATAGAATTATTGTACTCGAAAACAAGGTTATTAAAGAACGTGGCAATCACAATTCATTGTTGCGGGCAGGAGGAATTTACCGCGATCTCTTCGAGAAACAACGCATTCGGGCAAGACTGGAAGAAGAGGAGGCATAATAATGATGCACGGACAACAGGGAGCCTTCTCTGCCGATGAGATAAAGGGAAAATTCTACGATCGCCGACTTTATGGCAAAATGGCACATTACCTAAAACCTTATATGAAATGGGTGATAATTTCTTTCTTGGTATTGATGCTGGTAACCGGTGCAGAGCTGATCTTGCCGCTTATTCAAAGCACAGCTATCGACAACTACATTGTTTCGGATAAATCTATCGCCATCTTTACCGATGAGAATATGTACCAAGAGTTTATGCAACATTATGAAGTGCTTAAACTAAAAGAGTACTCTCAAGATAAGATTCATTTTGTGGTAATCTCCGCTTCCGATCGCAACAAAATGGATAAACCTCATTTGGAAGAATTGGAAAACCTTGGCATCGTTAGCCCCCAAACTGTGTTCTTGGTGGATGATAACGCCACAAATCGGGCTATATTGCAACAACATCTGGAATTTGACGCTAATCCTGAAGATGGCATTGAAGAATTAGCCGGCTACTTCATGATTGGAAGCGGAAAAATTGCAGTTTCCAGATCTAAGATGCAAGAACTTCCCCGTAATGACCGATTGAAAGTGCGGCAGGATTCATCTGTAGCGCTTTTGTGGCTTTCTCTATTATACCTGGGCATCATCATTATCAGATTTGTTAGTGGATACTCTCAGGCGGTTATGACTACCACCTTTTCCCAGAAAGCCATGAACGATCTGAGACACGATGTATTTGCCCATTTACAGAAAATGCCAACGCAATATTTTGATAAAAATCCGGTTGGGCGCTTGGTAACCCGCGTTACAAACGACATTCGCGCCATCGATGAAATGCTTGCCTCAGGCGTAATAACCATCGTTCAAGATGTAATTCTAATTATCGCCATCGTTGCTTTGATGTTGATTCTGGATTGGCAACTAGCTCTGGTAAGCATGGCTATCTTACCGCTAGTAATCTGGGTAATAGCGATATTCCGACGCAAAACAAGAGTTATCTATCGTGAAGTTCGCAAATATCTGGCACAATTGAATGCCACTCTTGCCGAACACATAGCCGGACAGAAGATTATCCAACTATTCAACCAATACAGCCACAAACGGGATGAATTTGCCGCCATCAATCAGATGTATTTCCTTACATCCATGAAACAGCTTAAGTTGTTTGCCTTCTTCCGACCCATAATTCATGTCTCTTCGCAGATCGCCGTGGCAATCATTATCTGGTATGGGGGTGGTCAGATATTGCGCAGTGCCATTACTATAGGCCTCTTGATGGCTTTTACTCAATACATCCGCAAACTGTTTGAACCCATCAACGATTTTAGCGAAAAGTTTAATGTGCTGCAAGGCGCTCTAGCTGGTGCAGAACGCATCTTCGACCTCATGGCGCTAGAACCGGAAGACTACCGTGCCGAGCTTATTAATAATGTTAAATTTGAGGGAGAGATCGAGTTTGAAAACGTATGGCTTGCTTATAATCACGATGAATGGGTGTTAAAAGATATTAGCTTCAAAATAAAACCTGGTGAAAAAATCGCCCTAGTAGGTCATACAGGCAGCGGAAAAACCTCTATTGTAAACCTCATTTTGGGCATGTACCCATATCAGAAAGGCCGCATCTTAATCGACGGGAAGAATCTGAGTAGTTATGCTCTTAGAGATTTGCGCACAAATGTGGGTATAGTACAGCAGGATGTGTTTATCTTTAGCGGCAATATTAGTGAAAACATCGCCCTAAACAACAGTAAGATGACTGCCGAAGAGATTCGCCAAGTGGCTCAATACGTTAATGCCGATAAATTTATCCAACAACTCCCTCATAAATATGACGAACCTGTAATGGAGAGAGGAGCAACACTTTCTACCGGACAGCGTCAGCTAATCGCCTTTGCCCGGGTATTGGCATATAACCCCTCCATTTTCATTCTTGATGAAGCTACCAGCAATATCGATACCGAAACCGAAATACTCATTCAGGACGCTTTGGAAAAAATCATTAAGAATCGCACCTCCATCATTATTGCGCACCGTCTTTCTACCATTCAGCATGCAGATCGCATTATTGTGCTGCATAAAGGAAGAATTGTGGAGGAGGGCTCTCACTTCGACTTATTGGATAAGAAAGGTCTTTATTATGACTTGTATCGTTTACAATACACCTAACTATTTGAAACATATTTGTTTTTGGAACAACATATGCTGTAATAACAAAAAGAGATTGACAAAATATTGCAACGTGTATTAGTTGTTGATTATGGAATAATCCCTTGATCTATAGGAGGATCAATGAAAAAGAATTGGCTTATTATATTGGCCCTGATGCTGCTTAGTAGTGCTTTTGCCTACGAAGTAGTCGCTTATCAGGAAGACTTTGAATCTGGCGCTGAAGGCTGGATTATGTATGACGGCGCTGAGAGCCCCAACAATTGGCACCCTTATGATAATGGTGATGCTCAAGGCGATGTGTGGTGGATGGGAGATACAGAGCTTGCCGTTGGCGATGATATTGGTGGATACTACAACCATCAATACTTGGTGCTCGATACTCCCGCACGTACCATCACTACTGATGGTGCAGTTTTATCATTTAAAATGAGACTCGGCTTAGAAGACCCAGGCGTGAACGGAGACTACGATGGATGGGATTCTGCAAATATTCGCATATCTACCGATGGCGGCACCACCTGGAATGTGATTTCCGGAAGCCCTGCTTATCATTTTCAAAACTCCTATGCCTTCGGCAGTGAACATGGTGAAGGATTAGGCGTACCCGGTTGGGGCGGAATTGTCGACAGATGGACAAATGCATCTTTCGACCTCTCTGCCTACATTGGACAAAGCGTAAAAATTCGTTTTGCTTTTGCCTCAGATCCGGCTTATAGCACGGCCGACCAATCCGATATGTTCGGTTTTATGGTAGATGACATTTCTTTTGGCGGCTACACCAACAACGGTGTTGACGATGATATGATGACTTGGAGCAGCTTGGTACCACTCGGTGGACAGCTTTGGCACATTGCCACCGATGTAACAGCTCCCTCTCCAACCCATGTTATGAAGAATCAAAACGAAGCCGGCTCCTACAATCCAAATATGCTAAACTATTTGGTAAGCCCTTCCATTACTCTTCCCTCCGAAGGGGAAATTCGCGCCGACTTTATGCTTATGGGCGAATTTATCGACAATGGCACTTTCCCAGATGTGGATTATTTTGGTTGGGAGATTTCTCCTGATGATGGTATTTCCTGGTACGCCATGAGTAATCCTTATAACGATGAAGAAGGCGTTAATTATGTTTATAGCGATGCTCCCACTACATGGATGTCTATGGTAGATAGTTATAGCCTTAGTGGCTATATTACAGATTACGCCGGTCAAACCGTAAAATTCCGCTGGTATTTCGAATCTAACGATACTGCGGAAGGCACCGGATTGATGATTGATGATTTCAAAATCTACAACGATATCTACATTGCCCCTCCTGAAAACTTGGTAGCGGAGGTTGATGGAAATTCTGTTTATTTAGATTGGGACGCTCCGGGTACTAATGTTCAACCCGGTGAAGAAGGCTGGCTTACCTATTGTGGTGAGAACGAAGGGAACTCGATTGGGGCCAACGAAGCCGCAGATTTCAGCGTAGCTGCAAAATGGGATGCCATGGGCATAGAAAACAGCATTCAACCCTACGTTGGTATGAATATTACCAAAATTGCTATCTTCCCGATGGAAGCCGCTTGTGAATATTCGGTTCGCATCTGGAACAGTAATGCCTTTAATCTGGTATTCGATCAAGCCGTAACAGACCCCGTTATCGGTGAATGGAATGAAATTGTTCTAGATACCCCATATACTATTCCTGCCGCAACCGTTGTAAGTGCAGGGTACCGTTGCAATGCCGAACTTGGTCACCCAGCCGGTATCGATGAAGGTCCCACGGTAAATGGCTATGGGAACATGATTAACATGGGAAGCTGGACTACTCTTACTTCTCTTGCCGATCTTGAAGGAAACTGGAATATTAAGGTATATGTAGCGGATGCTCAAGGCAGAGAATATGTTATGGGAGAACTTCCTGAAACTCCTTCTTATGCTAATGCACCACTCCAAAAACATTTTAATCGTAACTACAGCAGAATCAATCGCGACGTAGCATCCTATAGAATTTATCGAGACGATACACTGGTTACCGAAGTGGATGGCACTATTACTGAATATACCGATACTGAAGTAGCCGGTGGAACTCATAACTACCATGTTACAGCCATGTATGGAGAATATGAATCTCCTGCCACTAATACCGCTGTAGTATTTGTGATGCCCGAATCTTTCGTTGAACTTTCTCACGATGACGGCAGTGCCGAGCTAGGCCTCAATGTTGGTTCTCCCAGACAAATGGGTGTTTTATACAACGAATATGCTGGAATGCCCGTTACTCTAAAATATGGAAAGGTCTTTGTAGAAACCGTAAATACTGCACAGCTCGTGCTCCGTATTCATGAGGTCGATCCTGAAACTGGACTTCCCGGCACAATGATTGGCAATCAAGTTCAATATCCAGCCGCCAATATTCTCCCCGGATGGAATTATATTCCTATCCCCGGCGATAGAGTAGTAGAATCCGGACAGTTCTATATGGTTTTATTAGAAACACCAAACCACTCTGCTATTGGTGTAGATACCAGCAGCAATGGCTTTAGCTATACCAATCTCGGTTCCGGCTGGAATGCCTATGCCGATGGTGAAATCATGATTCGCTCAGTGGTAGAAACATCTTCAGGCGGAGATGATCTTTGGGCTCCCTCAAACCTCCATACTACCAGTATAGTTGGCATGGATGTTCATTTAGCATGGGATGCTCCAATTCCTCCTCCTACCGGAGAATGGATTACTTGGTGTGATGTTACTAATACCAGCAACGGTATTGGCACAAATGCTGCCGCACAGTTTGATATAGCTCACCGCTATGATGCAAACGACTTGGCAAATCTTCACGGATCTACTCTTACCACTGTGAAGTTTGTTCCCAAAGTAGCTCAAGCTGCCTATACCATCAAGATCTGGACTGGGACTTCGGCTACCCAGCCTACTACTCTGGTTCACTCTCAATTGGTAGCCAGTCCGGTTGCGAATAGTTGGAATGAAGTTGAACTAGACACAATCATCCCAATCCCTGCCACTGGAAATCTGTGGATTGGCGTTGGTATCGACACTCCATCTGGATTCCCTGCTGGTTGTGATGCTGGCCCCGTTAACGAAGGCAAAGGCAACTTAATGAACTTTGGTGGATGGACAACCCTAACACAGGTAACCGATCCTTCATTGCCTTACAACTGGTCTATTCAAGGTTATGTAGATTATGGTCGCGCCCTCGCTCACATGCCTGCCGGCATCGTGGAAGCTCCTCTTGGCAGACCTGCCGGTAATCTTTCTGTTATTAGTGATACCCAAACTGCAACCAATAGCAATCAACAGATTATTAACCGCAATCAGACCGGATACAGAATATTCCGCGATGGAGCCTTAGTAAGCTTTGTTAACAATCCCGAAACCCTTAGCTTTGTTGATTCAGTTCCAAGCCCTGGAAGCTATTCTTACTACGTAACTGCCACATACACAGGTGGTGAATCTGAACCATCAAACACTATCGATGTAGAGATCGAAGAACTCGAAGCTCCTACAGATCTAACTGCTACAGTTAATAGAAACGAAGTTGTGCTCAACTGGGTAAGCCCCGCTACTCCGATGGAAGGTGAATGGATTTCCTGGAGTGATAACAGTATGCTGGGCAACAGTATTGGCCTTGATGGTCCTGCCAACTTCGATGTAGCTCATCGTTATGAAGCAAATGATCTTACAGATTATGTTGGCGGAGCCATTGCTCAGGTTAAGTTTGCCCCCATGTATTTAGATGCAATTTACACTATTAAGATCTGGACTGGTGGCACTGCAACAACACCCGGAAGCCTGGTTCACTCCCAAGTAGCTCCAAGCTTTAACATTGATGATTGGACTACAGTTTACCTTAGCAATCCTATCCCAATTGATGCCGGAGTACAGTATTGGATCGGTTATAATGTAAACACCCAGGGAGGCTTCCCTGCCGGTTGTGATGACGGTCCTGCTGTTGAAGGCAAGGGAAATCTAATTAACATGGGTGGATGGTCAACCCTCAGCCAGATTACCGATCCTCCTTTAGGATATAACTGGTTAATCCAGACCTTTGTGGCACAAAATATGACTCTTAAGGCAATTCCACTACCAACTATTGCCGAAACTCCCCTGCCCACACCTTCCGGAAACCTTGCCAGCCATCGCATAAGTAGCCCCAAAAATAACGAACGCGCTACCCTAATTGGCTTTAAGGTCTATCGTGATGGTACCCCTATTGCCACTATTGGCGATCCTCTGGTAACAACCTATACCGATCTTGCTCTTCCTAATGGGGACTATGTGTATGGAGTTACCGGATTGTATGGAGAAGCAGAATCTATGCCTGTAACCGTTGATGTAACAGTTAATGTGGAATTGGGTGCAATCGTATTAGAAGACAGTTTTGAAGAATACGATGACTTCGCAACCGTGTTTGCACCTTGGACTCTACTCGACCTAGATACTTCTACTACCTACGGTTTTGATGGTATAGAATTTCCAAATAGCGAAAGCGCCATGGCATACATCATCTTCAACCCTAGTGCCACAGTGCCTCCTATAACTTCTCTTGCTCCGTTTGAGGGAGATAAAATGGCTGCCAGCTTTGCAGCTACCACTCCTCCCAATACCGATTGGCTGATTACTCCTCAGATTGCCTTGGAAGAAAATAGCAGCATTAGATTCTATGCCAGAAGTCACACTACTCAATACGGAATGGAACGCTTTAGAGTTGGTGTGTTAACTTATGATACTATCATCCATCAACTCTTCCAATTTGTAACTGGACCGGATTATGTGGAAGCTCCTGCAGACTGGACCGAATATAGCTATGATCTTTCCCAATATGACGATCAGAGTGTATATATTGGTATTCAGTGTATTTCTGATGATGCTTTCGTATTCTACGTCGATAACTTCACCGTGTATAGCGGTTCATCCGATAACAACGACGTGAATGCTCCGGTAGTAAAAACCGAGCTGAAAGGCAACTATCCCAATCCCTTCAACCCGGAAACAACCATCAGATATAGCGTTAAAGATAACGGTCCTGTTAGCTTGGAAATCTACAACCTGAAAGGTCAGCTTGTAAAACGCCTGGTTAATACCGAAAAAGCCGCTGGTGAACACACAGTGATTTGGAACGGAACCGATATGAATAACCGCAATGTAAGCTCCGGAGTATATTTCTACAAAATGACCTCCGGTAAATACAGCGCATCCAAGAAAATGATCATGATGAAATAAGCAATTAAGCTTATCCATAAATCGCAGGCTCCCTTTGGGGAGCCTGTTTTTTGTGGCAGAAGTGTGCTTTCATCGTGTATATGTGAAAAAACAAAAACCTCCTTGGATTCTTACTACTATCTCAATTCTCTTTTCACAGCCATTGTTTCAAGCTATAGTAAAAGTTCATTCAAGTTGCCTTCATCCTTTTCTGATAGCATTATCACGGGAGTAAGCATCTTTAACAATTGGCTATTGTAATGGGAATGGTATCAAGGGAAGAGAGTTAAAATTCTGGCGAAAAACAACTGAAGCTGATAGTTCATAACACACAAAATAGACCGTTAAATTATCGGGGCATGGGACGAAGTCTCATTCTACAAGAAAGGGGAAGGTATAGCTACGATCAAAAAATCCCACCAAAGCGAGATCTCGTGTATAAAAATATGCTAAATATGGTTGTGCAACGCTCTCAAAAAGGCTCAAATCAAAATTCAGAAACCGCTAAAGAATAGGGGATAATGCAGTTGCGTTCCTTCTTTGCATCACTGAGCCAAACTCAAGACCTTTCAAGAGACTTGTAATCTACGATAACGCTACTGGCTGTGATATCCCCGTAAGAAGTTATTACAAAACACTTGATGCCAATATTTTATATCAAATGTATCTTATGATAGCACAGTTCAAAGCTAAAATCTTTGAATGCCGGTAACTTAGCTAAGATGCGGCGATAGTTTTCCAATTGCTCCTTTTCGTGAATACCTCCGGTTTTGTAGTCTACAAGTAAGGCTTTTTTATCTTTAGTGTTCAGCATCAGACGATCTATCCTATATTTACCGATGGCTATTTCCGTAAAAATCTTATCATATTCAAAGCCAAACAGAAAGCTATTTGAATTTAGCTCTTCTTCCAGTTTGGCAAAGATCCGTTCCAGCTTCGATTTGCCAAGTATTGCCCCAAAACGTTGTATGCATTCACGCTGGGCGCGACTGTGTTCATCTGACTTATTGTGTATGATGAAGCTCAGATAATGATGTGCAACATCGCCATACAAAGCCCAACGTTTTTCCAGATATGCAGTTCTGTAATCCGATACCACATCATCTCTGTTGAGAGCAAGTTTCCAATCTGTGCTTTTAGCCATAGAAATTGTTAGTGAATTACTTTCAACCGAATCTATCACCAGCTTTGATTTAGATAGATTAGTCACTTCTTCTGGATAATTAGAGGTTTTACGCCATGAACCATTTGGCAGAGGAATAGAATCTTCAAAATATCGTAAACAAGCATCTGCTAAATAAAGCTGTAAAGATAGGTCTTCACTTTTGGAAGCAAAGTACTCCTTCCACTCGGCAGTGCTATAATACGTAAACAATACATGCAGATTTGTGCGGGCACGCGTAAAAGCTACATAAAGATTATTCAATTCTTCCAGATGCTCTTGTTTCTTCTTTGCTTCCCATATCTTTGCCGCGGGACTGTAAGGCAAAATAGAATCAAAATGGAAGCTAAGACTATAGTCATCAAGATAGCTAAATTCTTCATCTTTGAATGAAGAAGCCCAAAAGAACCTGGCATCATTGCTGTGGTGAGTTTTTAAATCGTATAAAACAAATACCTTATCGAATTGTAAGCCCTTAGATTTGTGAATGGTGAGCAATTGCACACCAGTATTGTTTTCCACGCTAACCTGTTTGAAACTTTCCTGATCTGCATTCTCTTGCACATAATCCAAAAAATCTGCAGTAGCTAGTCCTTTTTGCGCTTCGTTCAATTCCCAGTTAGCGGCAATATTCAAAAAAGCCTGTAGATTAAGCAGATCCCGCTCTGGTATAGTATCAAATCCTTTTAGACAGAGTTGAGTTATTTCTCGTAAGATGTTGTATGCTGTTTTGTTCTTCATCTCTATGGCTAGTTTGTATAACTCATCAAGAGGGGGCATTCGGGAAAGATCGGGTGTATTATTATGCTCCTCATAAAGGGCAATTTCGTCGATCAGAGCCTTGAGGGCTTTGCTACTAAGCAGAAGATAATCCGAACGCACAAAACTGAGGAAATCCAACCAGCCTCCCCACGTTACAAATCTTAGCCAACTAATTAACGGCGCAACAAACCTGTGCTGGGTGATGGAAGCACTGGGTTGAAAAACACCGCCTATCCCCCTTTCTTCCAGAAGTAGTTGAAGTTGAGAAAGCTGGGATGCCTTACGGCAAATTATGGCAATGTTGGCTTCTTTATTTCTGTTGTACTCGGGAATAATCATTTCATCCACAAAGAACTGATATACCTCCGCTACCGTTTTACGGTTGCTAAAGTAGTTTTGCATACACACTTCAATCGTGGCATCTATATCTCCTAGTGCCGAGTGAACTTTGGAATATGGCCAATTCATGCCTTGCCTTTGTATTGCCGAGTGCAATTGAACATCACCAAAAATACTATTTATAAAGCACATCATATCGTTTCCTGCTCGCCAGGATCGATCTAATACATCTACATTTACATTCTGCAGAGGAGCTATTATCTGGCGTAAATTCAACAGTAGATCCCGCTCTCCCCCGCGCCAACCAAATATAGATTGCTTTTCATCACCTACTATTACCAGTCCACCAAAATCCTTGCTGCCAAATCCAGCACTGATTTCTTCAATGATTGGACGTAAAGTATTAAACTGGATAAGAGATGTATCCTGAAACTCATCAATCAGCATAAAACGCGTTCGATGGCTAAGAAACATGTAGAATTCGTTAGCCGAGCCTTCATCGTCAAATTCAAATTCGGGAGGTTGATTGCTGAATAATGCCTCATAAGTAAGCCAGGCTACATCTTGATAGCTCATAGTCTTGTAGCGATAAATCAATTTGTCGTGCTCTTCCAGAATAATCGCCCAAATATCCAAGATCTCTTCTTCTTCAGGCAGATAGTAACGGTAGTAAATTTCTTCAGCTAAAGATTTCAACCCTTCGTCGTAAAGCTCCAAACACTTATTGTAATCTTCATTGGCAAAGGCACTTTTCCTAAAAAAGGCTTTCTTCTTGTATGTAGAAAACAAACGCATAGCATCTATAGGAGTATCCAGCATCGATACCATCTCCGCACAAAAGTGTTCAATACTACTGGGGAATGAAACAAACAGACTCTTGATGTCCGTTAAAATCACTTTGTCTAGGCTGTTTTGCTCTGGATTTTTAGTGCCCTCTGCTATCGCCTGCAATAACTCTATAATTGCCTTGCCAAAACTTCTGCGCGGGTTATCTAGATACTCTCTTTTTAGCTCGCATCGCCTGCTGATTAAATAAAATAACCATCTGTTTTTAATCAGCTCGCTAAAGAATTTGGCGTAATCATCCAAACTCCGGTGTACTTTGCGTGAAAGTAGCTTGTTTACTCGCCGTCTAAACTCCGGCTTCATAATGTGGTTCATCAATAACGGCATGCGCTTATTGGCAGCTTGTTCATCAATTTCAAAGCTGTCGATGCTTTTCATGGGGCGCACTATGTTGCGGAATATATTTCCGGTATAGCTGTCGATGGTCATAATCTGAAGCTTTTGCATGTCTGTCACAATCTCTAAGCGTGCCGAAAATAGAATGTTTTGCTCTTCTATGCTAAGCTGATACTCGTTTCCAGGAACAAACTTGCGTAAAGCAGATACTAATTCACTTTCGGGGTTTTGGCAAAGGTCATTCAAGTGTTTTAGAATACGCTCCCTGATTTCAGCCGTAGCCTTGCGGGTAAATGTTAGCGCTAAAATTGAATCTAGCTTAAATTCCGGGTGCTCGTAATACCGCAAGATGAGCGAGATAAATTCCAACGACAAGCGATAGGTTTTGCCGGTTCCAGCACTGGCGGTGATTATCGAATTCTGAAACTGCATTAGCCCTCCTGCCTTTCCACAAATATGTCGCTGCGGCTTATACTTTTGAGTAAATGTCTGTCTGAAGATTTCTTGCCAATATTGTACCCGCTGTTAAAGCAATTAAGCAAGCTAGCTTGAATGTTGGCAGCAAAGCTATCTCTTTTCGCTGCCCTAACTATATCTTTGCTGTTAAGCTCCCTATCTAAAACCATCCAGAAGTAAGAGCGCAAGTCTGCTGCTCTTTCGTGATGATCAATCAAATCATAGTACCATTCATAAAAGACGAGCTGTCCCGAATCTGCCGATCCGGTCTTAAAGTCTATTATATATCGTGTCTCATCGGTGAGAATTCTAAGATCAGCTCTACCTTTTATTTGTATGCTATAGGTTTTGCCCGCAAACTCCAGCTTGCAGATTTCTTTGTAATAGCGCTCGTCTTCGGGACGACTGCCTTCAGGGAAAAGCTCAAAAGCCTTATTTTGCAATTGGGGAGACAAAAACCTATAGAAGAATTGCTTGAGTGAATCTGACAAACAAGTACCGATTACATCTGCAAGGAACTCTTCGTTGTAGTTTTTGGGTATTTTGTAATAAAACTCGCTACTGTTCATGAGGCTTTGCAGCGCAATTCTTAGCTTTGTATCATTGGTAAAGGATGCTCTCAATGCCTGCACAGATGAGAAGCTTTGCGGATTGCCACCCAATATCTCGGTGAAATATGCATGCATCAGATTACCGAATAGAGTGTTACTTAGCTTTTCAGCAAGATCCGTTCTGAGCGGTTTAATTTTGCGTACACTCTGTATATACCACACAAAAGCATTACGGAACAATAAGCTTACATCATAGCTATTGAAGCGAATTTGATGCTTTGGCAGGAAGTCTTGAGCGGGATTGGACGGCAGGCTGCAGAATGCTTGATTGGTTTCGGCATGCATGAGCTCAGAAGTAGCAAGTTTATGTTTCAACTCGCCCGCTTCTAAGTTGGCATAAGCCTCAAATAGCCGCTTGACCGGAATTTTGCGGATGCTGAGTTCGGCTTGGCATAGTTCCTGCAGCTCCATCACAAAACTACTAGGTTTTACATTCATTTCCATGTTACGATAAGTAAATATTTGCACCTGTTCTGCACACATCACCAATCTATAGAAATAGTAGCGTTCCCAATTACGGATCACTTCATAGCTTAAAAGTCCAAGTCTTGCGCGCTGTGCTTCGTTCAACAACCACACCGCACCGGGGGTTTGAGGCAATACTCCTTCTACCATCTGCATAAACGCCAGATGTTTAAAGTTTCGATTTCGGGAATCCAAAATATTGGTTACTTCCCAACAATCGTTAATTGTCTCCGTTAGACTGTATTTTAACTGTATCGGCTTTAGAAAATCCATAAACAGCGCAAAGATTCCAAATCCCGGATGCTCGAAGACATTATACCACTTTTGCACAATCCCCAAGCTTTCCGTAGCAGAGAAATTTGCTAAAGCAGTCCAGAACTGCTCCAAAACATCGGTTTTAGCCAGTTCATTTTCGGAGCACAATACTTCCGGATTTAGCGTTTCCGTAAAGAGCTTAGCAAGATCGGCAAGATCTTGCAGGTTGATTATACCTCTTGCCCAAGCAAATATGGTTTCACAGAGTAGAGGAAGCAAGCTGTATTTATCTCTGTTTGAATCTTGGTTGCCAAATTGTGCCCTTATATCAAAATCCAAGTACAGCACTTCTTCGTCTGCCAGAGAGAATATCTCGCGCCTAAGTTGTTCTTGCTTGAGGGCATTCCATTGTTTACAGATGCCATGTACAAGCTCTTGATTCATAAAGAAGCGAGAGAGTATTCTAAGCGGAACAAAGCCTGGCGTATTTATCTGCGAAGCAGCAATTTCTTTAAGCATACAAAGAATCGTGTAGAACTGGGATTGTACAATACTAAACTGTTGTTTGGCTGCCACGATATTTTCGGGAAACAACTTGCTATAAGGCTTGTTCCAGAAGCTGGAGTCCACAATTGCCGCATTTCTCTTGTTTGAGTTTAGCGCCAAAAAGACCAATGCCGCCTGTTCTTCACTCTCACATTCAAAGATTTTTACTTTTTCTTTCAACGCGGTCAGACTTCCATTTCCCTTAGGCTCAAATTGAGGCATTTGCCAGTTTTGTGGATCGGGGTTTACTCCGTGATAATAAATAATCACCTGGTTTTGATGCTCTTCGCAACTACGGACAAGATATTGTTCTAATTTACTATAATAGAACTGATTGACAAATACAATGCGGTATCCTTGAAAGGGTACGTGCAGATTATTGATTGGATAGCTAAAAATCGCATCGGTAAAGCCCAGATTCGCTATAAAGGCAAGATAACGTTGCAAGATAGCATGAATCCTTCCTATCTGATCTTCTTGCCAAGCGCGTAAGTAAAGGTCTTTGTCTTCACCTAAGCGCAATAGATCATCCAAAGCCTTGCCCGCTTCAGAAAACTCTTGCATAAATTGAAACAGATTGGTTCCCCATTCTATCACATCGTTATATTCCCAAATATGGAAGCGCTGCTTATCTTCTTCATCCAGCACCTGATATAGGCTCAACAGACGTTTCTCGTCTTGCATCAATGGTTGGTCGCTTGCCAATAGTATTGCCTTAAAATCTTCCATCGCAAGCCATTGCACTGCTTCCAGATTCCAGCGTGGTTCAAAGCGCAAACGCGCAAGGTCAGCAGAAATCCGCGTGGGAAATACCATTATGCACTTGTCACATACTTCTTTAAGTGCACCATCAATGATATCTTCTGAAAAATCTAATACTTTAAACTCCATAGCTATCCTTTACAACAAAGGCGAGAACAATCTGCAAATAGACTCTTTACTCCGCTTTACCAAGCCTCGCTGCTCAAATTCGTCCAAGCTTATTCTGCGGGAATGAGACAGATCTTTGCTAAAGGCATCGCTTGCCTTATCTACAAGCACATCATCATACACCAAGGCGGTCAATTCAAAATTGTGGTTAAAGCTTCGTAAATCCATATTCGCCGTACCCAAACCTAATATTTCGTCATCTACAATCAAGATCTTTGCATGCATAAATCCACGCTGATACTCATATATTTCTACTCCGGCATCCAACAACTCCGAATAATATGAATGCGAGCCCCAATACACAATGAAATGATCCGGTTTTGACGGCAGAATGATTTGTACTTTTACGCCGCTAATTGCCGCCGTCTTAAGCGCCATCAATAAAGCCTCATTAAGGATTAGGTATGGCGTATTGATGCGAATTGAGTATTGTGCACTGGCAATGGCAGAGAAATAGAGCTGCAAAATACTGGCATGATTCGTGTCCGGACCGCTTGCCACAATCTGAACCGGCGATACTTTACCGATATTTGTGATGGAGTCTTCACATATATAATGCCTATACCCATCGTCAAGAAATAGATTCTCTCGGCTTACGAAGAACCAATCTACCAAAAAAATGGCTTGTAGACTCAGTATGCACTGCCCCTTAAACATAGCTAATGAATCTCGCCAATATCCGAAATAGGCATCTTTGCTAAGATATTTATCGCCAATGTTTAAGCCTCCCAAATAGGCTATCTCGCCATCCACGATTAGCAGTTTACGATGGTTACGATAGTTCATTCTACTGTTTAGCAGAGGTATCCACACCGGCATAAACGGTACAAATCGCACACCCGCAGTTCTTAACTCTCGCTTAAAACTTAGCGGTAGCCTCCAACAGGCAACATCATCATATATGAAGCGTACTTCAACTCCTGATCTTGCTTTCTGGATCAGCAAATCCTTTAGATAATTTCCGGTTGAATCTGCAGCTATTGAAAAATACTCCAGATGAATATGTCTTTTAGCTTCTTGAATGCTATCACACATGGCTTCGAAGGCATCTGAAGTGTCGCTAATCAATTCGATTTGGTTGTTGATGGTCAAGATTGCCTTACTATTGTTTTTGAGTAAGCGATGTAATTTGTGCTCCAGCCCATCCTGTAAATGCTTGGAAGCAAAACGAGGGAAATGGGAATCAAGATCTTCCAAGATGTTGCTATCAATTAGTTCTTTTTGGTTAAAAAGCTTTATCTTTCGCCAATTTCTGCCAAAGAATAGGTAGAATACAAACCCTACTATCGGTAAGAATATTAATACCATTATCCACGCTAAAGTGTGTACGGGAGAAGCGTTTTCTAATACAAGAATTAAAATGATCAGCACAATGGTGATGGCAAAGATTACATAAATAACCTGCATGGTAAACTGAGTAAAGGTTAAAAATATGTCTCCGCCCCGCAATATCTGAATAGCAAAAGCCACTACCAGCAAACTGCTTAGTAAGGCCAAAACCATCAGCACCGTATCGAGTGCTTTATGAGATGCCGTCATTTCCTCTCCAGTTTTTTATCCTCTTTATCTTCTTTTTCAAGAATTCACTTACACCGCTATCTGTCAAGCTTTGTTTAATTATCAACATCCTTGCAAAAAACCCCTTTCACTACCATTACTTTAAGCACAGATTAGCAAAGGTTACTCTCGAGATCATGCTGTTTTTGCAGGAGTATCTCGGCTTGAAGCTTCGCTAATGCTTGCTTAGCTTGATGGGCACAGAACAACTATGCTAAGAATAAAAATTTGCCAGAGACGGTTGCACATCCATATATAGCAGATTTTTATGCACGAGATCTCAGGTTGGTGGGCTTTTTTTGATTGTAGCTATGCCCCACCCATCACCATTATAGTATGAGGCTTTACCCCATGCCCAGATTACTCAACGGTCTTTGCTATTACGAATACTTGCCCCATTCAAGATTGGGCTTGACAGAATTGAGCATACAAAGCCATTGGATGGGAGATTAATAAGTAGGAAACAGAAGAGTTATGAGAGTTAGACCCTTTTACATACTTTTGCTGATAGCAGTATTTATGCTGGCATCATGCAAAGGCAAGCC
>Ga0265295_1003964_pt1 | contig 20567 bp, 16 predicted proteins | sample Munlansysbiofilm_FD_192503 | JGI IMG/M metagenome (GOLD analysis project Ga0265295, IMG submission 192503) | Leachate microbial communities from a municipal landfill in Southern Ontario, Canada - Methane capture system biofilm | ecosystem: Engineered > Solid waste > Landfill > Unclassified ... | reverse complement strand
CCAATATATCTCATCACCCGAAGTGGCTGCTAAATGGCACCAGGACACCGGCTATGTGCCTGTGGTCAAAGCCGCCTATGACATTACTAAAGAGTCCGGCTTCTATGACAAAAACCCGGGTACCGATGTTCCTTTCATTCAGCTAAACGTTGAAACCACTGACGAGTCCCGTGGTGTACGTTTAGGCTTCCTGCCGCAAATCCGCGACATCCAGGACGCTGAAATGGAAAACATCTTTGCCCAGAAAGTCTCGGTTGAAGAAGGTCTGGAAAACATGCAAAAGCGTGCCAACGAACTGCTGCAACGCTTTGAAAACAGCAATAAGTAATTAGCGCCCACCTGCTTAAACAGCGGGCAAAACCATAGTTGCCCGCTGTTTATCGCTATTTTTTATCAAGAGGCATAATGGAAAAACGCGTCGTTTTTAATCATAAGTTATTGCCCTACCTCCTGCTTGCACCCCAACTTCTGATTACGGTGATATTTTTTTTCCTGCCTGCCGGTCAGGCAATCTGGCAATCATTTTTCATCGAATCCGCTTTTGGCGGTGACCAACAGTTTGTTGGGCTAGACAATTACACTGCACTCTTCAATGATTCTTACTATTACGACTCATTCAAGGTCACCTTTGTTTTTTCTATAGCCGTTGCTGTTATTGGTTTGTCAATATCACTGATGCTGGCTGTTATGGCCGACCGGGTAATTAAAGGAGCCATGCTTTACAAAACCATGCTGATCTGGCCTTACGCGGTGGCGCCTGCCGTCGTCGGTGTACTATGGGCATTCCTGTTTTCACCGTCGGTGGGTACATTGGCTGTTTACCTTACCGAAATGGGCCTGGACTGGAACCCGCGACTGGACGCTACCGATGCCATGATTCTGGTGACGATGGCTGCCGTCTGGAAACAGATCTCCTACAATTTCCTGTTCTTTCTGGCTGGCCTGCAATCCATTCCCCGATCACTTATTGAAGCGGCTGCCATTGATGGGGCCTCGCCAGCCCGCCGTTTCTGGACCATCGTTTTCCCACTGTTATCGCCAACAACTTTCTTTCTACTGGTTATTAACATGGTCTATGCATTTTTTGAAACCTTCGCCATTATTGACACCACCACCCAAGGCGGCCCAGGCAACTCAACCAACATTCTGGTTTATAACGTCTATAAAACCGCATTCAAATCATTTGATTATGGTTCTTCCGGTGCGCAATCCGTCATCCTGATGTTTATTGTTATTTTACTCACCATTGTGCAATTCCGTTATGTTGATCGCAAAGTGCAATATTAGCCCTGCCCAAAAAGGAATTCATTATGATTGAACGTCGTCCCTGGCTTGATTTACTGGCGCACCTGATCTTGCTTATTGGTTTGATTATTGTTGCCTTCCCGCTTTACATTGCTTTTGTTGCCTCTACCCAAACCGCCCGGGAAGTGACCAGTGCCCCCATTTCCCTGCTTCCGGGCACACACTTTTTGGAAAACTACGCACAAGTACTGTTTACAGGCAGTTCAGTACAAACCACACCGGTTGGCAACATGCTATGGGTGTCGTTTGTGATAGCCATGATTATCTCTATTGGAAAAATCAGTATTTCCATGCTCTCGGCATTTGCCGTGGTATATTTCCGTTTCCCGTTTCGCATGCTTTGTTTCTGGATGATTTTCATCACCCTGATGCTGCCTGTAGAAGTTCGTATTTCCCCCACCTTTGAAGTGGTTGCCGGATTAGGGCTCACCAACTCTTACGCCGGGTTAACCTTGCCGCTTATTGCCTCTGCCACCGCGACTTTCCTGTTCAGGCAGTTTTTCCTTACTATCCCCGACGAACTGGTCGAAGCCGCCCGCATTGATGGCGCCGGTCCCATCCGTTTTTTCAAGGACATTCTGTTTCCCTTATCCAAAACCAGCATTGCCGCGCTTTTCGTGATTCAGTTTACCTATGGCTGGAACCAGTACTTATGGCCACTGGTCATGAAAACTTCTGAAGACATGACGCCCATTGTGGTGGGCATCAAAACCATGATTGGTGGCGGTGATAGCGTTACCGAATGGAACCTGGTCATGGCAACCGCCCTGCTTGCCATGATTCCACCTGGTTTGGTGGTTGTGCTTATGCAAAAATGGTTTGTTAAAGGCCTGGTAGATTCAGAAAAATAGAAAAGGATTATTCACAATGGCAACACTCAGCTTTAAAAATGTCAAGAAAACCTATCCGGGCAATGTGGCGGTTATCCACGGCATTAGCATAGATATCAAAGACGGAGAATTTATTGTTATTGTTGGTCCTTCAGGCTGCGGTAAATCAACCCTGATGCGCATGGTTGCTGGCCTTGAAACGGTCACCGAAGGCGATATCCAGATTGATGCGAACAGCATCAAGCAACTTGAACCGGCACAGCGGGATATTGCCATGGTATTCCAAAACTACGCGCTCTACCCACATATGTCGGTCTTTGACAATATGGCCTATGGCCTGAAAATACGTAAAATGTCAAAAGAACAAATCAGGGAACGGGTTCAGCAAACGGCTGAAATACTAGAACTCGACCACTTGCTTGACCGTCGTCCCAAGCAATTGTCGGGAGGCCAACGTCAGCGGGTGGCCATGGGCAGAGCCATTGTTCGCGAACCAAAAGTTTTCCTGTTTGATGAGCCCCTTTCAAACCTGGACGCCAAACTACGTGTACAAATGCGGCTTGAAATACAAAAACTGCACCACCGGCTTAATACAACCAGCCTGTATGTCACCCACGATCAGGTAGAGGCCATGACCCTGGCACAACGCATGATTGTAATGAACAAAGGTATTGCAGAGCAAATCGGCACCCCCATGGAAGTGTTCGAACGCCCTGCCTCCACCTTTGTTGCCAGCTTCATTGGCTCTCCACCCATGAATTTACTTAATGTGAATATTAATAATGAAGGGGAAATAACGACTGTAGATGGCACAGACTTGCCTGCCAATAGCATCCAGATTCCGGCATCAGTAAAAGGAAAGAGCCGGGCCATTATGGGATTCAGACCCGAACATTGCCTGCTTCATGAGACTGGGATACCGGTAAAAATTGAAATGGTTGAAATACTGGGATCTGAACAGCTTATTCATGGCTTGATTGATCAAACAAATATTATTATCCGGCAAAACGTTCATGCCCATATACCAACACAAGCACCGCTTAAACCCGGCAATATCATTTATATACGCCCGGATGGAAATCATGCCTTGCATTGGTTTGACCCTGAAACGACCCACCGTTTAAATTGAACCCGTTGACTGCATTGCAAAGCCAGTTTTTTAAGCCAATGCATAAATTCAGCAAAAACCATTTAAATTGAACATGCATTAAAAAACGCTACCTGATGTAGATAGCGTTTTTCGTGTTTAAAGGAACATGCCAGGCTTATTGGACAGCCGTTTTACTGCCATCTTTATGCCAGGTATAAATATCAAATTTAAAATCTTTAAGATCGCCTTGCTCATTCCAGCTCAGGTCACCAATAACAGTGGGCACAGCGTTGGCGTGCAAATATTCAGCCACTTTTTCAGGATCAGTACTATTGGTTTCAAGCATCGCTTTAATAATAGCCTGGGTAGCCGCGTAAGAAGTCAGCTGGAACGCACCGGAAGCATTACGGCCTTTTTCTGTAAAGGCTTTAACAATATCCTGATTTTCTGGCAGACTGGAATAGTCGGCTGGCAATGTTAACAGCATACCCTCAACCGCATCACCGGCAATCGCGTTAATTTCCGGGTTGCCCGTGCCTTCTGGGCCCATGAAGGTCACACCAAGGCCTTGCTCGGCCGCCTGACGCATTAACAGGCCCATCTCGGGGTGGTAGCCACCATAATATACAAAATCAACCCCTTGGGATTTCATTTTGGTAATAACCGAAGAGTAATCAGATTCACCGGCATTAATACCCTCGAACAAGGATACTTCTACATTGGCTTTTTTAAGGTTATCCTGAACTGAGCTGGCAATACCCTGGCCGTACGATTGCTTGTCATGCAAAATAGCCACTTTTTTAGGTTTAACAGTGTCAATAATGTATTTGGCGGCAGCCGGACCTTGCTGATCGTCACGCCCGATTGTACGGAAAATAAAGGTGAAATTCTTGCCATCGGTTACGTTAGGTGCCGTGGCAGAAGGCGTCACCATAACCACGCCCTGCTCATCATAAACTGCGGCTCCGCCTACGGTTGCGCCCGAACAAACCGGGCCAACCACAAAACCGATTTCCTGGTTAACGACACTGTTAGCCGCAATGGGTCCCTGCTTGGGCTCGCACGCATCATCAACTTCAACCAGTTCAATTTGCTTGCCATCGACACCACCGGCGGCATTGGTAATTTCAACCGCAGTCCTGACGCCTTCACGTACCATATCACCATATTGCGTAACGGGACCCGTTAACGGGCCCACCACAGCAATCTTGACGTTTTCTGCCTGGGCCATACCCATTGACATTGAAAGACCCAAGGCGGATGCCAACAAAGAAAAGCGGAATGATTTACTCATTTATTCAATCTCCAATTAGTAGAACAATTACTTTGTAAGCATACACTGAAGCAGGCCATTTTGTATATGGCATTAACCCGCAAAATCCCCGGAAAAAACAAGCAAAAAAATCACCCCCTGCTCAAAAAAGGGGGTGATTTCACAGGCGTTGTTATAAACAGCAACTTACGCGTAAGCGTTAAGCGCCTACTACGCCACCATCTTCACGCCAGATAACAACAGTAGCGGAACGGGGACGCCCGCCACGGCCTTCCTTGTCTTCGTTATCATCCATGGGCCATTTGGAAAATGCCATTGGTGCTTCCTGAGGCGTCACCTTTGGTGCCCGTGGGTGTTTGCCATATTCACCAGGGTGCTGGACGTTAACAAAAACAGCTTTGTAATCGGGTGTCCAGGTAATACCGGTAATTTCACATCCGGAAGGACCAACCAGGAAACGGCGGATTTCACCCTTACCTGCTTCTGTCTCTGGAATGGCAACCAGCATCTGGTTGTTTCCATTACCGGCAAAATTGCCCGCGTCAGAAAAGTTGCCATCTGTCTGGATCCACAAGCGACCATCTTTATCAAATGCCAGGCCATCCGGGCTATTGAACAAGTTCTGGGCAGAGATGTTTGGTGTCCCTGCCATCAGGTTAGCGGGCTCTTTATGAACGTCAGGGTTTCCTGCCAGTACAAACACATCCCAATCAAATTCACTGGCAGCGGCATCCTTGCCTGACTCATTCCAGCGAACGATCTGGCCATAGGGGTTTTTGGCACGTGGGTTAGCATCATCAATGCCAGGGTGCTTCAAGCCGTTTGTACCTTTACGTTCCTTATCGCTCCCGCGATCCGAGTTATTGGTTAAGGTAACATACACTTCCTGGGTATGCGGATGAACGGCAATCCATTCGGGACGGTCCATGGGGGTTGCGCCCACAGCATCTGCAGCAAGACGGGTTTTAACCAGCAATTCACCCTGATCCTTGAACCACTCACCCAGTTTTTTACCATCCAGGCCAACCGTATCCAGGGTTAGGGCAATCCATTCCCCTTTTCCTTTCAGGTCTCCTTCCTGTTCGCCATCAGTAAACCGGGCAACATAAAGCGTTCCTTTATCCAGCAAGGTACGGTTAGCCGCTTTATTGGTCGGGTCAAACTTGCCATCCGAGACAAATTTATAAATATATTCACTGCGCTGGTCATCACCCATATAAACCACAATACGCTTATCGGCAGCCAGGGTCATGGCGGCATTTTCATGCTTGAAGTGACCCAGGGCAGTCAGTTTCCGGGGTTTTGATTCGGGATCGAAAGGATCAATTTCGACAATCCAGCCATGACGCACCCATTCGTTGGGTTCTTCGGCCACATCAAACCGCTTGTCATGGGTTTCCCAGCGATAGCTATCGTTAGACGCTTTGGTGGTCACGCCGTAGCGCTGCATCAGGGTATTGCTTTGAACCCCTTCTTTTTCGGTACCAAAATAATCGGTAACGTTTTCTTCACAGGTAAGGTAGGTATCCCACAAGGTATAGCCGTTGCCGCAGTTGCCAAAAGTCCCAAATACGACGGTGCCGCTTGGGTCCGCATTGGTTTTCATTAGCGTATGGCCCGCCGCAGGCCCGGTAAGAACCATTTCTGTATCAAGGGCATTAATGCTGCGGTTATAGTTGGAATCAAGAACTGTTTTCCAGTCTTTGCCATCATGGCGAATATGTTTTACGCTAACGCCTTGTGCCCGCTGTGATTTTTTAACCCAGTCTTCATGCCAGTTTTCACCTGCAACACGCACATTGGCCGGAAAAAAATAGTCTGGATTAATGTATTCGTGATTAGTAACCATCAGGCCTTCGGTGCTGCTGCCATTAATGGGAAAATAGTGCATGCCATCATGGTTATCACCTATTTGCCTGGCTTGAGCAGCGGCGTCATCAGTGGCATCGCCTTTCCATTTGGGAGAATCGGTAAATAAAGGATCTCCCCAACGGTTGATGACCGCATAACGGTAGCCTTCAGGAACCACGATTTTATCGCCGGTGTTTGCCGCTACGGCCTTAAAACTCATGACAGGAGCAGGAGCGGCAGAACCAGCCACTGCAGGCTGCGCACTGACGGCAGCTGTATTAAGAGAAAGACCAAAAAACGCCATGGTGCTGGCACCCGCACCTGCTTTTAAAAAACCACGACGGGCCTGCTGCTTTCCCAACAACTCATTCAATGATTCAGCTTTGCTGCTGTTACTTGGAATATCGTCACGATCAAGATCGCTCATGGGGTTAATCCTTTATTGACAGGTTACATAGAAACATGCCTTAGCGTAATAAAGGACTGTGTCAAGCGTTTGACAACCCCCGCAATCGTTAGCAAAACTGTATGATTTAGGCTAAAACTACCGATAAAGCCTGGTATTTTTCATTAGGTAGCATTTTTACACCCGGCAACTCACAAGAAAAAACTGCTTGTGCCAGGGCATCGATAGCCGCACTTCTGGTAAAGCTGCGACGCCATGCCAATACAATACGACGATTAGGAACCGGTTTTTTGATGGGAATATATTTAACCAGATCTTTTTCTAAAACTTGTTGCTCTGCGACAGCGCTAACAGGCAATAAAGTAATACCAAGACCTGCTGCAACCATATGCCTGATGGTTTCAAGCGAGGAGCCTTCAAAAGAACGCTGGATGCCATCATCGGAAGCCGAAAAACGGGACATTTCAGGACAAACTTCCAGAACCTGATCACGAAAACAGTGACCAGAACCCAGTAAAAGCATGGTTTCCTGTTTAAGGTCTTCATTACTGAGTGATTGTTCAGTAGCCCATTTATGTTGGGCAGGCACGGCCACGATAAAATCTTCATCGTACAAAGGCATCATTTCAAGCCCGGCATCTGGCAAAGGCAATGCCATGATGGCACAGTCAAGTTCCCCTTGACGTAACAATTCCAGCAGGCGAACCGTAAAATTTTCCTGCAGGATAAGAGGCATTTGCGGGGTTTGCTGGATTTGTACCGGAATAAGCTTGGGTAAAAGATATGGGCCAATGGTATGGATAATGCCTACTTTTAGCGGTCCAGCCAAAGGATCATGGCCCTGCCTGGCAATTTCTTTTAAGTTGGCACTTTCTTCAAGGACTTTTTGTGCCTGGGATATGATGCGCATGCCAATTGGTGTAACGCCCACTTCACTGCCCCCACGCTCGAAAATGGTTACGCCCAGCTCCTCTTCCAGTTTTTTAATGGCGACTGAAAGCGTAGGCTGACTCACAAAGCATGCTTCTGCAGCACGGCCAAAATGGCGTTCCCGTGCAACGGCAATAATGTATTTCAGTTCAGTAAGTGTCACAATCTTTCCCTAGTAATAGATTTTGTCTATTATTTTAACAAATTTAAACTATCACGATGGACACAAAACTGTAATCTTGTCAATATAAGTACTAAATTACGTTAAATCAACACGAAATACGGCCAAATATTAGGTACGAATATAATCCTCTTTTCCTCGCATCCAGCGATGAAGGTGTTTTTCTACCGCTTCGGGATAGTTTTCACGCAAGTCTTTAGCGGCTTCCCTTGCTTGCTCTACAATTTGGTAGTCAGCCTCTATGTCAGCAAACCGTAACAAGGCCAGCCCTGACTGACGAACACCCAGAAACTCGCCCGGGCCTCTTTGTTCAAGATCACGCCGGGCAATTTCAAACCCGTCAGTTGTTTCGTACATGGCCTTAAGACGTTGCGAAGCTACCTTGGAAAGTGGCTGCTGGTAAAGCAGGACGCAAACGGAGTTTACTTGCCCTCGCCCTACCCTGCCGCGCAACTGATGCAACTGGGCCAGGCCAAAACGTTCGGCATGTTCAATAATCATCAACGAGGCGTTGGGCACATCAACCCCAACTTCAATAACCGTTGTGGCCACCAACAGGTCAAGCTCATGCTGCACAAAAGCCTGCATAACGTTGGCTTTGTCCTGTGTATTAAGCCTTCCGTGCAATAAACCACTGCGCACATCATCCAGCTCTTCTTGCAAACGGGCATGGGTATCTACCGCGGTTTGCAATTGCAAAGCCTCGCTTTCTTCCACCAACGGGCAGACCCAGTACACCTGACGGCCGTTTTTAACTTCTTGCCGGACATGTTCCAGCAACTCATCCCGCCGGTTATCAGAGAACAGTTTGGTCACAACGGGCGTTCGCCCTGGCGGCAGTTCGTCAATAATCGAGACTTCAAGATCGGCCAGAAAAGTCATTGCCAATGAACGTGGAATAGGTGTCGCGCTCATATTAAGCTGATGAGGCACCATATACTGGTTTTGCAGCAGATGCTCTCCTTTGCGACTTAAGCTTAAGCGTTGCCCCACCCCAAAGCGATGCTGTTCATCAACAATCATCAAGCCCAAGCGATGGAAATTAATATTTTTTTGAATTAAGGCCTGGGTACCAATAATAAGTTGTGCCTGGCCACTGGCAATGGCATTGGTCGCTTCCTGTTTGGCTTTGGTCCGCAGGCTGCCACTTAACCAGGCCACTTCAATACCCAATGGTTCAAACCATTTTTTCATTTTGATGAAATGCTGCTCGGCCAGGATTTCGGTAGGTGCCATAATGGCAACCTGAAAACCATTTTCCAGGACGGTTGCCGCCGCCATGCCGGCCACAATGGTTTTACCGCTACCCACATCCCCTTGCAGTAAACGGTGCATGGGGTATTCCCGCTGTAAATCATGGTTGATTTCAGCAATGACTTTTTGCTGGGCGGCGGTTAATGAAAACTCTAGCCCCTTTAACAAACCGGCAGCCAGTTCTCCTGCCTGAAGCCGCATGGGAAATGATTTTTTTTGCTGTCGGGCCGCTCTTGCCGCTGCCAACGCCAACTGTTGGGCTAACAGTTCATCAAACTTGATTCTTAACCAGGCAGGATGCAATTTTTGGGTTAATTCATCAGGGTCTGTGCCAACTGCCGGATGATGCAAGGCTTGAATGGACTGTGCAAAATTGGGCAGTAAGTATTTTTGTTGGATAGCTTCGGGTAAGGTGTCGGCAAGAACGGTTCGTGACAAGGCCTCCAAAACCGCCTTCCTGATGCTGGGCTGGGCTAACCCTTCGGTGGTGGGATAAACCGGTGTCAGGGTTTTGGGCAAGGCTTCTCCGGCCTTACTCATTTTCGGGTGGATTAATTCAAACCCCCACATGCTGCTGCCGCGCACTTCTCCGCGAATACGAACAAGCCCGCCTTTTTCAAGCATTTTTTGCTGGCTGGGGTAAAAATGAATCCAGCGCAGGGAAATTTGCCCGGTATCATCCTTAAACGTGGCAAGCAGTTGCTTCCTGGGCTTGAAAACCACTTCTGAATGCGTCACCACCCCTTCAAGCTGTACGCTCATGCCGGGGTAAATCTGGCTGATTTTATGAATGGCGGTTTCATCTTCATAGCGCAATGGCAGATGAAGGACAAAATCAAAATCGTATTCCAGCCCCAATGACTTGAATTTTTTATCCAACAGCCCGGGCCTGGATGATTGGGGAACTACGCTAGCTGACACCTTGAAAATTGACTCATTAAAAAACTGGTTTACACAACAATAATGGCTTCAACTTCAAATTGGGCATTTTTAGGCAACGCACTGACTTCTACCGTTGAACGGGCCGGAAAAGGTTGTGGAATAAGCTCGGACATGACCGTATTTACAATACCAAAATTACGGATATCGGTCACAAAAAGGGTAAGCTTGACGATGCTGTTCAAGGAACCGCCTGCTGCATGAATAATCGCGGTCATGTTGGCAAATGCCTGCCTGACCTGTTCTTCGCAATTTTCAGAAACCAGATCACCCGTGGCAGGGTCAAGACCGATTTGCCCTGACAAATACACCGTGCTGCCAACCGGCACAACAACAGCCTGTGAATATGGACCAATTGCAGCCGGTGCTTTATCTGTTTGAATGATTTGTTTGTTCATGAGATCCCCTTTTTTAAACCAATGGCTTATTTGTTACTGAAACAGGTACCAATAAATAATACTGTAAATATATCAGCAAGGATAGCTATTATTTACTTTTAAAAAAATAGATTATATGCTTTAATTCCTAGCAATCTATTTAATAATCATTCTCATTCAAAAATCAAGGATTATCTCGTATGATTTCCAGAAACACAATATTGAAAAAAAGCTTATTCACAATGAGTGCCATGACAATCAGTATGTCTGCCCTTGCTGCTGGTGAAGTCAATCTTTACACCACCCGTGAACCCCGGCTCATTCAACCTATTCTGGAAGCCTTTGAAAAAGATACCGGCATCAAAACCAATACGGTTTTTATTAAGGACGGTTTACCTGAGCGTATCAAGTCTGAAGGCGAGCGTTCTCCGGCTGACGTTTTAATGACCGTCGATATTGGTAAACTGCTGGATGTCGTAGACCAGGACTTGGTGCAACCGGTTGACTCTAAAACACTCAAAGAAGTTATCCCCGAAAACCTACGCGCTGATGATGACAAATGGTTTGCTTTTTCTCTACGTGACCGGGTTCTTTATGCCGCCAAAGAGCTTGACCTGGAAACCTTCACCTATGAAGACCTGGCTGACCCAAAATGGAAAAACAAAGTCTGCATCCGTTCTGGCCAACACCCCTATAACACCAGCCTGATTGCCGCCATGATTGCCCATAACGGCCCGGAAAAAACCGAAGAATGGCTTAAAGGCGTTAAAAACAACCTGGCACGCAAGGCAGCCGGTGGCGACCGTGAAGTGGCCCGTGACATCCTGGGCGGCATTTGCGATATTGGTATTGGCAATGCCTATTATGTAGGACGCATGAAAAACGCCGAGCCCGGCAGTGAACAATACCAATGGGGCGAAGCCATTAAAGTAATACGCCCTACTTTTGCCACCCCTGAAGACAGCGGTACGCACGTTAACATTACTGGTGCAGCGATTGCCAAATACTCGCCCAACCATGAAAATGCGGTCAAGTTTCTAGAGTATCTGGTCTCTGATCAGGCCCAACAGCTTTATTCAAAAACCAATTACGAATACCCGATTCGTAAAGGGGTTGAAATGGACCCGGTCATGACCGCAATTGGTGAACTGAAGGTGGATAGCCTTCCGGTCACTGAAATTGCAAAATTCCGTAAACAGGCCAGCGAATTGGTGGATAAAGTGGGTTTTGACAACTAAGCCCATAACTGATTTACAATAAGGGCGATGCGTTACATACGTATCGCCCTTTACTATTACTAAAAGCATGTCAGAAAACACCCTGCAACAACCACCATTAAAAAAAACACAATCGTTCAATGCTTCGACCTATCTTGTTCTTGGTGTTGCCCTCTGTGTGCTGGCCCCCGTGTTAACGTTGTTATGGCACGCCTTTTCCGGTAACTTCGAACACTGGAACGGATTGCTGCAAAACGTCATTCCAAATTCTCTGGGCAATACACTGGTGCTGCTGGTTGGTGTTGCCATTGTTGTTGCCTGCCTGGGCACGGGTAGTGCCTGGTTAACCACCGCATACCAGTTTCCAACCCGTTCCATACTTATGTGGGCCTTGCTGCTACCGCTGGCCGTGCCTACCTACATCATGGCTTTTGCCTATCTTGATGTCATGCATCCTTTGGGGCCCGTACAGTCTATTATTCGCGACCTGCTTGGCTACACCTCGCCACGCCAGTTCCGCCTGCCAGATATCCGTTCTATGGGCGGTGCCATTGTTTTGCTTGGCTTTGTCCTGTACCCCTATGTCTATTTAAGTACCCGCGTCATGTTTATGACACAGGCTGCCAACCTGATGGAAGCCGCCCGCACACTGGGCTGTACCCGTCGCGAAGCATTCTTCCGGGTGGTCATTCCCATGGCCCGCCCTGCTATTGCAGTGGGCATTAGCCTGGCCCTGCTAGAAACCCTGAATGACATCGGGGCTTCCGAGTTTCTGGGTATCCAGACGCTTACTGTTTCGGTTTACACCACCTGGATATCGCGCTCCAACCTGGCAGGTGCTGCGCAAATTGCCATTTTCATGCTCATTGTGGTTACCACCTTAATCTGGCTTGAGCGTCATGGACGGCGCCATCAGCGCTATGCGAACACACAGCGCATGCATCCTATCCAGCCACAAAAACTGCGTGGCATGCAAGCACTTATCGCTATGGCTTTAGGCTGGTTTCCGGTTATTTGCGGTTTTATCATACCGGCCATTTATCTCATTGCAGAAAGCATAAAACGCCTGGAAGCGGTGGGGACGGTTTCCGATGACCTGATCAGAGGCACCTTCAACACGATCACGGTTGCGGCCATCGCTACCTTCATTACGGTGGCATGTGGCCTGTTAATTGCATGGGTCGTGCGAAATCCGCGTTTTTTTAGAATGGGAAAATTTATTGTGCGAGCCAGCAGCCTGGGTTATGCCATTCCCGGCACGGTACTGGCCATTGGCCTGTTAACGCCCTATGCCATCATAGATACCTTCATTTCCGATAGCTTGTCCTTCCTGTTCCAACTGCCACCACAGCTCTATATCATGGGTAGCATGAGCGGCATTATCATTGCGTATGTTATTCGCTTCCTGGCCATTTCCGTGGGTGGCATAGAAGCCGGGCTTTCACGTATTCCCCCTTCCCTTGAAAATGCCTCCCGTATCCTGGGCCACACGTCACGAAAAACCTTTTTCAAGATTCACCTTCCCTTGCTTAAGCCAGCCATTGGTGCCGCATCTCTGCTTATATTTGTAGATGCCATGAAAGAACTTTCTGCCACTTTGTTGCTACGCCCCCTGAATTTTGAAACCCTGTCCACCTGGCTTTATGCCGAGGCTGCCCGAGGCACTTATGAAGAAGGTGCCATTGCTGCGCTTATCATCGTTCTGGCAGGGCTGTTGCCGGTTATCATCCTGGCCAAATCACAACTAAAATCCAACTATTAAACCTATGAATCAGCTTCTCGTTCTGGATAAAATCAAACTGGCCTACCCGCAACAAAAACAACTGAAGGTCGTGGTTGAGAATTTTTCCCTTTCCTTGCAAGAAGGTGAGATTGGCTGTTTGCTGGGCCCTTCTGGGTGTGGGAAAACAACCGTCCTAAGGTCTATTGCCGGCTTTGAACCAGTTTATGAAGGTGAAATAAAACTGGCCAATATGGTGTTGTCCGCCCCAGGCAAAATGGTAGAACCAGAAAATCGTCATATTGGCATGATGTTTCAGGACTATGCCTTATTTCCGCATTTAACCATTGAACAAAACATTGCTTTTGGCCTGAAGAACAAAGACAAGACTTACATTAAAAGCCGGACAGCCGAAATGCTTAGCTTAATCAACCTGTCCGACACCCGCAAACGTTACCCGCATGAACTGTCAGGTGGGCAACAACAACGGGTTGCACTGGCCCGTGCCATTGCCCCCTCTCCCAAAATCCTGTTGCTGGATGAACCCTTTTCAAACCTGGACACCGACAGCCGTGAAAGGCTGGCCTTTGAAGTGCGGGAAATTCTGAAAGAAAACAAGCTTAGTGCTATTTTAGTAACCCATAATCAAGCCGAAGCCTTTGCGATTGCCGATAAAATCGGCATTATGAGTAATGGCAAGCTGTTGCAATGGTCTACCCCCAACGAGCTGATCAACAATCCCAACAGCAAAGAAGTAAGTGACTTCGTGCGTCGCGACAGCCTGGCCAGCTTGCGTGAGCAGGCTTTTATGCGCTAATACACACCGTTACCGTCATCAAGCCCCAGCGCCTTCAGCTTGCGGGTAATCGTATTACGGCCAATGCCCAAACGAGTAGCTGCCTCGGTACGATGCCCGTGACAATAAGCCAGCGTAGTGCTTAAAGCGATTTTTTCAAACTCGGCAGTCAGCTTATCCATCATGCCTGAAGCGTCCTGCGCCAGTTGTGCCTGCACCTCTTTTTCTAAAAGCTGCTGCCAGTTTGCTGCCGCCTGCTCTGGCAAGGAAGCGGTCATCGTGTTGGCCTTATCCACTAAAGGATGTGCAGCAACTTCAGGGGAAGGCATGCAAGCCTCACTGAAAGGTTCTGCCTGAACGGCATACCCCGAAGCGTGACCGGTAGATGAATCAAACTCCATGCCGTTTAACAGCTCAGGAGGCAAATCTGATGGCTCAATGACATTGGCAGGCGACATGACCGTTAGCCAGTGACAGAAATTTTCCAGTTGCCTGACATTACCCGGAAAATCAAAATCTTGCAGCACCCGCATGGCTTGCGCACTTAAGCGTTTGGCACTGACCCCCAAACTGGCCGCAGCAAGCCGAAGAAAATGTTTCACCAATGGGGGAATATCTTCTTTTCGTTCCCGTAAAGGCGGCACACGCAGGCGAATAACATTAAGACGATGAAAAAGATCTTCGCGGAAACTACCCTGCGCCACCCGGGTTTCCAGGGGCTGGTGGGTAGCGGCAATAATACGTACATCCACATTAACCGGCTGGGTACCCCCGATCCGGTAAAAACTGCCTTCGGCCAATACCCGCAATAAACGGGTTTGCAAATCCAGTGGCATATCGCCAATTTCATCTAAAAACAGGGTGCCCCCGTTAGCCTCTTCAAAACGACCCCGTCGTAAATGGCTGGCCCCCGTAAACGCCCCCCGCTCATGACCAAATAATTCTGCTTCCAGTAAATCCTTCGGGATCGCAGCCGCATTTAGCGCCACAAATGCTTTGTGTGCACGTACGCCATGCTTATGCAAGGCTCGGGCAATCAACTCTTTGCCGGTGCCCGACTCCCCAGTAATTAACACGGTTACTTTGGATGGTGCCAGCCTGCCAATGGCCCGAAAAATATCCTGCATTGACCGGGAAGACGACTTGCTCATCATCTTGTCAACAGAGTCATTCTCAACGATTGGAGCATTGGCATCGACATCGGCTGGGTGCTGCCCCCCCTGCTCAACCGCGCGCGCAATCAGGGCCAGCGCTTCATTAATATCGAAAGGCTTGACCAAATAATCAAAAGCGCCCCCTTGAAACGCACTGACGGTGCTATCCAGATCAGTGAATGCCGTCATGACAATCACGTTAAGATCGGGATATTGTTGCTTGACCCGCTGAAGCAACTCAAGACCCGACATATCCGGCATCCGGATATCGGTAAGCAAAACATTCGGGCACTCGGTTTGCAGGGCGAGCAACAAGTCGTCTACCCGCTCGAAGCAACGGGCTTGCACGTCCGCCTTTTGCAAAGCCTTATCCAGCACCCAGCGAATGGCCTGGTCATCATCAATAACCCATACTTTTTTCATGCGGCTTCCAATGGTAGCAATATCCTGAATTCTGTTTTGCCCGGCACCGAATCAAACTCGATCAGCCCACCGTGCTGGCGAACATACTCTTGTGCCAGGCTTAGCCCCAGTCCGGTTCCATCAGCCCGACCCGTAACCAACGGATGAAAAATGCGATCGTGTAGCGCTTCTGGCACACCGGCACCATTATCAATCACCGACGCCACCAACACCAGGCGGTGCATTTTATTCAACAACAAGTGCCGGTTAAGGATGCGGGTTCTTAAGGTAATGGAAAGCTTGTTTTGGCTTTTTACAAACAGCAATGACTGGGCGGCATTTCTGCCAATATTAAGATAGGCCTGAAGCAATTTAGCCATATCCGCTTGCATATTGGGTACCGATGCATCGTAATCACGCACAATCGTAATGTCATCGCGATATTCTGCTTTCAGCAAGGCATACACACGCTCACACACCTCGTGGATATTAATAACAGACAAGGACAGATTATCCTGCCCCGGCCTGATCAGTCGATCAACCAGCTCCTGCAGGCGGTCGGCCTCGGCAATAATGACCCGTGTGTACTCCTGCAAGGCAGGATCAGATAACTCCATTTCTAGCAACTGCGCGGCCCCTCTTAGTCCTCCAAGGGGGTTTTTAACCTCGTGGCCCAGATTACGAAAGGTTTCCTGATGAATCTCCAGCTCTTTGATCAAGCGTTCATTGCGTTCGGCCAGCGTGTGCTGTTCAATTTCACGCACTTCAAGAATCACGCTCCAGGCCTGGTGGTAAAGCCTTTGCAATGTAGCGCTAACCAGCAACTTTTCTTGCCCCTGATTTTTAAGCAGACCACCCATCAAACCAAATGAACTGAATTCCCCATTCAAAATGGCCTCAAAAGCATGCTCAAACGCATGTTCATCTTCAAACAGCCGCCAGGCAGCCAAACCTTCCAAAGACCGACTTGAGCGTTCCAGCAAATGTTGGCCTGCATTATTCACCCACCGGATCATGCCATCCTGGTCTAACATGAAAACAGCCGTGGCAAGCAGATCAAATGCCTGGCAGTCTTCAAGCGTGACAGGAGAAAACCCGTTCATGTGCATTTTCCTCTCCTGTCATACTCTGTTAGCTATTTATGTGCTTACAGCGAATAATACATATCGAACTCAGCCGGGTGAGTGGTCATACGCAAACGGGTCACTTCCTGCATTTTCAATTCCAGATAGGCATCCAGCATTTCATTGCTGAACACCCCACCGCGGGTCAGGAACTCACGATCGGTATCCAGGGCAGCCAGGGCTTCTTCCAGCGACGCTGCCACGGTTGGGATTTTTTTATCCTCTTCAGGTGGCAAATCGTACAGGTTTTTATCGGCCGGATCGCCTGGATGAATCTTGTTCTGAACACCGTCCAGGCCTGCCATCATCAAGGCAGAAAACGCCAGGTACGGGTTAGCCAATGGATCGGGAAAACGGGCTTCTACACGACGTGCCTTGGGATTGCCCACATAAGGAATACGGATAGAGGCAGAACGGTTACGTGCAGAATAAGCCAGTTTTACCGGTGCCTCGTAATGAGGGACCAGACGTTTGTACGAGTTTGTACCCGGATTGGTAATGGCATTTAGCGCGCGGGCATGTTTGATGATACCGCCAATGTAGTACAGGGCAAACTCAGACAAGCCCGCGTAACCGTTACCGGCAAACAGGTTTTGGCCATCTTTCCAGATAGACTGGTGGACATGCATGCCTGAGCCGTTATCACCCACCACTGGTTTGGGCATGAAAGTGGCGGTTTTACCATAAACATGGGCAACGTTATGAATGGTATATTTCATAATCTGGTTCCAGTCGGCACGCTCTACCAAGGTACTGAATTTGGTCCCAATTTCAAGCTGCCCGGCACCAGCCACTTCGTGGTGATGGATTTCTACCGGTACACCTTGCTGCTCTAGCAAGACACACATTTCAGAGCGCATATCGGCAAAAGAGTCTACCGGTGAAACAGGGACATAACCGCCTTTAACACGGGGACGATGGCCATGATTGCCATGCTCTGACTCTTCACTGCGTGACCAGTAGGCCTCATCAGATTTTATTTTATATGAGCAGCCGGACATATCATCTGTCCAGGTAACCCCGTCAAATACAAAAAACTCGGGCTCGGGACCAAAATAGGCGGTGTCTCCCAGGCCACTGGCTTTCAGGTACGCTTCGGCACGTTTGGCCAAGGAGCGGGGGTCGCGGTCATAGCCCTTGAGATCGGAAGGTTCAACCACATCGCAGGTCAAAATAAGGGTTGGCTCTTCACGAAACGGATCAAGACGGGCCGTATTGGCATCGGGAATCAGCAGCATATCCGAGGCTTCAATGCCTTTCCAGCCGGCAATTGAAGAACCGTCAAAAGCCTGTCCAGACTCAAACTTTTCTTCATCAACCATTTTGGAAGGAACCGTCATGTGATGCTCTTTACCAAGCGTATCAGTAAAGCGGAAATCAACAAATGTAATTTCACGCTCACTCATCAATCTCAGGATATCTTGTGGGGTTGTCATGTTTTCTCCAGGAAATCGTAATAGCAAGCCTTTCAGGCCATTCGATATAAGTAAAGCAATAACCGTGCCAATTTTTTGTACACGACAATTTGCCAATTACCTTATTATCGCAGCATCTGAAGGCATCAATACAGAATTTTTAGCACCAGATTGGTGCAAATGAAACAGAATGCGTCATGTTGGTGCGTTACAGGAATATACCCTGCAAATCATTCAGAAAACGCCAGCCAAGCGGTGAAGCCTTGATACGCATGGGATCGGCATCTAACAGACCTTTATTAAGCGCCTGCTCAAGTTGCCGGCTGATACCCGCCAGCGAAAGGCTGGTGCGTTCTTCATAACAAGATACCGGCACGCCATTTTTCAGGCGCAGCGCGTTAAGCATGAATTCAAACGGCAACTCAGTGCTATCCAATTCGCGCTCTTCAGCCAGATGAGCGCCATTTTGCAACAGCGCCTTTTCCATCCAGGAGTCGGGATTGCGTACTTTTGCCGTGCGCACTATCCGGTCATGAAAACTAAGCTTTCCATGTGCACCCGGGCCAATACCAATGTAATCACCAAACTCCCAGTAATTCACATTATGTTTTGCCATTGCCCCGGGGCGCGCATAAGCAGATACCTCATATTGTTCAAATCCCTTTGCCGCAGTTAGCTCTATAAGCATGTCTTGCAACGCGGCACTGGTATCGTCATCGGGCAGGCCTGCGGGCGGATACTTGGCAAAAACCGTATTGGGCTCCATGGTTAAGTGATACAAAGACAGGTGCTCTGTCCCAAAAGACAAGGCCATCTCAAGATCTTTTCTACAGGACGCCAGCGTTTGGCCGGGCAAGGCATACATCAGGTCAAGGTTGACACGCCCTACTGCCTTTTGGGCGATCTCAATCGCTTCAATAGCCTGGCGGCTGTCATGAATCCGTCCCAATATACCCAAGGCCGTATCATCAAAGCTTTGTATGCCCAGTGAAATGCGATTAATACCCGCCTCGGCATATTGCTTAAAGCGCAAGGCCTCGGCCGTGCCCGGATTGGCTTCCAGGGTTACTTCGGTATCGGGCCAGATATTTAAATAATTACGCAGCATGGACATCATGCGTTCTACCGCTTGTGCGGAAAGCAGGCTGGGCGTACCGCCACCGATAAACACCGTATGAATTTGCCGCCCCCATATAAGAGGCAGGGTTTGTTCAAGATCGGCCGCCAGGGCATTTAAGTAGCGATCTTCGGGCAACTCGCCCTTTTGCGCATGCGAATTGAAATCGCAATAAGGGCATTTTTTTACACACCAGGGCACATGAATGTACAAAGACAGCGGCGGCAAGCCCTGGGTAAATGAAATGGCCCGATTGGCCATCCCACCCACCTGTTTCCTGGTGCGGGAAAGCTCGGGAAAAACAGGAATAATTTCTTTCATGATGTGCTAGTTTAAGCCTGCAATTCGGCAAGCAGTTTTTTCAGGGCAATTGCCCGATGACTTTGCCGATTCTTTACTTCGGGCGCCAACTCGGCCGCTGTACAACCCAGTTCGGGCAGATAAAAATACGGGTCATAGCCAAAACCGTTACTGCCGGCCGCCTGGGTGGCAATTTTACCTTTCCAGACCCCTTGGGCAATAATGGGGCATGGGTCGGCCTCAGACCGCACAAAAACCAGCAAAGCAATATAAGCAGCAGAACGATCGCTTTGATTGGCCAGCTCTTTAAGCAAACGCAGGTTATTGTTCTGGTCTGATTTCTCTTCGCCAAACAAGGTGGCGTAACGGGCTGACAGCACACCCGGCGCACCACCCAGGGCGTTAACCGTTAAACCGGAATCATCGGCAATAGCAGGCAGGCCGGTACACTTGCTGGCGTGGCGTGCCTTGGCCAGGGCATTTTCAACAAACGTATCAAAAGGCTCTTCGGCCTCGGGCACGCCCAGCTCTCCTTGGGGAACCAGCGTTATTCCCAATGGCTCAAACAATGCCTTGAACTCTTTCAGCTTACCCTGGTTATTAGAGGCCAGTACCACTTTTCCCTTGAAACTTACCACAACAATTCCCGTTTTTAATTCACTAAATACTTATTCAACCGGCCAGGCATCTTGCTGAACCCGCAACAAACTGGCAATGCCTTTCTCGGCCAGCATAAGCAGGCTGTCCAGTTCCTGACGACTGAATGCCAGCCCTTCGGCCGTGCCCTGCACCTCGACAAACTGGCCACTACCTGTCATAACGATATTCATGTCGGCATCGCAACTGGAATCTTCTTCATAATCAAGATCCAGCACAGGATAGCCCT
>Ga0265295_1003963_pt1 | contig 20570 bp, 17 predicted proteins | sample Munlansysbiofilm_FD_192503 | JGI IMG/M metagenome (GOLD analysis project Ga0265295, IMG submission 192503) | Leachate microbial communities from a municipal landfill in Southern Ontario, Canada - Methane capture system biofilm | ecosystem: Engineered > Solid waste > Landfill > Unclassified ... | reverse complement strand
CATTGCCTTTACAATTCCCTCGATCTCAGGCTTGTATTCTTTGACATACTTGATCTGCGGAAGGTCATTCTTGGCCTTCAGACCGGTGATCTGAGAAGTCATGACACCAGCCTTGAGTGCCGCATATGCCTGGTCAGAATAGAATTTAATCGCCTTGAGAATGTCGAGCTGCTTGCCCATTTCACAGAATGTGTCAACCGGGTCAAATGCATTCTGCTGAAGGAATATCTCACGAAGCATACGGGCAACTTCGATAGTAACCTGTTCTTCATCAGGGAGTGCATCAGAACCGACAAGCTGGACAATCTCCTGAAGTTCAGCTTCTTTCTGGAGAACTTCCATGGCCCAGGTACGAAGCGGGTTCCATTCAGGAGAGACCTTTTCATCATAATATGGGCTCAATGTGTCCAGGTATAATGAATATGAGTTCAGCCAGTTAATTGCCGGGAAGTGACGCCTCTGTGAGAGTTTTGCATCCAGAGCCCAGAAACACTTCACGATACGAAGGGTGTTCTGTGTAACCGGTTCGGAAAAGTCTCCCCCGGGCGGTGATACTGCCCCGATAACGGTGACTGATCCATAGTCTTTGTTTAAGGTATGGACACGACCTGCACGTTCATAAAATTCTGAAAGACGTGCTGCCAGGTATGCTGGATATCCTTCTTCACCAGGCATTTCTTCAAGACGGGATGAGATTTCACGCATGGCTTCTGCCCACCGGGAGGTGGAGTCTGCCATCAGGGAAACGTCGTATCCCATGTCACGGAAGTATTCTGCAATGGTGATTCCGGTATAAACAGATGCTTCACGGGCAGCGACCGGCATGTTTGAGGTGTTGGCGATAAGGACCGTACGTTCCATGAGTGGTTTTCCGGTCTTTGGATCCTCGAGTTCGGGGAACTCAGTCAGAACCTCAGTCATCTCGTTTCCACGCTCTCCGCATCCGATGTAAACGACAATCTCAGCATCAGACCATTTTGCAAGGGCCTGCTGGGTAACCGTCTTTCCTGATCCAAATGGACCTGGAATTGCTGCTGTTCCGCCTTTTGCGATTGGGAACAGACCATCGAGGATACGCTGTCCGGTAATCAGCGGGATGTCTGGGTTGAGTTTTTCTGTATACGGACGGGGAATACGAACCGGCCACTTGTGCATCATGGCTATCTCTGCCCCGTTCTCCAGGGTACAGATAATCTCGTCAATAGTGAACGATCCGCTTTTGATCTCCTTTACCTTGCCTGCCTCCACTTTTGGGGGAATCATCACTTTATGAACGATGTTGGTTTCCTGGACTTCACCGATGATCGTTCCTGGAGAAACCATATCACCAGTTTTTACAACCGGCTTAAATTCCCACTTCTTGTCATGAGACAGACCGGGAGCAGTAACTCCACGCTCGATGAAATTCCCCATCTTCTCAACCAAAACCTCGAGCGGACGTTGAATTCCGTCATAAATACTGGTCAGAAGTCCTGGTCCCAGCTCAACTGAGAGCGAAAGACCGGTGTTCTCAACCGGTTCTCCCGGTTTGATGCCTGAGGTATCTTCATAGACCTGGATGATGACATTCTCACCCTTGATCTTGATGACCTCACCCATCAGCTGCTCATCCCCGACTTTTACCACATCGTACATATGTGCGTCGAGATTGACTGCAGTGACGACTGGTCCTGCAATTCTCTTTAAAACCCCTTTGGTTCGTTTTACTTCCACAGATCAACACCCACTGATCGTTTAATTCTCTCACGCATCGACAAACCGCCTTCCTCCTCACCGAGTGTGATAACTGTCGGGTGAACTGAGTTTTCGAGGGTGGTGCGCAGCCTTACTGGAATTTTTGCCATATCGCTGCTGTTGAGAACAAGGATCCCGATTATTTCGTCATCTAAAACCTTGTTTACAAATTCAACAACTTTTTCTTCAGATTCCGCTGCGTATGTCTTTGTAATTCCGGCAAGTCTGAACCCGAGGATAAATTCACTATTTCCGATTACTGCGATTTCCATATCATATCACCAGATATTTTGCAATGGTTTCACTAGATAATCGGGATTCTTTTCCACGGGCAATTGCCCTCAAGTTGAACACCTCGTATTTTTTCTTTTCAAGATACACGAGGATTGGATGGATTGAGAATGGATTTATCTTGGAGAGCTGTTCCATACGGTCAAGCTGCGTCTTGGTAAGCTCCGTATCTACTTCCCGCTCTGATTTATCCGTCCTCATCTCTTCCAGGGCAGTTTGAATCGATTTAGCCTTAATTCTGGACATAAGGGAATCGATAACTTCATTTCTACTTGCCATCTGATTCATGGCTTGAAGTTCTTCGGGTGTAAAGGTCGCTCCTGAAATGAAAAATTCCCGGGCATCCTCTTCATATCCGTCACTTCTCATACGAAACAGGGTCTTGATGTTTTTGACATCAATCTCTAACTGGACAAACTTAAGAAATTGTTCTCCTCCTTTCACGCCCCTCCGGGCAATCTGAAGGAGATCTCCATATAACCGTTTATAAAGCTCGTTTTCAAGTTTAGAAAATGATCCAACCGCACATCCTTCAGTAATTTCTGTTGAAATGGTCGGATACATCTTCCAGTTTTTGAGTGCATCTGCAACTCGCTCACAAGTCTCTTCTTTTAGAATCCGATCAAGAGTAGCCCGATCGAGACTTCCGGCAGGAATGAGTACTTCCTTAATTTTACCTTCTTTCATACCCTGCATCTTTCCACGCAGGATAGTAAGGACATTATAGATATCCCATCTCCGAAGGTATGCCATGGTAAATTCTTTGAGGGCTCCAGGAGCAAGTTCGATGACTCGTTGGTATTCTTTGGCCAGATTCCAGGAAAGGGCGACTTCTATCAGATCGATACCTTCAAAAGAGGTGCCCAGTTCATCAACCTCTTTTTGGTATTCTGTCTCTCCAATCAGACGAATAATCTCCGGAAGACTCATGTTAAGCATCCTTTGATATTCCTCAGGGGGGAGTAGTTTGGCTTTCCTGACCCGTAGCCGTGTACTAACATAGATATACGGAGCCGGGCCGCCACTGTTCTGTACCATTTTTTACCCCTGTGATCTACGCGAAGAGAGAATCTGATGCATCTTTTAACCCAGATTCCCAAACCTGATTCATGAATGTGCGGTAGCTGTAATCTACCTGCAGTTGTCCGTCATCAGTCTCTACGATGATTCCACCGTTGGTTTCGATGACAGAGCCGAAAGTATACGCAGAGAACTCAGACTTTTTTAGGACTTTATTGAGAATTTCTTTATCACGAGAAGCACAGCTTACCTTTCCTTTTGGGATCTCTTCTTTTGCCTTTCGTAGCAGGGAAGTGATAGCCTCCTCATGAAAGGATTCAGGCATCTGTGTAATCTTTTCAAGAGCCTGCTGGTATGCCTGGTCCATTAAATCTTTCTGGGTGTTTAATGCCTGACGCTTGACTACCAGATGTGCTGCTGCCTCTTCCTGGGAGATGATGTGGGAGAGAGTTTTCTCCACTTCATCTTTAACAGTCTGTTGAATATGTTCAACTTCCTGTCCGGCAGCCTTTAATATCTCATCTTTACGGGTGTTGCCCTCCTGTAAGAGGGTTTTCGCTTCAATTTGTCCTTTTTCCTTGATCTCTGCGATGACTGCGTCCAGTCCCATAGTTTATTCCCTCACTTACTGGAACATGAGAAGGAGTGCAACGACAAGACCGAAAATGACGATAGTCTCTGGAAGAACGGTAAAGAGAAGTGCGATACCAAACATATCCTTGTTCTCTGCTACTGCTCCCATTGCTGCTGCTCCGATACCCATTTCACCAATACCTGCACCAAATCCAGAGAGACCAACGGCAAGACCTGCGCCGATTGCTTTCATTCCTGCTGCCGATGCCTGTGCTACTTCTACTGTCATTATTTCTGCTGCCATAATTGTTTCACCAAAATTTTAATGTCTTAATTCTGTTCAGTTAATTTTCTAACCATTCCAAATGGGTCATATTTCTTTCCGCCACCACGGTAGAATTTGGTAAAGAATTCTACATAATGAAGACGAAGAGGGTGCAGTCCACCGCCCAGAAGACCAAGTGCTGTGTTCAGGGTATGACCAAAGAGGAATGCCATAATTCCAAAGATAATCAGGACAATACCTACTATTGATAGGTTTTCCAGTTGTGGAGTGATTATCATGTCGATAGCGATAAAGTTAGTTACCATCGCTATTGCGACCGAAGAGAGACCGACTGCAATCAGACGGGTATACGAAAGTACATTGCTGATAATTGTCGGGACTTCCATTAAATCCAGAACGTTTTCTCTGGCGATTAATACAAGACCCAGTACCAGAATTACGATCCCGGCAATAGTTGCTATGTTCATTCCGGCAACCAGTTCCGGTGTTCCAGACAGGTCTGGCATTAACGGGATTGGGAAATTTCCCCAGATAGCAATAAGGATGCCCCACATAACCAGAATCCAGCCAACGTTTGCATACATTTTCAGACTCCGGTGGTGACCATGATCCATTACTGCTGCATTGCGTAATCCCCAGAGTCTTCCGAGTGTAATGTGCAGTATTCCTATCCAGATTGACAACACAAGCAGCTGAGGAATATGCGAAACGTGCTCGGCTGATGTTGCCATCCCATGGGCTGCTAATTCTTCAATAGCTGGCTCAGCAGCTCCCGAACCACCGATATTAATGTGACGGGAGAGCCACACCGGCTGCCATGGAAGTGAAAAACCAAAAGCTTCAGAGAATGCAACCCCAAAAATAACAGCACTAATGCTGCAGTTTCGTAAAACTGCCACGAGCTGCATTCCTGCCTCACTTCCTTTTACAAGGGAGCGAAGCCCAAGTGCCATTATCAGGAGGACAAGTCCGTACCCGACATCACCCAGGATCAGTCCGAACATTATCGGAAATACTATCGCCATCAACATTGACGGGTCAAGTTCTGTATATCTGGGGCGTGAATAGAGATCCATGAATAACTGGGTCGGGTGTGCAAAGTCCGGGTTGTCATATTCAACCGGCGGCATCTCATTGTAGTCCTCCACCTCAAGTTCGGAGACATACACTTTTCCTGCACAGGCCGCATCCAGATTTTCAAAAACCTTTGTTGCTTTACTCGTTGGAACCCATCCGGTAACAGCAAATGCATGTTCAGACGTTGCAAACCGAAGCGGTGCTTCAGCCTGCTCTACATCGCCTGACAAAAATTCTTCTGATGACATCAGGAAAATTTCATGTTTGCTTCGGATAGATTCCATCTGTGTTTCGAGTTCTGTGATTTCCTTGTTCAGTTCCAGAATCTTTTGCTCATATTCATACGTTGCCTGGGTAGCAGAGCCTGTTTCTGATGGAATCTGAACTTTTTGGATCTGGAAATCCAGCAGTTCTTTTTCGGCTGTTGAAACATCTGAGTTTTTCACAGCCAGAATCACAAAGTTTCCCGATTTACTCTGTTTTTCCCAGATTTCACAGGGAACTGACAGATTGATCGGTCCTTTCACATTCCCCGCTATGAAACTGACGGTATCATAACCCTGCAGAAGTTCCAATGGCGCAGGGGCATCAATAAATGGACGCAATGCTTCAATTCGCTGTTCAAACTCCTTGACCGATGACTCATGCTTTGTTTTTTTTGCCAGGAGTTTTTCAACGTCTTCGGCGATGGCAGGAAGATCCTGTTCAACCCGTCGTTTCAGTTCGTTGAGTGAAGAGCGCTTTGTATCGCTTACCGTATCTTTACTGATACCAAATGCACTGGCAATTGATCGGATCTTCACAAGTGCCGCGGATGTAACATCTGCCCCGGCAAGGGGCATCCCAATCCTGAACCCTTCAAATTCCTCATCTCCTTTTTCAACATAATCGTCGATATGGAAGATGTTCATGCGAAACAGTTCAGTAATGACTGGCCCTAGTTGCTGTTTGGATGCGACGATGAGCAGCCTGCTCATCGACTCAGGTTGAAACATTAAGCTGCTCCCGGAATCGTGCTACGAGCAGGTCTACTGCTTTTGACAGGTTTTGCCGCCCTTTGCTTTCCAGAGCCATTGCTTCAGCCTTTCCGTCACTGACAATCCGTTGATACCGGTTATCAGCATCTTTCCGTGCATCTGCAATCCGCTGTTTTTTGAACTCTTCAGCATCGGCATGAGCCTTCTGGATCATGTTGTCTGATTCGAGTTCAGCACTGTTCGTAATTGTTTTGCGCTTTTCCTGTGCCTCTGAAATCATCTTTTTGTAGTCTTCTTCTGCAAGTCTGATATCCTTCAAGACCTCAATTTTCATCCAACCCTCCTCTCATTGATGGTACATTACTTAAGTGGACAGTCATCAGTATATTTGTTATTGTTTTATTCCCGTAAAAAATTCAGAGGTAATAAATGGGTACTATTCTGCTCGAATGGTTTATTGCGGAAAGATAATTTCAACATATATTAATAGAATACCCTGAGGACATAAGATTAGGAATTCAGAGGGACAGAGTTATGGAACTATCATCAGAGATATCTTCAATTAAAGAACAGATTCGCAGTGGAAAATTTGAGGCCAGGATTACATCCTCTACCCTCACCGATGGAAATGGCGAGCTCGCACGTTCTGTCAATGAAATATTAGATCTTTATCAGCAGGAGATCAGGAAAATAATCGGAGAGCGTGACAAAAAAGGAGCAGAGTGTGAAGCATCTCTCGAATATGCAAAAGAATCCATGAAAATCTTTGCTGAACACTTCTCTCTACTCGCGGGAGGTGAAGTGACCCGCCCAATTCATATTCAGGCAGAAGATGTGAATGACAATAATCTGAAACAGTCAGTCAGGGAACTCATGGAGGCATATAATCGCTCCCAATCAGTATTGACTGACCTTGAGAGAAAAATATCTGATATATCCGGGCAGGTAGAGACAGGAAACCCGGGTCAATATATTGACGTTTCTTTATATTCTGGAATTTATAAAAAAATTGCAATACATATCAGGACCATTCTTGAAACAGTGAAGATGCCGGTCAATGAGGCGATGCGGGTCTGTTCACAGTTTGCAGCATATGATTTCTCTGCACGGTTTGATGACTCTATTCAGGCGAAAGGTGAACTAAAGGAGTTTAAAAATTCTCTGAACGTTATCGGGAGTCAGGTAACTGATGCGTTCCGCTCAATTAATCAGCAGGTTATGGAATTATCGTCAAACGTGGAAGAAGCGAATGCCAGTGTTTCTGAAGTGGCCCACAGTTCAGAGCAGGTGTCAAAAAATTCGAACGCGGTTTCAGAAAATACTGAGCAGAGTGATGCGGGAGTTCGGCAGGTTCTTCGGGCTATGGAAGATCTCTCTGTTACGGTCGGCGATGTATCACAAAAAGCTGAATCAGTCTCGCGTCTGGCCCATGATGGAACTCAGATGGCACGGGAAGGTTCTGAGTTTGCTAAAAAAGCTGAACAGGGAATGAACCTTATTATCACCAGCGCCGAAGAGGCCGATCATCTTATCGGGAATATCCAGGGAGAAATGAAAAAGATAAATGAAATAGTCCGTCTGATAACCGATATTGCAAATCAGACAAATCTTTTAGCTCTCAATGCTGCAATTGAAGCGGCACGTGCAGGGGATATGGGAAGGGGATTTGCGGTTGTTGCTACAGAAGTAAAGGCACTGGCCCTTGAATCACGCAATTCTGCAGAAAAAATAACTGATATGATTGGAAATCTTCAGAAACAGTCTCAGAGTGCAGCAAATGCAGTCACCGGTGCAACTCTTGCGGTTCGCGACGGGAATCTCCTCCTGTCAGATACTCTATCAGTTTTTGGGCGACTTGCCGAATCGGTTGAGGAGATTTCCATGAATATTGAACAGGTGGCCAGCATGAATGAAGAACAGGCCGCGGCAGTTGAGGAAATTACCAGTAGTATGCATGAAGTATCAGCAATGCTGAAAGATACTGCAAAGGAAGCAGTTGACTCTGCCACAGCAACAAATGAAACATCGGTATCTGTTCATCAACTTAAAGGCAATGTTGATACGCTCGCAGGAATTGCAGAACGAATTTCTGAGTCAATGATCCGGTTTACGTTCTGACTTATCGCGCAGAAATAGGGTACAAATCCTTTTATTTTTTTCAAGTTTTATATGTGCTAATATTTGAAACCAGGTTTTCTTTTTTTTTTGAGATCCTTTTATTAGCACATCGCATGAACGTAGTATGAACGGGGTGCATTCCATGGCTCGTGGGGGGCTGTATGGATTTAGCTAAATCAATTCTAAATGAACTGGTTACTCTTCAAAAAAAGAATGAAGAACTGATAGGTATAATCACGCGCCTTGAACATGAGTCTGATGTCATCATCCGGCAGTTTGAAGATAAAATAACAGATCTCAATAAAAACCTGAAAAAAGCTCAGGATTCTTTTGCGAAATCAGGAAAAAAATATGACGCGCTGGTTCATGAAAAAAACAATGACCTTGAATCTTTTGAAAAAGAGAAACACGAGCTAAAGCAGGAATATTCTGCTCAAATATCTGAGTTTGAAAAAATAGTCAACCAGCACATTATATTAATCGAAGAAAAAAATAGCGAGATTCTAGGTATAACCGAACAGAAAAATATTCAGGAACAATCATTCAGCGAAATTTCAGAAGATCTCAATCAGAAGATTGCTGCACTATCTGACCAACTTATTTCTGACAAAGAAAAATCTGAAGCCGACAAAAGTGCCCTGTGCACTACATATGAGCTGGTACTTTCCAACGGAAGGGATGAACTTGCAAAGAAGGATAGGGAACTGCGGACACTTGCCACTGATCTGAAAAACCGGATAGCAGATGAGAAAAGAGCGATAAAAGAGCGAGAAAAGGAAGAAATTAAAACCGGAAAAATTATTGGTGAATTACGTTCATTATTGGAAACAGAACATTCTGCATATCAGAAACAACAGTCTGAATCTGCTCTGGAGATAGCAAAAGGATCAAAATCCATTCAGAATCTGCAAAAAAAGGTTGATGATCTTGAAAAAAGGAACGGAGAAATTCAGACTTCCTTGAGCTCACATATTGAGGTCCTTTTAGCGGAAAAACAGATTCTCTCTGAAAAAACACTCTCTGATGCATCGACCATTGAAGATCTGATTCAGGAAAATCATGACCTGGTGTCACTCTCTGATCAACTTAATTCTGAATTAAATGGTAAAGATGCTCATATTTCTCATTTATTGTCCAGAACTGAATCCCTGACTTTTGAAATGGAGTCAAAGATTGCAGAGGCGACCCGGGAAAATTCTCGAAAAGAGCAGGACATCGGACAGAAAGATATGCAGATTTCTTCTATCAGACAGGAATTATCAGATCTGCAGGAGGAAAACAAGGGGGCGGTCCAGTCATTTGAAGTTGCTCAGCAGGCGCTTTTAGATGAGGTATCAGAACTTCAAAATCAGCTGAAAGAGAAGGAAGGCTTTTACAAACGTGAATTATCCGAACTATCCACACAGGCAGAGCAGGCCGTATTTGATCTGAACGAGACTGTCCGGCAAAAAGAACAGCGTGAAGATCAATTCAGGGATGAAATCTCTCATCTCCATGAAGAAATCATCAGGCGTACAGGAGAGTGGAAAGAAAAAGTGGAATCCGATGCCCGGGATCTTGCGGAACGAGACCGGCATATCTCCTTAATGAGTGGTAATAATGAAGCGCTTCGTGCAGAGCTTGAACGGGTCAGGTCACGACTTCTCATGCTTGAAAAAACAATTCGTGAGGATAAAGAAGAACCGGTTCATGCATTATACCGGCAAATCCAAAATCTATCCGCGAAGCTGGCAGAAAAGGAGTCGGAAAATTCTGTGCTTTCATCACGGTTCATTCGTCTTGACACTGAAAACACGAGGCTTGCACAGCTTCTTGGGGTCTTCGGGGCGGCCGATCAGATCTCTGATAATGCAAATAATGAAAGTTTATCTGAAAGCACTGAGAAAAAATCAACGCCTGATTTATTAGATATTTCGACATATCTTTCAAATCTGGATGACCCACTTCATGCGATGGGAGCTGCAGCTTCAATTCTCCGGCTCGGTTCCCCTGTTACTGATACATTAATACCTCTTTTGTACCGTGGGGCACTGAACCGACGTGCCTGGATTGCAGTTCTTCTCTATGAACTCAATGATCCAAAAGCAAGTAAACCCCTTTCTGATCTTCTTGATGCATCTGAAAGTGGTCTTCGGGAACTTATCTGGGATACAAGACTTCGGTTCAGGGAATGGCGCCGCTCCGGGTCAATCCCATCTGTTGTCCTGTGAAAAAATTTTTAAATGCATTGTTTAAGACGCCATTAACCTATATTTAAAACATAAAATAAAATGCGAGAAGCGCCACGATGATTAATGCACAGCTGTGTTTGACCCCTGCTTTTATTGAGGACTCTCCCATCAGCCCTGCCATAAGTCCTGAACATAGACCCTGAATGAGACAGATATGATACAATAGCCGGTTCATCGTCGCAAGGGAAGTAGAACCGAGAGATGCAAGTGGGCCTGCCATGGCTAATCCCTCTTTACTCTGTTCTGCAAGCACCGACAGAAACTGAGTGCTAATTACTCCTATCACGAAAATAAATACAAAAAAGGACAGGTAAACAATTGCAGTATAGATAAACATCTCAGAAAACCGGTCACGCCGTAAATTCTCAGACATTCGGGCGTCATTTGCGGCAATTCTGAGTAGCGAAGATATTGAACTGCTCATGGTTGATGCCCTGGTAATCAGGGTGACCGTTCGTGCAATCAAGGCTGTTCTGACCCGGTGCTCAAATCTGATGAGTGCATCGGAAAAATTTGCTCCCCACTCTATATCACGATGAATCCTGGATATCTCATATCCCAGGACTCCCATGTTGGCCCGTGCGATAACTGCAATTGACTGGGTCAGAGTAATACCCACTTCGTTGATACCTGCCATCCGATCAAGGAAATCAGGAACCATGGATTCGAGGGATCGGATTTTCTGGTTCCAGCGTGTATAAAAAATTGCAAAAGGAATCAGGGTTATGAGAAGAGCTATCATCAACTGGTCATCAACATAACTGATATTATCCTCAAGGGTTCCCACCGGAATGGTGAGAAAAATATAGATGACATAGGCGAGCGATACCGGAACGGTGAAAATAAATGATAATTCAGGGCGCTGAACAAAACCCTCAAACGGATTTGCAAGCCACCGTTTGAGTGGTTTTATCTTTTCAAATCGTGCAAGAGCGGTAAATAGACTTTCTTCATCTGCTCCTTCGCGTATTTTCACATCAGAATACTGGTTTAGCCATTTTGCAGTTACATATTTGACAACATTTTCATCTTTTATTGAAATGGTGTCTATCATCAGGATAAAGATGGTTGCACCAATTGGGAGAACTGCATATCCGATAAGTGACAATTCAAGAATTGCTGAGGATCCCATCATCCCCATAACCACGAGGATAACAATGAGAAAAAGTGGTCCGGCAATAAAAATGGTAACATATATCTCTGCTACCATACCCAGAAACTGAAGGAACTGTCTTTGTTCAAATTTTGCTTCTTCCTGAAGGATATGCACCCGGTCTTCTAAAAATTGCGCCAGGTTTCCGCCACTTTCAACGGTAGAAATGAGGTCCTGCAAAAAATTTTTGAGTTTTTGACTTGGTGTTGTCTCACCCAGTTGTTTCAGTGCATTAATGATATCATATCCAAAGAAGTCAGCATCTCTGACTGCCTGGCGGAATTCATAGGCGACTTCCCCGTAAATTGCAGACATTTCTGAAAGAGAGCGGAGCATGACAATAATTTCAGCCCCTCCCTTTCTCATTGCATACATGTATGAGACTGCATTTGGAAGGCCGGCGGTTATTTTTGTCTCCCTGGTTTTTTTCGAGAATGCAGGTATGAAGGTATATATCCAGTATCCGAGAAAAGCTCCGATGATAAAGAGAATAAACCCGAGGAGAATCTGCACCATAATGATGATCGGCAGTCCTCCTGTATCTGGATCAAAAGAAAGATTTAAAATATTATAGAGTTCTGGTTTTAAACCGAGGTCAAGCGAAAATAGTGCAAACCCGATGACAAATCCCAAAAGGCCGAAAAAAACTCCGGTGCCGACCCCGACAAGTAATGCCCGGTTTAAGTATTGGTCCAGAGTCTGGCCAGATCTGATACCAAGTAAATTGGTGTGCAGATTCTGATATTTCTCCGGATTTCTATAGATAAACCAGTTGATTATCTGTGAAAAAATCATGCTACCAGTGTGGCAATATCATCGAGATTCTCAATAACATTATCTTTATCGATATAATATGCCTGAATAACTTTGGTAAAACTTACGTAATCCCTGATATTCTGGTCTTTAATCGATTGAAGAACCCTTTTTCTGTTATCCATCTCCTCAATTAATTTTTCCGGCCCCCACCCATGGAATGCTGCAATCTCTCCAAGAACCTGTGATCTCCCCGTGTAACTAAAGTTATCGGCCACTGGATCATATTCAAAAACGGTATTGACCATGATATTCCCGGTTGAAGGGTCAATGCCGGCAATCTCCACAATTTCATCGCACCGGCGGACCCTGTCAGGACCTATCTGGATCTGTTTTTGAATGCTCATGATGTTGAGTGCCTGAAGCATATTCCGTGGGACATTCAGGGGTTCATTTTCAAGGCGGTGAATGGCAGCGTCCACACTCCCGGCATGCATGGTAGAGAAGGTTGTATGTCCGGTGTTCATCGCCTGAAAGAGTGTCTGGGCTTCATGACCGCGAACCTCTCCAACCAGGATGTACTCAGGTCGTTGGCGCATTGCCGCTTTAAGCAGCATGAACATATCAATTTGAGTTCCTCCTCCTTCGGCTACAATTTCTCTTGTTACGCTGGCGATCCAGTTATCGTGAAAAAGGGTGACTTCCCTGGTATCTTCAATGGAAATAACCTTTGCAAGCGGTGGCATGAATAATGAGACTGCATTGAGTGAAGTTGTTTTTCCAGATGCCGTCCCTCCGATAAATACCAGGCTTTTATTGTTCTCAATTGCAAGCCAGAAATAAACCAGCATCTCAACGTTGAATGTTTGAAGATCCATCAGGTCAACTGGTGTAAAGGGAGTTTCCCTGAACTTTCGGATGGTAAAAGAAGTTCCACGGGAAGTGACCTCTCTCCCGAAGGTAAGCTGGAGACGGGATCCTTCTGGCATGGTTGCATCAATAATCGGACTTGCAGATGAGATGTGTTTTCCTGACCGCTGGGCAAGGGTAATTGCCAGGGAAACTAAAGAATTGGTATCGAAGGAGATGTTTGTCTTAATGTTTTGTTCTTTCCGGTGGAACAGGAATATTGGAACGTCATCGCCATCACATGAAATATCTTCAATCAGGGGGTCAAGCATCAGGGCATTGATCCGTCCCCACCCCAGGTAATTCCTCAGAAGATAGTATTCAATCTTAAAGAGAGATATTTTGTCCAGTTTTATGCCATAATAATTGATGAGATCAGTCACCTTTGAGATGATGAGCTTTTTCCGTTCAATCCCGAGTTCTTCATCGGTCAGAATCAGTACATCTCTTAGATCTTCATGAATCCGTTCAAGTAACTCATATTCAAATGGGGTGAGTTCTGGTTCAAAAAGAAGATATTCCCGTAATTTAGATTTAATATTGTGAGCGATAACTACTTTTGCAAGACCCGGTTCTACCCAGTATTCATTTTTTGATTCATACGGAAAGGGGAGTTTGATGTCAATGAGACTTCCATGTTTTTCAAAATCATATACATCGAACTCACTCTTCTGCGTAAGGCTCAGTTTTCTCAGCAGTTTTCTTTCATACTTGGGGTCAGCGCTTTCTTTCGTTGTTTTAAATGTAGTCTGGAGGTCTTTCTCTAGCGCAACGTTTTCCTCCTCTTCTCTCTTTAAAATGGGCAGTTTAATCCGGGTAATACCTGATTGTTTTTGAGTGGGTGGCAGTGATTCCTGCTTATCAAGTTCAATGTGTGGAACTTTCTTTAACCCCGCACCTTTATTGGTGGGGACCTGAGGCGTTTTTTTTAGTATATCTGATGATGTTTGGGCGCTGCTACCTTTTCCAATGCCGAGTGATGGCACTTTAATCCGTATTGAACGCCGTCTTTTTTCTGTTTTTTCTGGTTTATTGTTTGTATCTGATTCCCCCATGTCTATCCCACCAGAAGCTTAACGTATCGTATGGTTCCCCCCCGGCACCAGTTAAAGTATCATATGACATCATAGCATAAAAATAGTAACAATTTATGATCTCAAATGTTTTGAAAATCAAAATTATACCGAAGATCCTTTACCAAGCCCTACACTGGCTATATGCAGGGTGCACAAAACATGAGCACATTTTTATATTATCCAAAGGATTAATTTGGTAATACAGATGAAATACAGGTAACTGGAACTTTAAATAATGACAGGAATACAGTTTGAACAACATATGCCTACCGGGTTAACATCCCTTGATCCGGTTTTTGATGGTGGAATCCCCCCGGGTTCTGTGGTATTACTGAAAGGGGAGATTGGTTCTGGGAAGGTAGAGTTTGCATATAGTTCAATGATTTATCTCTCCCATTTTATGAATCAGGAAAATACGAACGAAAAAGTATTAATTCCAAAAGAAATTCGGTATGTGACTGTTACAAAAAGAAAGGAGTCAATTCTTCACGAACTCTCCCAGTCATTTCACCAGGATCTCCTCAATGACTTGGATAAAATTATGTTTGATGATTTATCTGGCATTTATTTTGATACCAGCCTTGTTCCCGTGTCCTGGTACTCTGAATATGAAGATATCATTGAACGAATGACAGCGCGCCGGAAGGTCCATGATAACCTTCTGACGACACTCTCCTTCACTCTTGATAGTGTCCCTAAACAGAGTATGGTTATTATTGATTCACTCACTGAAATTGCATCCCAATATATTGCCGTTGGAAAATGGCCTGATTTATCTGCATATTTGCGAGGATTGCAACGAGTCTCTAAAAAGTGGCAAACAACATTTTACCTGATTCTGACCAAGGGAATACTCAGTCCATTCCAGGAGATTGAGATAGCAGATGCCATGGATGCAGTTATTCATTTCAGGTGGGAAGAATCAACCAGCGCTAAAAGGCAGCGGGTTTTATACATAGAAAAGTTTCGTGGCGTTATGATTCATCTTGAGGATCGCGACCTCGTGAAATTTGCAGTTAAAATTACTCCTCAAAGAGGTTTTGAAGTAAGCAATATCAGGGTGGTTATATGAGAATACCTCTGATGAGTATCCCCCGGTTTGGGTTTGGAATTCAGGGCCTTGATGAGATGCTTTCCGGAGGGTTGATTGAAGGGACGGTATCCTCAATTATTGGCGCATATGGTACGGGTAAAACTAACTTTGCCCAGTACTATATCTGGCAGGGGTTAGCTCAGGGCCAGAATGCCTTATATATCACTCTTGAAGAGAGAACTTCCCGTATCCTGGGTTACATGGAGAATAAGGGGTGGGATGTATCACAATACCTTGACTCAACTTTTACTATCATAAATCTTGACCCTTCTGATTTTAATCTGGCTATTAACAGTGTGAAAAATGAACTTCCAACCCTCATCAAGAAGACCGGGGCGCACCGGGTCGTGATTGATCCGGTTTCACTCTTTGAAGATCTCTTCGATGATGATGCTACACGAAGACGGGAGATGATGCGATTTTTAGAGAGCCTTCGTGATCTAAACTGTACGTCTCTTCTGATAAGTGAGGCTGACAAAATAAATATTTTTTCAAGCAAATATAACCTGATAGAATATCTCAGCGATACTGTCATTCTCCTGAAATATGCACGGGGAGGGGATGCTACTGATGTCCACCTTGCAATTGAAGTTGTCAAAATGCGTATGTCACAGCACTCCCGTGAGGTAAAACCATTTGAAATTCATCAGGATTCCGTGACGGTATATACTGAAGCAACGGTTTTTTAACTTTTTTTCATAATTTAAATTATCAGAATGCGCCTTAAGCGGAATAAAAAGCTCCGTTTCGGACCTGGATGTAGTAGGACGGTATAAAATGAGGGTATGTTGGAGAACGATTCCAAGTCAGCGTAATAGTATGGCCTGTCTGTATGCTGCATGTGAGCGGGCAGGATATCGCCCTGATTTTGTAACGTTCCCTGAACGTGATGTTACATTATACAGCCTGAACTCAATTACCGGCCCCTCATATTTTAATGAGATCTGCGAAGCAGACACTATCACAATCGCAGGCGGTCCCCATGCCTGTGCCCGGTGGCAGGAACTTGTTTCTATTGCAGATTATGTGGTTGTCGGAGAAGGTGAACACACGGTTCCGCGTTTATTGAAATGCATCGAGACTGGCACGCCCATCCCTCCCGGAGTGGCCACGTCCCACTCATATCAACCGATCGACCACACCGTTTTTCTTGATGGTAATCCAAGTTTTGGGGAGTATAAAGGGTATATCGAAATATCACGAGGGTGCCCGTATGGATGTACCTATTGCCAGACCCCAAGGATTTTCGGAAATTGTATGAGGCACCGGAGTATCGCTTCCATTGTATCGCTTGCCAAATCTTTCCGTGACATTCGGTTTTTAAGTCCGAATGCACTTGGGTATGGTACTGACGGGATCCACCCGGACATTGAACCCGTGAGGGCACTACTTCGGGAATTATCACAGCTGCCGGATAAAGAGATCTTTCTTGGGACATTTCCCGGGGAGATACGGCCTGAATTTGTGAGTGAGGAGGCTACTCAGCTCATCTCACGGTACTGTTCCAACACAAAAATTCACATAGGTGCGCAATCCGGTGCTGAAAGCACTCTTAAAAAGATTCATCGGGGTCATACCCTTTCTGATGTCTGGAATGCGATAGAGTGCTGCACAGACGCTGGTTTTACCCCGGTTGTGGATATCATTGTAGGTTTTCCGGATGAGACTGATGAAGAACTGTTAGAAACTGTAACTTTTTGCCGGGAGGTGGCCAGGGCCGGGTATGTGCACGCCCATCGGTTTTTTCCCCTTCCCGGAACCCCTCTGGAGGGTAGTTTGTCCCGTGATCTGATCTCTGAGGTGGTGTCAGCTCTTGGATCTCTTGCTTTATCGGGCAGATTAACGGGATCATGGAACAACCCTGAGATAAGGTTTTTTAGCAAAATTCCCAAGTTATAACGTATGTTGAAAGCACTCCTCCTTGCAGATCTGCACGGAGAATACGGGATGGTTGAATCCTTTATGGAATTAGCGCCCGACATTGTCTTCATCGCAGGAGATATCACCAATATGGGAACTGCAAAAGATGTTGAGACCTGTTTTTCCCGGATCGATGTCCCGAGTTTTTCTGTTCCTGGAAATTGTGATCCAAAGGAGGTTGTTGATGCCCTTGAACAGAGTAGCAGTGTCAACCTCCATGGTTCGTGTATGAACCTTGGACGGATATCCATGGTTGGGATTGGAGGATCTAACCCCACGCCATTTGGGACTCCATTTGAAATGAATGATAAGCAGATTGATGATCTGATGAAGGTTTCAATGGATCGGATGCAAAAGAGTATTCATAATGTCCTTATCAGTCATGCCCCGCCGCAGGGGTACCTGGATGAGATTGGAGGTAACCATGTGGGAAGTGCCAGTATTTTGAAATATATCGATAAGTTTGATCTTATCTGCTGTGCGCATGTCCATGAACAACGTGGTATTGTTGAAGAGGGTGGCATTAAAATGGTGAATCCTGGTCCGGCTGCCATGGGCAATTGTGCCATGATCCACTTTGGAGACGAAGCAAAAGACATTGAAATAAAGCTACTCAATGTGCAGACATAAGGAGTTCTAAGTAGGAGATGCTGATTCGCTCTCCAACAACTCCTATTTTTTCTGCCAGTTCGTCAACTCTTTTTGCAGCAGCACTTGCGTCATTTTCTGTTATGAGTTCAATTTCAATAAATTCGCCCAGCCCATCGACCTGGTCGAGAGCAATTGAAAAGTCCTGGTATGTGTAGTACTGGCGAAGTTTTCGAACTCTTGCAACTGGTTTAAATCCGAGGCGGAGAAGGATTGTATCAAATTCTTTCGCACTATCAAGGGTAACATTGCATTCCTCCCTGATTTTTGATCCCATGAGTGTGTTTTTCGGGCCTTTATAGGTCAGGATGGTTCTTTCTCCTGCACTTCGTACCCGAAGAGCCTCATCAGTGATGCCAAAGTCCCGGTGGGGAGCATTATAATACAAATCTTCCTCGATAACAGTTTCTGAATGTTTTCCCCCAATATTGAGAATCTGGCTCTTAATTTCATCAATATTAGAAATTTTGACTTTTATTTCTATCTCAAGCATATACAATATCCTTTATCTATCTTGTTTGCCACGTACTTAAGGAATCAGGAATGTCTATACAAGAAGGAGATTTTATCCGGCTGAACTTTACCGGGTATGCAAATGGGATACTCTTTGATACAACCGATGAACAGAAAGCCCGCGAGGCAGGAGTTTATGAAGAGCAGCGGGGTTATTCCCCGAAGGTTGTGTGTGCCGGAAAACACCAGGTTATTCTTGGGATGGATGAAGCACTCATCGGCAAAGAACCAGGATTTGAAGAAACGATTAGTATTCCTCCTGAAAAAGCATTTGGGGAACGTGAGCAGGAACTTCTCCGCTCCTATGAGAAGAAATCGTTTTCACAAAAACCAGAACGCGGGATGCAGGTTACTATTCCTGACGCCGGAAAAGGGATTGTGGTAAATGTTATTGGCAATCGGGTGATTGTTGATTTTAACCATCCACTTGCCGGCCAGACCCTTACCTATACCTATCGCATTGAAGAGGTTGTAGAAAGCGCGACTGAGAAGATATCCGGGCTCATTAAACTTTTTTCAGGGTATGATATGGAAGTAAGCCTTGAAGATGCTATGGCACGTGTCGTGCTGCCACCCGGTATTTACTATGTAAGCAAAACCTGGCTCAATATGAAACCATATATCACTAATTCTATCTTTGATAATGTCAAAGGTATCGAAGAAGTCCAGTATATTGAGACGTACAAAAATACAAAAGTTGAGTCTGAAGAGTGATAATTACACTACTTCAGCTTTCAGGATGACAACATCTTCTTTTGGTTTGTCATTTCTGTCTTTTTTTGCTTTTGAAATGCTGTCTACAATCTCCATGCCTTCGATTACTTTTCCAAAGACCGGGTGTTTTGGGTCAAGGAAGTTATTGTTGACAACGTTGATGAAGAACTGGCTCCCGCCCGTGTTCGGGCCTGCGTTGGCCATTGATAAAGTTCCGCGTTCGTTGCGATTGCTTTTTCCAAACTCATCCTTGATGGTATATCCAGGTCCTCCGGTTCCTTTTCCGTCCGGGCATCCGGCCTGAACCATGAACCCGTCAATTACCCGGTGAAAGATAATCCCGTCATAAAATCCTTTTTCAACAAGTTTTTTAAAATTGCCTGCAGTAATAGGCTTATCTTCAGCAAGTTCAATGAGGATATTCCCCACTGAAGTGGTCATTTTCACCCGTACAGGTTCTGCCATACAATACATATGGAATGTTTTGACGGAAAATTTCTTCGCTGATATTTCATAATGAAGATGTTTTTTTCATGCAGGACAGGGGATTGGATTCAGACGCTCTCAGGTAAAAATATGAATATATTTATATTATGTGAAGAATATGATCTTCTATATATCGAGTGCCGGTTCTGATACATGGTTTTCAGGTCTGAAATAACGTCAGGTGCGGATCTGTTAACTGATGTGGGATCGGCTTTTCCACGTGGGGAGTGTTTTAGTCATGCATGAACGACCGTTATATTATGTATTTGCCCTGTTTGTGGCATTAATGGTTATAAACCTGGTAAGCCCGGTTTTTGGTGAAGATGAGTTTCATACTGAGGAATACATCACATATGAAATTTATGCAAACAATACGTTTTTTGATGTTACAAATCCTGTAAGTGTAAATTTTACGGCAATAATATCTGGAACTTCTCCTCCATATTTACCTGAATGGTACCAGTGGACAATATTTGAACAGAATAACCCAACATATAATGTATCACCACAGATTGTTGGGACTCAAAACTGGTATGAGCATACTTTCACTAACCCTGGATTATATGGGGTTAAATGCATTGCATACAATGGTTCATGGGCTCCGGTAAATAATCATGAACATACTGAACGGCCATTTGGATACATGACGGCATATCTTCCTGTTTCAGCAAACTTCACGAATAGTACTCCAACTACTGGTGTTCTACCTTTAAATGTATCATTTTTCAGTGACAATTTTACTGGCGGACCGAATAAATGGGAGTGGCAGTATGGAACAAATAATACAACCGGTAATCCAGGTATAATAAAATTTACATCCGCAGGAACATTTCAGATTAATCATACAGTCTGGAATACATCATATGATCACAGTGCGGATGATTCATATAAGTATAAATATGGTTGGGTAAATAGTTCGGTTTCTAATAGTTATACCATTATTGGAAAGCAGAAAGTCATCACAAACTTTAGTACAGATATTAGTACATTCACCGGTC
>Ga0265295_1003962_pt1 | contig 20572 bp, 24 predicted proteins | sample Munlansysbiofilm_FD_192503 | JGI IMG/M metagenome (GOLD analysis project Ga0265295, IMG submission 192503) | Leachate microbial communities from a municipal landfill in Southern Ontario, Canada - Methane capture system biofilm | ecosystem: Engineered > Solid waste > Landfill > Unclassified ... | reverse complement strand
GTAAATGTTGAGATCCGGATGGAAAAGAAATGAGTTTGCACATTGAAAAAGGAATGAAGGGTGATTTCTGGACAGATCAGTTACCAGAAGGACTTTCACTCATGCGCCCTGTGGATAAGCTCATGATTGTTGCAGCGGTAATATCTCTAATATCAAGTATTGTTTATGTTCTGTATGAATGTATTTTCAATGGAGGTTCAGCTTACGATCTTATTCCATGGCTTGCAGTTCCGTTCTTTATATGTGGCATTATAGCATATATTTCCCTGAAATATTGGATACTGATAGTGATTGCATGCACAGGTCCGATCATGTGGATATTCGATGTATCTTCTGATATGATATTTTTCTCGATGTTCATAGTGATAGGTGCAGCAGGAGTGGTAGGTATCATATGTGCTTTGCAGAGAACGATATTCTATAGGGTCATTCACATAATAGAATATGTGAACATCAAGAAGAAACTTACGTTCTCAGATAGACTGGTGGCCTTCTTGTTCAATGTTCCTGATGATCTTGATACAAGGAACATAACTCTTAATTATTCACTCAGAAGGACCAAAATCCCATGGAAGGAGATGGGAGGTTCGATGTCTCTGGGTCTTATGATAGGAATGTTCATCTGGATATATATCTCAATGAATCCGATGTTCATCAATCTCAGCACTGGTTCCAATATTCCGTTGTTTATGTTTGCCCTCATACTCTACATCCCGGTGTTAGTGATGCCTTGGGTGATATTCAAATCACTTAATGTAAGGATAGAGACAAATTATCGTGATTTTAAAGTATACAATGGAATAAAGGCCACGCTTAAAAGAATGGCAGTTCCGGTGTTTGCCGCTTTAATGTATGTCATTGTTGCGATAAACACATCAAACATAATGTCAGTTCTTTACTATATTGTACTTTCAGCCATTATGATCGTTTCAATAATAGGGTTCGTATCTATGCTGTATTATCTTGTTTTCGAGTCATCGATAATCAATGATATCGTTTCGAAATGGAAGATATTCCGTCCTGTTTCTATATTCATGGGACTGGATGAAAAAGTGAGCAATGGATCATTGGATGATTTTCCTGGCACTCCTATAAGAGATAAAAATGACTTCGGGAAATTGATAATACCCGAAGAAAAATGAGTTTATTTTTACATGAATTCGGAGTTCATACGTCCAGGTTTATCTAATGCTTCGAAGATAGGTTTGAATATTTTTCCTGATGACATTCCCGGGGTTTTGTTGATGCCTAGAAGTTCCGGTTCTTTATTATTGGTTATGATTACAAGGTACCTCTGTTCTACATTTTCTGCGGTTACAAACGGTTCTTGGAATTTATTAACAATATCTAATACGACATCCGCCATGAGCTGTATCTGTTCAGGTGTAAGGTCATCAGAAACTTTGACTATAAACGAGCAAAATTCTGTCTCACCGTTTAGTATGAATGTAAGTTCTGACTCATTGAGCAGATCTTTGAAGGTATTGTCTTTCTCACTGTTCCCGGCAAGTTCGAGCAGTCTGTCTTTTGCTGTGTGAGGTATGTCGATATATATCGCATCCTTACCAAGTATCTTCCACATAGGCACCAAAATGTCCTTTGTATAGTTAAGGAATGTGATTGTACAATTTTAAAAATAGTATTTTCATCAAAAGTTTAAAAACGATGTTATTAATCTCAGTTCTGGTCATAGCATGGTAGAGAATTTCAAAGTCACACCTTGGGAAGTTACGGGGGACATAGATTATGATCTCCTGATGAAGAAATTCGGTACAACTCCTATAGATGACGCTCTTCTAAAAAGGCTGAGCAAATATGGTGAGGTACATCCTATGCTAAGAAGAGGCATATTTTATACCCATAGAGATTTGAATATGCTTCTTGATGAATATGACAAAGGTAACAAATTCTTTTTGTACACAGGAAGAGGTCCGTCAGGAAGCACGCACTTGGGTCATTTGATGCCGTGGATATTCAACAAATGGATACAAGACACATTCAAAGTCCCGATGTTGTTTCAGATGACTGATGATGAAAAATTTCTTTTCAAAGATCTCACATTAAAAGAGACCAGATCACTGGCTTATGAGAATGCATTGGATTTTGTTGCATTGGGATTTGATCCTGACACCACAAAGATCATTCTAGATACTGAATGTATCAAAGAACTTTATCCGATTTCATTGAAAGTTGCTAAGAAGGTTACTTTCTCAACGGCAAAGGCAGTATTCGGATTTGATAATTCCACGAATATCGGTTCAATATTCTTCACAACGATTCAAGCGGCCCCCGCGTTCCTTCCAACAGAAATGGAAGGCAGACAGGTTCCGTGTCTCATACCGTGCGGTATAGATCAGGATCCGCATTTCAGGGTTGCAAGGGACGTAGCTCCAGGACTCAATTATCCCAAGCCAACGATGTTGTATTGTAAGATGTGTCCAGGATTAAATGGTGGAGATAAGATGTCATCTTCTGATCCTATGGCGACCATTTATACAACAGATACAGCTAAGGATGTCAAGAAAAAGGTTGGGAAGGCATTCACCGGGGGATGCACAACAGTTGAAGAGCAACGTGCCAAAGGTGGAAATCCCGAGGTCTGCGCTGTATTCAAGTACAATTACTATCTTTTCGAGAAAGACGACAATAAGATCAACGATATGATAGTGAAGTGTAAGGCCGGAGAGATACTCTGTGGCGAATGTAAGATGGCACTCACGAATAAGATCAATGTCTTCCTTGAAGAACATCAGTCAAAAAGAGAAGCGGCCAAAGAGATCGTCGACAGTATGACCTTCAATGGCTTCAAATGGTGATAAAATGAACATGTCAGAGATCCTTGAAGGATTGAGCTATAATGAGAAAAGACTGCTTATGGCTCTCGAAGAGACAGATGGTATGAGTTCACCCGCAGACCTCATTGCAGCAGGTAAATTCGATCTTGAAGTAGAGGTAATGGGTTCAGCTTCATGGCTGGCATCAAAAGGCCTTGCAGAGATCAAAGAAGAGACCTTCAAATTTTATGAATTATCAAATGTGGATATTGTGAAGGATGGTCTTCCAGAAAGACGTGCCATTATATTCATCGATGCTGCCGGTGGAAAGATGGATATGGCCACTTTGACAGATAAGATGCCTGATGGCGAGGATAAGATTGCAGTCGGATGGTTGAAAAGGAAGGGATTTGCAGATATTGTCAAAGAAGGCGATGCAAAATACCTTGTTCTTACAACATTAGGAAAGACGGTATTGAATTCTAAAATGCCAGACGAAGAACTTCTTGAGAAAATGCTTGGCGGACCCATATCCGAATTCGAAGCAGATGCGAAGTTGATAAAAGATATAAAGGGTCGTCAGGGAATTATTCAGGACAAGATCGTTTCCAAAAGGGAGATAAAGCTCACAGAAGAAGGCCATAAGGCAGCTACCTCAGGCATTGAACTCAAGAAGCAGGTAACAGATATCACGGATCGTTTGATACAGAGTGGAGAATGGGAGAACGTTGACTTCAGAAGATATGATATTCAGACGTTCGCACCTGCTATCACGCCTGCAAAGAAACATCCGCTTTCAAGATTAGGAACAGAGGTAAGGAAATTATTCACAGACATGGGATTCACAGAGATGTCGTCTGAATACATTCAACCTGCATTCTGGAATCTGGATGTTCTATATACTCCCCAGGATCATCCTGCAAGGGATCTACAGGACACTTTCTATCTAGATCAGCCTAAGAGTATCAAAATCGAAGATGAGGATCTTGTCGCAACCATCAAAGCTATTCATGAGAACGGTGGAGATACGGGGTCAACAGGATGGGGAGGTCATTGGTCCAGAGAGAAGGCAGAGGCTGCGCTTCTCAGGACACATAGCACAGTAAGTAGTATCAGGTTCATTGCAGAGCATCCTGATGCCCCTCAGAAGGCTTTTTCGATTTCAAGGATCTTCAGGAAGGAATCAATAGATTCTACACATCTTCCTGAATTTACACAGATAGAAGGTATAATCATCGATGAGCATGCAGATTTCAATATGCTCATATCGATAATCAAAGAGTTCTATTCAAGGATGGGATTCGATCAGATAAGGATCAGGCCTGCATATTTCCCATATACGGAACCGTCATTAGAACTCGAAGTGTTCTTCAATGGAAAATGGATGGAATTAGGGGGAGCAGGGATTTTCAGACCAGAGGTCTTGGCACCTTTCGGGGTGAAATATCCGGTACTTGCCTGGGGATTCGGTTTTGAGAGATTGGCGATGTTGAAATGGGATATCAAGGATATCAGAGAATTGTATATTTCGGATCTTGATAATCTTAAAAAGAATTCAATCCTCTGATTCAGAATTTAATGGATTCGATATCAAGTTTGACATCACTTGTAAGTCTGTCTATCTTGGTCTTGATCCTATTTTTTTTACATACTTTGCGTGCTTTGCTAAGATAGCTGAGACATTCGTCGGTGTTTCCGTGCCTGTATGCGATACTTGCTCTGAGAATCAATATCTCATCGATATGGGATGCTTCTCCGTTTTCAGAGAGGATTTTGTATGCAGAACTGAGATATGTCTCTGCTTCGTTATATTTTTCAAGGATGAACAATGCTTTTGCTGCAATGATCGCGGCACTGGGCAGTTCCTTATCTTCGAAGATTTTCGCTGAAGTCTCATACGCTTTGTCTGCGTTGCCGGTCATCATATTCGCTTGTGCTCTGATCAATGAGGGTTTTACGGTCTTATAATCGTCCAGAATATTTGCACAATATAATGCATCGGCGATATTATCACAATCTAATGCAATGTTTGCTCTGAGTTCATATATTTGTTCTGCATATTTTGGAACAGGTGTCACATCTTTCAAGATGTTTAGAAGATCATCATTCGGATTATCAAGGAATTCTTCTGAATTTTTAAGAAGTAATTTACAGGCTTCTATATTCCTTCCTGCTTTTGATAGATGATATAGTTTTTCTTGTATGTCGTCGCCATTATCTGTCCACCAATCTGCAGCGCGACTGTGCCAAGCTCTTATCTTTTCAGGATCTGCAACACCAACATACTTTTCTTTTACATTATCACTTATTTGTACAAGGCCGTAAAAATCTGTTGGAATGACACTTGTATTGGTATTAGGAAGTGTCTTTCGAGGAATCGGTACTCTGAATATACACGCTAATCCGAATGTATCTCTATCTTCTGGGTTCAATTTTTCCCACAATACTTGCGGATCGCATCTTTTCATATCAAGAAGTGTATCGATGGCGACCCCTGTGGATTCGAGTTTGGTCTTGAGCGTTTCAGATTCGCTCCATCCTTTTGAAAGGAGATAATACGCTTTTCTTTTGCTTCCGGCGGTCTTTACGTGTGTAGACCATGAGCCGACCATATTCAGTTCTTCAAGTTTCTTAAGTTCTATACAAGCGTGTGCACGAGAAATTCCAAGTACCGAAGCAATACCATCCTGTGTAAGGTCAAAAGGAACGTTGTAACTTATGCTGGAATCGATCCCTGGGAATCTACTCAGATGAAGTATCAATCTTTCTTTTTTGGTTATGTTTGGACTCGACATAATCGTAGATGGCGCATAGGATTTATATCATCTTCGCGTTTGATAGTGTCAAATAGGTGGTTATCATGTCAAAATTGTTGATTTGCAGTGAACCAGACCTTCCTTCTGTTAATATGAAGAATAGTCTTTTTTCTATTATGGAATGGGAAGTATTGGACTCGGACAATTACAGTAGATTCTATCAACATGAGGATATGGTGGTATTATCAACACCCGATATGCACATTTACACAGATTGTATTGATGAACTTGCTGAGAAGCATGGCATAAAGGTCGATAATGTGATATTCATGTCAAAGCATTCATCGGCAAGCGGAGAACCAGCATTGACGGTGCACCCTATAGGAAACTATCATGAAAATAGTCTTGGAGGGAAGATCCAAACTTTGGTAAAACCCATGCCGGCACTTATGACAGATGCGCTTAGGCGTATTGTGAGATACAATGATATGACAGAGTTCCAGACATGTTTTGAGGTTACTCATCATGGTCCGTGGTTAGATAAGCCGACAATGTTCATTGAGATCGGAAGCGATGATCGCAATTGGGGGAATCTTCATGCTGCGAAGATCTTAGCATATGTTCTAAAGGATGTTAAGGCCAATGATTATCCTACTATCGTAGGTGTGGGCGGAGGACATTATGCTCCCAGATTCACAGAAGTTGCTTTGAAGTATAAGGTCAATTTTGGTCATATGCTTCCAAATTATCAGTTGGACAACAGGGATGACGAGGATATAGTCAGAATGATAAAGGATGCATGTAATGTGTCAGATACTAAGATCGTTTATATTCATAAGAATTCTATGAAGAAACCTCAGGAAAAGCATATCACAAGCATCATAGAATCCTGTGGATTCGAACACATATCCTCGAAAGATATGGAACTCATCAATGAGAATTGATGAATGTTCCTTTGATTTTCTTTCCAAGGATAGCGTTCTTCAGATCATCAAGGTCTCTACCGCTGACGATAAGGATATCTATCTTTTCTTCAGCGGCTATCTTTATTCCCAACGGATCGAACACACTTGATTTTCCAGCTCCGTGATCCTTATAGATGAGGTTACCCAGCTCCGTGATTGTAAGATTTGAGAATTTCTTAGCATCAGGGTTCTTTTTAGGGTCATCTGAATAGACTGCATCTACTGATGTTGCATTTACGACACGGTCTGCCTTCATGCACTTGGCAACCATTGCAGCTACCGCGTCTGTGGTATGTCCGGGGTTTGTTCCTCCCATGACGATGACTTTTCCAGGTTTAGATCTCGATGCTGCATCTTCTGCGGTAAAGGGTATATCTGTAGATGATAGATTCCCTAGTGCCAGTGCTAATAGTTCTGCATTTAGTCTTGTTGTACCTATGCCAAGCATATCCTGCTGATAAGTGTCTGCTCCAAGTTCTGATGCTGTGATAGTGTAATATCTAGCGATCTTCCCCCCTCCGACAACTATTACCAATTCAACCTCTTTTACAACTTCTTCTACAAGGTTTGAAAGTCTTTTGATATAAAATGAATCATTATTATCTGGGATCAGAATGGACCCACCAATCGAAACAACTACTTTTTCTTTGTTCATCGCCAATACTTTTATAGGAATGCGCAATTGAGATAAATATTATTGGTGAGCCACATGGGCGAAACAAATTCTATTGATAGAGCACGATACGATTTCAAGAAAGCGATGCAGGAGATCACAAACTACAAAGGAAGGGGAACAGAACTTATTTCTGTCTACATTCCTGGTACAAAGATGATCTCCGATGTCACTGCGTATCTGAGAGATGAACAATCTCAGGCATCTAACATCAAATCCAAAGCGACGATGAAGAACGTCACCGGGGCTATCGATTCAATCATGGCTCGTTTGAAGACATACAAGTTCGCACCCGCAAATGGTCTTGTGATATTCTGCGGAGAGGTTCCACGTGCAGGCGACCAGACAAAGATGGTGCAGTATGCAATAGAGCCTCCTGAACCGATAACAGCATTTCTATACAGATGTGATTCTGAATTTTTTACCGAGCCGTTGCAGTCTATGCTTCTTGACAAAAAATTCTACGGCCTTATTGTGATCGATAGGAAAGAGGCGACGATCGGTCTTCTTTCAGGAAGCAAGATCAGTGTTCTGAAGCATTTTGATTCACTTGTTCCTAGCAAACATCATCAAGGAGGGCAGTCCTCAGTTCGTTTCGAGAGATTGATCGAGATCGCAGCTCACGAATTCTATGTGAAGGTTGCAGACAGTGCGACGAATTTATTCCTTTCCAGCATTCTTGATCTTCAGGGAATTCTAGTAGGCGGACCAGGTGCAACAAAGGATTTCTTTGTAAAAGAGGAATTCCTCCATCATGAGCTGAGAAAGAAGGTCGTCAGTCCGTTATTCGATACAGGTTATACAGACGAATCAGGTCTAAAAGAGCTTGTTGAGAATGCTAAAGGTGCTATTATCGACATGAAGCTCACAGTTGAGAAAGAATACATGCAGAGACTTTTCAGAGAGATCAGGAAAGAGGATGCAGGTCTGTCTACATATGGTGAAGAACAAGTAAGAGCTGCAGCTGAAATGGGTTCGGCCGAGACGATTCTTTTATCAGAAGCACTCAACAAGTTCCGCGTAGATGTCGAATGTCCTTCTGGTCATAAGTGTACAATGACGGTTGAAGACCTTGATGGAAAGATAACATGCCCCACATGCGGTGCATTAGTGAAGATAGATAAATCTCAGGATCTCATAGATAGTTTCTTCGAGATCGCAGAGGCATATAATTCACATGTACAGATTATTTCCGGGGATTCAGAAGAGGGAGATATGCTTCTGAGAGCATTTGGTGGAATAGCTGCACTTCTAAGGTACAAGGTGTAAAGATCATGAAAATTCACAATCAGTTCAAAGATGAGGTAACTACGGCTGTAAGGGGCGCACTCAAGGAAATGGACGCACCGGACATAGCCTTCGTTACAGAGGTTCCGGACAATGCAGATCTTGCGGTTCCGTGTTTCACGATGTCAAAGGAACTCAAGATGCCTCCTAAAAACATTGCTGAGAAGATCGCAGAGAATATCAAACCAACAGGTCTGATAACAGCGGTCTCTGCAATGAACGGATATCTAAATTTTACGATTGATCAGAAGATTCTCATCACCGACACTTTGAATGATATCATCGAGTCAGGAGACGGTTATGGCTCTCTCCCTTACAACGGAAAGAAGATCAATCTTGAGCATACATCAACGAATCCGACAGGACCTATTCATGTAGGGAGAGCAAGGAATCCGGTCATCGGAGACACACTTGCAAGATGTCTTGTCAGATGCGGTTATGAAGTGACCACAGAGTATTATGTCAACGATGTAGGAAAACAAGTTGTAATCCTTACTTGGGGAGTAAACAATCTTCCCAAAGAATCAGTTGTTGAGGAAGAACGTGACAAGACAGATCATAAGCTTGTTGCGTATTACCGCCTTGCAAATAAGATGATGGAAGAGGATCCTGTAGTTCAGGAGCAGATCTCAGAGATGCTCAGGAAATTCGAAGCAGGGGATCAAAATGTCATTTCACATGTCAGAGAGACTGCAGAAGAGATGTTAGAGGGTCTAAAAGAAACTCTGGAACAGATCAATGTAACACTTGACAGATATACCTGGGAATCTGATTTCATTGCAGATGGAACTGCAAGAAAGGTTGTTGAAGAACTCAAGAAATCCGAATATGCAGGTCAGACGGAGGATGGTTCATGGTATCTGGATCTGAAGGATTTCGGCATTCAGGGAAAGAATACAAAATTCACATTCACAAGGGCGGATGGAACCACTCTTTACACGACAAGAGACCTTGCGTATCACTTGAACAAATTCAAGAGATGCGACATTGCCATAGATGTTCTCGGTGAGGATCAGAAGCTCGGATCAAAACAGCTTTGTTCTGCCTTGGAGATTTTAGGATGCGATAAGAAGCCCGAGCCCATGTTCTATTCTTTCGTTGCACTCCCAGAAGGAAAAATGTCCACTAGGAGAGGTGTCGTTGTTTATCTTGATGATCTTATAGACGAGGCTGTAGATCGTGCCTACGAAGAGATCAGGAAGAGGCGTTCAGACATACCCGAAGATAAGATGAAAGATATTGCCAGATCAGTAGGTATAGGTGCTGTAAGATACAATATCATACGTGTGCATCCTGATAAACAATTTGTTTTCAAATGGGATGAGGCACTTAATTTCGACGGTAACAGCGGTCCATATCTACAGTACGTTCATGCGAGAGCATGCAGTATGCTCAAGAAGGCCGGAGAGTATAAGCATGATACAGATGCATCCAAGCTCACGGATGAGTTGGAGATCAATCTTGTAAAGGCACTGTCAAAATTCGAGAATATTACAAGACTTGCCGGAGAGGAGAAACGCATTCACATGCTTCCTGCATACGGTCATGAAGTATCAGTAGCATTCAATCAGTTCTATGCGAATGTACCTGTACTTTCAGCAGGTGACAGCAGAGATGCGCGTTTGACCTTGGTAGAATGTACCAGGACAGTTCTTAAGAACATTCTTACTTGTTTAGGAATGGAGTCTCCAGAGGAGATGTAAAATGGAATTTCGTTTGATTAAACTTAAGGATATCGAGAAGGTAAGAGAAATCGAACTCGACTGTGTGAAAGAATATTTCGCAGAGACCATTGAGAATAAGTGGGAAGATCTTCCGCAGGAGTGGAAGGACAATCTTGGAGCAAGCAGCCCTAATCATTTCAAATCGTATTTGGAAAGCGGGCTGAGCTTTATAGCAGAAGAGGACGGAGAGATATATGGATTCATATTTGCTCAGATGTTGCATCATATTTGTGATGTCAACAATCTTGTATGGATCGAGAATATGGGTGTCAAGAAGTTCGTGCGCCGTAACGAGATCGGATATAGGCTTCTCAGAGAAACATTGAAAGCTGGACGCGAGATGGGCGCAGACGTAGCCCACAGCATGCTGCAGACTGATAATGTGCCATCCATAATGCTTCATAAAAAGATCGGTTTCTTCATGGATAGGCGTAATGTTGCGCTTATAGACCTTAAAGATCCAAAACTTCCTTTTTGAGGGCTTCGGCCCTATCTTTTTCCCATCGAGATAGAGAGCTCTGTTCCATCGTAGTATTCAACGCTTCTGAGAATCCCAGGGACACTGCGTTTGTGATCTTTGATCTTTCAGGAATATGATCTAGAATATCATAGATGGATGTCAGCCCATTGTACGTGCTGTGTTTCACAGGCCTGAGTACCTCATCGATAGAAGGAGTTTTGATAAGAAGAGTTCCGTGTTGTATCATGCAATTACTGTTGCGGTATTGAGCACTTCCAGAGATTTTCTTTCCTGCAACAAGTACGTCATTAACAGGTTTGTATTCTGCATTTATATTCAAATGTGCCAGTGCTCTGATTATTCCGTTGCATATGAGCTCGAATGAATCATTGCGATTAGGTATCTTTTCTCCTAATGTTACGGCAAAGATCAGTTGGTCTGGTCCTGTCAGTATCGTACTTCCGCCACTTATCCTTCTGATAATTGAAATATTCTCAGGTAACGGATAAAGGTCCGTATCCATATTTCTGAATCTTCCAAGGGAGATCGTGGGCTTATCTCTGAAATAGATATGCAATGTATCTTCCACAAGACCTTTGTTTCTGGCTTCGAATACTGTTTTGTCTATAGATGCGCTCTCTTCTGGAGTTATGGTGCCAAGGTCAATATATCTCATAAGATGAAAAAGGGTAAGAGGTTTGAAAGAAGGATCATTTCCTTCTAGAACTGATATATTTTGCTTTTTGAGGTTCATTAGAAGAGGCTTTCTTTTTCTCTTCTTTTGCAGGTTTTTCTTTTTTCTGTTCTTTTTCAAGATCAGAGAAGGATTGCTTTGCAGGCTTTTTTGCTGGAGTTTCCATTGTCTTTGGTTTTTCTTCTGTTTTTTTCTCAGAAGGTGCAGCATATCTCTTTTTTTCTGTAGATGAAGAATGTGCTTTTTGAGGTTGTTCTTCTGTCATTGTACCGGTGTTCTTGTACTGTTCCAATTGTCTAAATGTAGTTTGAGGTTTCATGTTGGGATTAGTACGCATTTTGTAAACAACAGCAATGACAATTAAGATAACGACTATTATTATGGCGAGATATGTTGTCCAGTTGGTCCAGATGGATTCGCTGACATTAATAAGAATGTTCGTATCTCCACCTGTAAAGATTGGGTTGTTGCATGATATAATTATATTGTAACTTCCTGTGCTTCCTATACTGAACGAGATATATGCTGTTACTTTAACGGTTGGATTGTCAGATGTTGCTGCGGGAACAGTAATAGTCGTAGTTCCTGCGATTTTTCCGGAATCTTTGTACGTCGCAGTCAATTCGATAGGGATATCTTTTGTTTCTGTGCTCGTAAGAGGTATGGCAATTGTTCCGCTTCCGTTGTTCTTGAATTCTGATGAGACATACGGGTCGCCGTTGTAAGATATATATGCATCAGATTCTGAGGCTTCTGCAGCCATACAGATCGGAACACTTGCCATCATGAGTATAGCAAGAATTATCATTAATTTTTTGGAATTCATATTTCAGCCTTCATGTAATAATCTCTTCTACACGTTCTTGTTCGATAGCTCTTCTGATCTCCATGGAAAGTCTTCTTCCAGTGCTCATTTCCTGTCTCCAGAGGCAATTTCCATAGGGGTGACCGACTGACATATGAACGTTCGTTCCTCCGCCGATACGCGGGGCAACATCGTAGATGTAGAAATTCAAGTCTTTATCTACACAGGTTTGCAGACAGAATGGTCCGATGATACCAGGGTCGTAATATTTTTTTGTGGCCGTGATGTATTGCTCAGCCATTTCGAATGCTTTATCCAGTAAAGATTCCCTCAATGTTGCGGAATTGTGTCCACAGACTGTATATTCGGGAATTATGCCGTCTTCTTCGAGTTCGACTTGTTGTTTTCCAGGGAGTCTGCAATATCCATCAAGTGAGCTCTCGAATCTCCAGTCTACTCCAAGAAGTTCAAGTTGTTCTCCTTTCTCTTCAAGAGGTGAGCGGAAGAAATCAAGGTTGAATACAGGTCCGATGATGTACTGCTCCATTCTTGCATGTTTGGCGAAATCGGCATCGATAACTCCCTGCTGGATAAGTTCTGTGGATTTTTCCACAAACTGATCGTAATCCTTCGCTGTGAAGAATCCTCTTTCGAGTTTCTTAACTTTGTGATGTACCTTGATGATAGTGAGGCCGTCTATATCCTCAGGTTTTTCTACTTTCTTTGGAAATGGCATACCTGCTTTTTCAAGAAGCCAATAGTAATCTCTTTCATCCCCTCTTTCTTCGGATCTGAGAAGATTCCTGCTTCCTACCATAGGGACTTTGAAATCGTTTTCTACGGCGTCGATACCGTTGTATGCTACAAATGATCTGTTCGGAACGAAAAGAACATTATTGTTCATGAGATCCATCTGTACCTTAGGTTGCATGATATCTGCAAACTTGTTCAGGACCATGGGTTCATCCACGACTCCGCGGACAATTTTACCTGTAGGGTCTCTTTGGGACCTGAAATAATTCGCAAATGTTTTCTCTCTTCCCTTCTGGCATACAGCGACTGTATGGAAACCTTCTGAAACGGCTCCATCGCATGTGTCTAGGGCAGAGTGTGATGCTGTGACTCCTATTTTGGCCTTCTTGAGATCGTATTTCTCAAGATTCGCCAATACCTCATCTCTGCTTATCATCGGTTAACCTCAACGATACGTAGTATTACGCTTGATATAAACTTTTTAGATGAACAGCATGATGACCAAGACCATAACGAACGATCCCGCAAGGTCCATCACAGAAGAAGTGATAGGAATACAATGATCATCGGGGTCAAGACCGAATTTTGTTGCCAGAACTGCGATATAATATGAAAGGAAGTTTAAGATAGTCGTTGCGAGTGCACCGGCGATCAGGATTATCGCCAGTGTTTCTACAAGGCCTATGTCCACGGATCCGCCTGTTGTGATCAGTGTTGCAATATACGCGATCATTCCGATGTAAGTAAATGTGATCATTGCGCATATGTACATTATGCAGAAATTCTCAAGAGCTTCTTTAGGCGGAGAAGCCTTTGTCTTCATGGTACCGAGATGGATCATGGATGACAACCTGGATGTCAACATTCCTGAAAGTGCATTTCCTTCGTTGAGGAAAGCCGGCATCATAATCAACAGGACGGCGTATGTGATGAGTTGTTTTTCTTCATTCTCTATGATTATGCCTGCTCCGATCTCGAATATGAGACAGAAGAGCAATACAGGCAGGGATTGGATGACGATTCTTTTCGCTTCTCCTGAGAAGTCTCTTTTATTCACAGCCTGAGTTATCACGCGTGCAGAGTAGATCACGGTGATGGCGACAAGAACAAGTGCCAGGATTGTTATTATCAGTTCTCCGCTAGTATCGTTGCCTATGGTGAAGAAAAGCCATGTGGCCAAGAATATCATCGGCATGGTGACGATATCTCCTATCGCTGCGATTAGAGGCGCTGTGATGTTATCAACATCCCAATCTCTTTTGTATCCTTCCTTGGCGATGAGTATATTGAACATCATAACGATGAATCCTGCCAGCAATCCACCAAAAGTCGAGATGAATATGAAATCGAATACGCTCTTGGTCCCGTCAAAGAACAATAGTGCTACGGCCCACGTCGTTATGCCCATGGCGACTGATAAACATAAGGTCAGGGATATCGCGGATTCTACATTGGCTTTCAGAACTCCACCTTTTTTGAAGTTCATCTGGAATGTACCCATGTGCATAGCAGTTCCTATGCGGCTTCCCATAGCACCGAATATGTTACCGCGCATACCAATGGCCGAATAGATCAGTATCATCATTCCTGGGACAGCGACTAGGTAGTCCTCCATGTTGTTGAGGAGAAGTCCGGCAAAAAGATCTGCGGTTCCTGCGATAACGAGAGCGGTTAAGCCCATTACGAACACAATTTTGTTCTTAATGAAGAAGCTTTTTACCGCGTGCGAAACCAAAAAATCACCTCATGACATCGTTAATCGTACCTCGACAGTCTTTAATCATATTTATTAAAGTTGCCAAATCTTAAATATAGGTAGACTGCGTTTGATTTTTTGGATGTTTAACTAAAGGTGACCGAAATTGTCGATCAACTCAGATGACCCGGAAGGCAGTAATAGGCAGTCCGGTTTGGTTCAGGGGGGCTCAATATGAGTGACTCTGATGACTATACGAACTTAGATCATGTAGAGATGAGTGTTCGTGAGCTTTTGACAGAAATGAAAGATTCCTCAGAGGTCATAGTAGACCTAGCGTATGCTTCACTGATGTACAACAGTGAGGATATGGCAGAGAAGGTCCACGATCTGGAAGAGGAAATGAACAATCTAAAATTCGCCATTCGTTTCAAAGTGTTGATGTCCTCAAGGACAAAAGAGGATGCAAAACAGCTTTCAGGATTACTTCAGGTAGCTTCTGCTGCCGACAGAATATCGGATGCAGCGGCAGATATCGTAGATCTTCTTGATGTTCCGTTGGAAAAACGTCCTTATTTATCAGATATGCTTCACGAATCGGATGAAAAGATCCGTGCAACAAAGATCAGCCCCAAGTCTGAAATGGTTGGATACACTTTGGATCAGCTCGCGGTTGAGGCTTGCACAGGATGTAAGATCATCGCGATCAAGAACCGTCAGGGATGGACATACGATCCCGAAGATAAGACCAAGATCCGTGCAGGCGATGACATAATCGTTCGTGGAACAGAAGATGGGTATTCCCGTTTAGTGGATTTCGCCAATGGTAAGATGCCTTGGGAGTTCCCTGAGCCCGATGATGAGCCCGAAGAGCTGTCGGACGAAGCGATCAATTTCGAAGACGAAGAGGAGGAAGATGAATGAAGGCATTGGAAGTGATGCTTCTAGAACTGAAGGATACTTCAGAGTTCATGGTAGATCTTGCGTATTCATCTTTGCTTTATAATAACATGGAGATAGCGGAAGAAGTCATCTTTTTGTCAGGGACGATGGAAGATCTTTCTTCCAAGATTCAAGACGCTACCGTAGATCTCGGAAAGAGTAATCCAGAGGAGGTCGCCAAGGTAGTAGTCATAACCAAACTTCAGACTTCTATCATGTACATTGCAGAAGCGGCAAAATCTATTGCAGATGTCGTCCTAAGAGGATTAGGAGAGCATCCGGTCATAGCGATGTCCATCAAAGAATCGGAGACGACGATATCTGTTGCAAAGGTGGCACAGAATTCTATCATGAAGGGACGCACGTTCGGAGACATACGTTTGAGCACCATCAGCGGGATGTTCGTTATAGCTATCAAGCGCGATAGAACATACATCTTCGGTCCCGGAAGGGGAACGCAGATTGAAGAGGGAGACGTTCTCATTGCCAAAGGGCCTGAGGAAGGTGTCGGTTACTTCAAGGATCTGGCTGACGGTACGGAAACAGAATTCTGATAACATTAGAATAACAACGCTATATATCTTCCAGCGAAGGCACCGAATAGACATACGCCTGCATTCATGAACCAATTCAGAAATGCCGTTGATAATTGGCCGTCTGAGAATAATGTTACTGTTTCCAGTGTGAACGTTGACATAGTGGTGAATGCCCCGAATATTCCTATGAACAGGAAGTATCTGACCAATTCAGGCATTGCATGTCCATATGAGAAGAATATCAAAGCAATCAAGGTACAACCAATGAAATTTACAACGAAAGTGGACCATGGAAATGTACTGGAATCAACAAGATGACCGACAGAGTACCTGAGTACTGCGCCTATCGCACCGCCTGCCGCCACTAAAATTATTATGACGGCCGTATCCCAATCCATACGGCTGAATGAAATCTATGGTATTAACAAATATCGAATTCCTTAGTTATATGACATCATTCTGAGAAGGGCTTTGATTTTATGGTAGTTATGATATTATTTGTTGAATTATTTGAAATCAGAATGTTTTGATGTTGAATAAATAAGTGAAGGATCGGATTAAAAATTCATTTCAACCGCACCGCAGATATCATGTGCAATTCAAATTAAATTTCTTTATTTCTGAGAGTTTAAAAGTAAAGACCGTGACTCCAAGAGATATCATAGTGATCGACATCAATGCAGTTGTTAAAAGCGTGAAAGTTTCTGTGAACATGCTCGGCAATAGGGCGCTGATTCCGAAGATGATCATTATCATTCCGCTGACACTCGTTCTGAATTTGATTTGTTTCACATCTTTGTTGTTTTCCATTATCATCTTCATCAGGTGGGCTCCCTCTATCAGATTCAAGATACCAAGGGCATAGGACATCGTATCGTCCAAGATGTCTGAAGGTATGATCACAGCAACCATGCTTATGATCATGCATATTATGCCGATAATTATGACAAAATTGGATTTCTGTATTTTTCCTAATGGCGTATCTCCTTCGGATATTAACCGTAATGCCAATATTATGAGGAATACGGCCATTGTTCCTCTTATCGACATTTCTGCACCTTCTACGGTCATAAGGATCATTGCAAAAACATTACATAGCATTATTATTCCTGTAAAGAGCAGGGTTAGAGACGCTATAGGAAATTCGGTTTCCTCGTGAGTTTGGAAATTCGTCCTGGTATATGCCATCGCTGTCATGGTCAGGCCCATGGCGGTGATTATGGTCGCGTATGGAAGACGATCTCCGAATTCAAAAAATCCCATTATAAGGAAGATCGTCAAAAGCATCAATAAACCAAATATCACACATAATATTCTCACGGTCGGTCCATTATTCTCACGACCTTTTATTGCCCACGTTAAACACATTGCAGTATAGATTGCAAGTATGATCACCGTTATTGCCTGCATCAGATCTATGAAGATATATGGTAAAAGCAAATCGAATACGCTCACGATTATTCCTACAGAGCCAAGTATCGAAAGGTAGATGGAACGACGGAATGTTCCGAATGGTGTATCGCCACTCATTATTCTCAAAGATATCAGTAAAATCAGCAGGCCTTCAATAGCAGTTCCATCATTTCTGCCTTCAGAATATTGATAGAATCCATATATACCAGAGATCAAGAATAGAAGTCCCATAAGATACATCAAGATCTTTTCACTTGGAACAGGCGATGCTCTCGTGAGTGTGTTTTTTACATCATTCAACTTGGAGCACTTCCTTGTAATATGGAATGATGGTCTGTATTTTAATTTAACGTGAAAGAAATATTTTGTAAGGCTTATACTGTTATGATGAAACTTGAATCATTTAAATCAGATAGAAGATATAAAATCATACAATTTGGTATTTTTGATATGTTTTTCGAATAATAAATCGGAAACGTTTATATTGGAACAGATCGGTATTAAATCGGGTATTACAAAGTGACAGACGTTCTAGATTGTAAGGGACTTATGTGTCCCATGCCGGTCGTTCAATTGGCCAAGAAGATAAAGACCATAGATGTAGGTCAAGAATTGGAACTGATCTCTGACGATGTTGGTTCCAAGGAAGATATACCGGCATGGTGTCAAAGGACAGGCAACGAGTTAGTTGAAGCGAAAGAATCAGGTAAAATTTTTACATATCGCATAAAAAGACTCAAATGATATGAAAATTCAGTCGATCTTTGGATGTGTAATGGAAACATCGTAGATCGATACAATATCGACTTGTAATCAGAAGATTAGATCCACGGAATGATGATTAAATGACTGAAACAAAAAAAGTAGCAATAATTGTGTCTGAAGGCTCTTTTGATAAGGGCATAATGGCAATGATGATAGCGAACACCGCCGCAAGCATGGGAATGGAAGTCCACATATTCTTCACATTTTTTGGATTGAATCTGTTGAAGAAAGGGTCCAAACCCAAACTCAAGGGCATGTATCGTTTATTCACGGGAACTTTCGTGAAGAGGATGTCTAAGGTCGGTATACCCCAATTCGGTGAACAGTTGAGTATGGCAATAGATCAGGGTGTGACAATATACGCATGCAGCACATCGATGGAATTAATGGGCATCAAGAAAGAGAACATGATCGATGGTGCCAAGATTGTCGGTGCCGCAGGGTTCCTAAACATTGCTGCGGATACAGATATGCAATATTTCATAGGATGATGTTAACTTGAAATCTACATTGTTTATTCTTTTGAAATCTCCATACGAATATCATGACCTCGATATCATCAAAACACTCAGAGGAGGTAAGGCAGCAGCGATACTATTCGAGGATGCTACATTATTCTCAGTCTGCAACAAGAGAAGGACAGATCTTCTGGACGTGGTAGACGACGTGTTCGTGATCGCTGATGATCTTGAGGCAAGGGGATTCAAAGACAAGGCAGGGGAAGGAACACAGGTCATAGATTATCCGCATGCAATCGATCTGATAATGGATGAATATGATCAAACGATTACGTTATGAGGGGATATTATGGGAATACTGACAATACAGATAAGATCGGGTACCATGATGAACATGGACTCGAATGTGGCATTGAAATTGGCCAAAGCAGCGATAGAAAAAGGCCATAAGGTTAAGATATTCTGTTATGGAGAAGGAGTGACTCTCATAAAAGCCGGACAGAATCCCAAGAGATTTCCCAACGTGGGCGATATTCTAGAAGAACTCGCTTCTTCTGGAGTGGAAATAGTTGTCTGTGAGACATGTGGTTACGCACGCGGCATACAAAGGGGAGAGGAGATCAAAGGTACGAAGATCGGAAGCATAACGAATGATTTTTCACAGTTTGTTTCTGAAAGCGACCGTCTTGTAACTATATCGAGGTGATGTTATGGCAGATAAAATGATCGTAATAATAAGAAAACCGCCGTATGGAACGGAAGAGGCATTCGCGGGAGCCAGACTTGCTTTAGGGGGATTGGTCAGTGGCGCGATAGATAAAGCGGATGTCCTGTTGATAGGGGATGGGACGTTCAATGCGATAGAATCACAAGTACCGGCCGCAATAGAGATGCCTTCGAACGAAGAAGCTCTAGAGAATCTAATGGACATGGAAGGGAGCGTTTTCTGTGTCATTGAAGATTTGGATCTGCGTGCCAGTGGTGCAAAGATCTTGGATGGTATTAAATTGATAAATAGGGCAGATGTACGTGATATCATGGATCAATATCAGGTCGTGAACACATTCTGATTACGGTGTAATATATTGGTTCTTGTTGTTTAAATTTGAAATCTATCGGAAAATAAATGAATTGATGCGGAGAGAATTTCAATGGAAATCATAATTTATACAGATACAGGTTCCGGACACATCGTAAAAGAGATAGCTAAAAAATTGAATTGCGATTGTGACTGTATATATCCTGTATCTAAAAAAAAGATTGAACAATACCTGAAATATGATAATATTTTCATGGGGGTCACGAGAAGAACTTATTATTCGTCAAGTTTAGATAATTTCTGTGAAGAAAATGAAAATATATTTTCGAAGTGTGTCCCTATTATCATATGCGAATGTTCCAGGTTAGATGACGATTTCCAGAAAACAATAAGATTTATATCGGATGTAATGGAAGATTTCAGTCCGTCTGAAAATATGATTGCGGTTAGATTAGAAAACGAAGGATCCGAAGCAATGAATCTCATTCAGTCAAAATTGAATATAAATCCGATACAATTTGATGATCTATCAATCAATGTCATCGGACATCCAATATTGTTGTTATCCAAATCGAAGGTACATGTCATTATAGATCTGCCATTGATTTGATATCATCGTTTACAATTTATATGATCTATCGGGTCTATCCATGTTGTATTTATGTGAAAAAATCAGATACGAGAGAAGAAATACATGGAATTCGCACATCCAAACGAAGATTTAGAAATCAAATCAGCCAGAAGGGAATTGGTAGCCCCATGCAGATTCGAACTGCAGTCGCAGGATCCAGAATCCCGCATGATTGACCACTACACTATGGGGCTATTAATT
>Ga0265295_1003961_pt1 | contig 20578 bp, 18 predicted proteins | sample Munlansysbiofilm_FD_192503 | JGI IMG/M metagenome (GOLD analysis project Ga0265295, IMG submission 192503) | Leachate microbial communities from a municipal landfill in Southern Ontario, Canada - Methane capture system biofilm | ecosystem: Engineered > Solid waste > Landfill > Unclassified ... | reverse complement strand
CGATTCCTCCGAGAATAACTCAGCAGCTTTGTCGCGAAGCGTATTAAACGTTGCTATGGTTTGACTGACAATTTGTGCCCTATCCATGTAAACCCTATTGAAATTCGATAAAACATTGCAATATAGATATTTTTCGAAGATTTTTTTAGGACAAGAACAATACGTAAGCCATTTTTATTCGTAATCTTTTCATATTTTTGTGGCTTAATTTAATATCAACAAAATAGTACAACTATGGCAAGTATCAGAAACATCAAGAAGGATATTGACTACCTAGTGAGCGAGGTGATCTCCGACTGCTACACCTACCTTTACCTACATGGCGATAAGAATCAGGATAAGGTGGTAAACATAATTGAGGAAGTGGTGAACAAGCGTAACGATTTCTTCCAAAGGGTAAACAACCCCGATAAATCGATGGATCGCAAGCAAACCCGTCAGCACTACAAGGCTGTTTACAGCGACTTACTCTCTACTGTTGACAATTCATTCTCACAGCTAAGCGAGCTTACCAAATAGCACAATCAAAAAAAATTACCTTAAGGTTCTCATCGTTTGGCATGGCTCAATGGTGAGAACCTTTTGTTTTACCCTTAACGACAAAACACCCGAAAACCATGAAGTACGATTTTTCAACCGAATTATCCCGGCTGGGCACATCCACAATTAAGTATGATAAGCGCGAGCAAATTTTTGGCAATGCCAACGTACTCCCCATGTGGGTGGCCGACATGGATATTGCTACACCTCCCTTTATCGTTGAACGGCTCCAAAAACGACTTCAACATCCCATTTTAGGCTACACGTTCCAAGACGATGAGTACAACAACTCCATTGCATGGTGGTTACAAAAACGCTTTGCATGGCAAATCGAAACCGATTGGCTCTCGTACTGCCCTGGCATTGTGGCTGGTCTCAACCATGCCGTACAAGCTTACACTAACCCAGGCGACAAGGTGCTTATACAATCGCCAGTTTACCATCCCTTCTTCCATGCTGTTAAGCAAAATGGTCGCGAGCTGCTCACCAATCCGCTAGTTTTAACCAACGGTAAGTACCAAATAGATTTTAAAGATTTTGAGGCTAAGCTTAGCCAAGGAGTAAAACTTTTCATTTTATGCTCACCCCATAACCCTGTGGGCAGGGTTTGGACAACCGACGAGCTGAGCACAATGGCGGAGCTTTGCCTAAAGCACAATGTGCTAATTGTAGCCGATGAAATTCATGCCGATTTAATATTCGAACCCAACAAGCACATCCCTTTAGCTACCCTTTCGCCAGAGGTTGCCAATAAAACCATAACCTTTGGGTCGGCTAGCAAAACTTTCAACATTGCAGGCCTGGCCACCGCATGGATAGCCATTTCTAACACCCAGCTGCTTAAGCGTTACAACCTGCAAGCCCAGCGCAACGGAACATGGCACGGTAACATCTTTGGCTTTGAGGCAACCAAGGCAGCCTACTCGCCCCAAGGCGAGGAGTGGTTGGAGCAGCTGCTTATGTACCTTGCAAAAAATACTTCGTTGGTTCGAAACTTCCTCGTGACCCAGCTACCCAAGGTAAAACTTATTGAACCCGAGGGGACCTACCTCCTTTGGCTCGACTTTAGGGAGTACAACCTGAGCAACGATGAGCTAAAAAGGTTACTAGTTGAGAAAGCCGGCATAGGTTTTAATGCCGGAGAGATGTTTGGCGATGAGGGTAGTGGATTCCAGCGGATGAATATTGCCTGCCCAGCGCAAACCGTATCGTTAGCGCTACAAAGGCTTAAGAGCACTTTTGGCAATATGTAACCCACTACATGACTAATTATCAGGAGCTATTTTCTAAACGTGTTGAACATTTCGTGGTGTTTTTTAGTTTCTTATGGTGAATAAGGTTGTTAGCTACTTGTATAGGTTAGCAGATATTGCATAACTTTATATAAGTTTTTAAACCCGATTTACATTTGCCATGAGAATGCTAAAAGTATTGGTAACGTTTGTGCACATAATTGGAATGTTGGCCATAAGCCAACGGGCAGAATCGCAACGTCCGCCAGCTACTCTATTCTATGCCGACTCCATTGATAGCATCAATACAGATATTCGAAACGATAGGTACGGCAAGATATCGAGCCTAATTATTTATCACAACCACCGAATAGCTTACGAATCGTACTACGGATTTACCCAGGCATCCACGCTGCACCCCATTAGCTCGGTTACCAAAAGCATCACCTCACTTGCCGTGGGCATTTGCCTCGACAGAGGCTTTATCCCTTCGCTGGATGTCAAACTCGTCGATTACTTCCCTGAGTACGGCCATATATTCGAAAAAGATCCGCTCAAACAAGCCATATCGCTACGGCACCTACTCGACCAAACCAGCGGTTTTAAGTGGGACGAATGGACCATTCATTATTCCTACGCCGGAAATCCGCTAATTGAGCTGAGCCAAAAGCCTGAGAGCTGGGTCCCCATTATCCTTAGCCTGCCTATGGATACCGTACCCGGCACCAAATTCAACTACAATAGCGGTTGCTCCGATTTAATCAAAGAGATTGTGGAGCGTTCATCCAAAATGGATTTTAGGACTTTTGTTGATAAGAATATCTTCACCCCATTAAATATTGAATCGTACCATTGGGACACCTATCCTGAGAATGGAGAGCCAGCTTGGGGCGGGCTTTCGCTTACCACTCGCGATATGGCCAAAATTGGAGTGCTGGTGCATAACCACGGAAAGTGGGGCAACAAGGCAGTAGTGTCGGAGCAATGGATAAACGAGTCGGTAGCGCAGGTGATTGAAGCCGATAGCATAGGCTACGGTTACCACTGGTGGGTTAAACCCCAACCCGATGGGCACCCCCTGATATTTGCAGCAGGTTACGGCGATCAGTACGTATTTGTTGCCCCCGACAAGAATTTGGTTGTGGCCATAAACGCAAAAAACTTTACCGATCACAAATGGGAGCGCGACCATACCGACCTTATCAACAGAATTCTACGCGCCTACATACACAATGGAATGGCTCAAAGCGACACTAATACTAACAAGCAAACCTATATTAATAATCTACCTAAATACAAATAGTTATGGCAAACCTAAAGACTACCTACCTGGGGTTAGAGCTAAAAAACCCACTAATAGTTGGGGCATCGTCGCTTACCGCCGACCCCGAGAAACTTGGTGCCCTAGATAACGCTGGCGCCATCGTTATTAAATCGCTGTTCGAAGAGCAGGTTCAGCTTGAGGAGCTGGAACTTATGAACGCCATGGAGGAGTACACCGAGCGTAATGCCGAGATGACACGCCTTTTCCCCGACAACAAGCACGCAGGATCCAAGGAGCACCTAGTGGTACTAAAAAAGGCCAAGGAGAACACTAAGGTTCCAGTTATCGCAAGCCTAAATGCAGTACATGACGACACCTGGGTTGAGTACGCCAAGCAAATTGAGCAAACGGGAGTTGACGCCATTGAGCTAAACCTTTTCGCCACACCCCGAAATTTTGATATGGCCGAAGCCGATATTATACAATCGCAGGTGGATACCCTAAACAGGGTTAGCAAAGCGATTTCAATCCCCATTGGGGTTAAGCTTAGCCCATTCTACACCAATCCCCTATCGGTGATTTCGAGGTTTGATGCCGAAAGGGTGAATGGCTTTGTGCTTTTTAACAAGATGTTTCAGCCCGATATCGATATTGAGAAGGAAACGCTTGAGCAAACCATAGTGCTTAGCGATAGCTACGATGTACGCCTTGCCATACGCTTTGCTGGGCTGCTATACGGAAACATCAAGGCCGATATAGCCAGCGCTGGTGGTATTATGAATGGTGCCGATGCCATCAAAACTATGCTGGCAGGTGCATCTGCTTTCCAGGTGGTAAGCACCCTATATGTAAACGGCAACGAGCATATTAAAACCATACTATCCGACATTGAGGCCTGGATGGACAAGAAGGGTTACGCCCAAATTGATGATTTTAAGGGCAAGTTGTCGCGCAAAAACATTAAGGATCCATTTGCATACCGACGCTCACAGTACGTCGATATCATCATGAAATCGGAGCAGTACCTAACGCGCAAAACCCTTCGATAACCCTATGGTTGATCCACAGCGAGTTGCCCTGCTTAAGCCGGGCAATGTTGAGGCAAACGGCCCGGTTGTATACTGGATGTCGCGCGATCAGCGAGTCCACAACAACTGGGCCTTACTTTACGCCATTGAACAGGCCAATGGGCTAAATGTCCCCGTGCTAGTTATTTTCGCTCTTAACAACACGTTCCTAGGTGCCACATCACGACACTACGCCTTTATGCTTGAAGGATTAAAGGAGATTGAAGCTAACCTAAGCGTAGCCGGAATAGCCTTTGAACTCGTCACTGGCGATCCAATAAAAACAATACCCAGCTGCATCAGCCAAATTAATGGCAGTTTGCTTATATCCGATTTCGACCCGCTACGCATAAAGAAGCAATGGAAGGATGGTGTAAACGCGGCCATCAGCATTCCACATCATGAGGTTGATGCTCACAACATTGTACCTTGCCGAGTAGCATCGCAAAAGGAGGAATTTGGGGCTTACACACTTCGTCCTAAAATCAATAGGTTACTCCCACAGTTCCTAACCGATTTCCCTATACTGCAGCCCCCTGTAAACAAGAGTAACAGCGCTGGCGTAGACTGGCAATCCATTGAAAATTGGCTTGATGCCGACAAAAGCGTACAGCCTATTAAATGGATTAGGCCAGGCCAAATGGCCGCACATGCAATGCTCCGCGACTTTACCGAAAAAAGGCTAGCTGGCTACAGCGCTCGTCGAAACGACCCGCTGGCCAATGGCCAATCGAACCTGTCTCCATATCTACATTTTGGTCACATCTCGGCACAGCGTGTGGCCATAGAGGTGTCGATGGCCAATGTGCCCAATGAGGATAAATCGGCTTTTCTTGAGGAGCTAATTGTAAGGCGTGAGCTGTCGGACAACTTCTGCCACTACAACCCAAACTACGACAACACCCGGGGATTTCACGCTTGGGCCAAGGAGTCGCATCTTGACCACAGCAACGATGAACGGGAATATCTGTATTCCCCCTCCGAGTTTGAACAGGCCAAAACGCATGACCAGCTGTGGAACGCTGCACAAAAAGAGATGGTTACAACGGGTAAGATGCACGGCTACATGCGGATGTACTGGGCAAAGAAAATTTTGGAGTGGACCCAATCGCCCGAGCAAGCCATGAAGCTTGCCATATACCTAAACGATAAGTATAGCCTCGATGGGCGGGACCCCAACGGTTACGCTGGCATTGCTTGGAGCATTGGCGGAGTGCACGACAGGGCGTGGGGCACAAGACCAGTATTTGGGAAAATTCGATATATGAATTACAACGGTTGCAAGCGAAAGTTTGATGTGGGAAAGTATATCAAACGGTTTGCTACAAAATAACAAAGGAACATAACACCCCCTTGATATGAAAGGTTTAGGGTAATAACCTCAGCACCTTAAATTTTACTTTAGCCAGTAAGAACGGCTCTAATAATTTTGAATACTTTTTATGTAGATTTGTGAATCGACCAATTAAAACCTTTCGTAGGGTTTGGTACCAAACAGATTACAAACAAATAAACCATAAATATGATTATGAAACGATTAGCCCATCAAATGACAAGATTTTGGATTGCAATAGTTTTGGTATCTGCCCTCAGCCTAGCCTACAGCTGCCAGTCCGAAAATATTGCAAAAGACGATCAGTACGTTGTGATCCTATCGCTCGATGCTTTCCGCTGGGACTATACAACCCTTGCAAATACACCAAACCTCGATAAAATGGCAAAGAATGGTGTTACCGCTGAGGCACTTATTCCTTGCTACCCTAGCAAAACATTCCCAAACCACTATAGCCTAGCCACTGGTCTTCATCCCAACAACCATGGGCTAGTTTGCAATCGATTCTATGATCCTGAGCATGGATTCTACTCCATGGGCGACAGGAGTGCCGTGGAGAACCCTGGCTTTTACGGAGGCGAACCATTCTGGGTAACTGCCGAGAAGCAAGGCTTAAAAGCGGCAACCTACTACTGGGTTGGCTCCGAAGCGCCAATTGGAGGGGATCACCCTTCGTTTTGGAAAAGGTACGATCAGTCGGTTCCCTTTAGCGACAGGATTGACACGGTAGTTCATTGGCTTAGCCTACCCCAAGATCAAAGGCCAAGGCTAGTTGCCTGGTACTACCATGAGCCCGATTGGATTGCGCACAGGGATGGCCCAACAGGGAAAGAAACCCTTGCCATGGTTGAGCAGCTCGACAGCCTGTTGGGCGTATTCATAGATAGGGTACAGGAACTACCCATTGGCAAAAAGGTAAATTTTATTGTTGTTTCCGATCATGGCATGGCCGAGATATCACCATCAAAATACATCAACCTGAATAAGCACATTAAGCGTGATTGGTTTGAAGTGATAACCGGTGGAAACCCTGTGTACAGCCTGCAACCAAAGGATGAGTTCAGGGAGCAAGCTATTGCTGCTTTAAGATCCATTCCAAATCTTAAGGTTTGGGAACGCCACGAAATTCCCGAGCGGCTTCACTACGGCTCTAACCCTCGCATACAGGATCTTGTAATTGAAGCAGCTGAAAACTACAGCGTTGGGTTCTCATCGGATAGCACACGTTATTCTGGCGGTGCCCATGGTTACGACAATGCCTACCCCGATATGCATGGTATTTTCTTTGCCCAAGGGCCTGCATTTAAGAAGGGGCATAAGCAAAAGGCTTTTATCAATACCAATATATACAATATTGTTACCTATACGCTTGGGCTAACACCTGCCGAGAATGATGGTAACTGGGATGATGTAAAAGATATCTTTAGGTAATTAGCTCACCAAGTAGCACAAGGAGGCTTTCTAAAAAGATTTTTTAGAATTGAATACTTGAAAAACCTCTAAGATAGGAACGAATACAAAGAGGGTGTCTAGGACTTTTTAGACACCCTCTTACTTATGATGAGAAGTAGTGAATCATGATCTATCTTAGCCTATTACCAATTCTTAATCCGAAGTAGATCATTCTAGGTTGGTTTGGGCCATACATATAGCCTGGGTCACGCTCGATACCCGAGTCAAAATCACTCTGGTATGAGTTGAACACATTCTTTACCCCTGCAAATACCTGCATGGTTGCACCATTCATCTTTAGGTTATACCCAACCCTTAGACCAAGGTCAAAGAATGGATTGGTGGTACGGAGCTCTCCCTCCTCTGGGTCGTCGATTGTTGGCCCAAAGTAGGGTACTAGCATCGATCCAGTGTAGGTTCCCGTTGTACTCAGGCTTAGCTTCTTGGTTGGATTCCAATCGGCAGTAAAGAAACCATAGGTGTTGGGAGTTCTAAGAAAGTTTCGCTCATCGAACTCCTGCTCTTCCTCAAACATACTTCGCTGCAGGGTAAAACCCGCTCGGAGAGAAACCTTCTCAGCAGGAATCACCGTCAGCTCGGAATTAAAACCCTTAACCACAGCCCCCTCCTCAGCATTTACACGGGTGTAAATTATTACGCCATGCTCATCGATGTCGCCATACTCGTTGGCAAATGGGTTGTTAAGCTTGGTATAGAAACCCTCGAGAAGTAAATTCGATTTTACCTCGCCAAAATTCTGGTTAATATCAAGCGAGGCCATAAAGCTGTGGCTTGTCTCCTGGTGCAAGTCGGGCGAATTGCGATGAATTACCTTTCTTGAGCCTGAGGTCTCAATGTGCAGATCCTCATCAAAAATTTGGGGAGCACGATAGCCCATGGCGTAGCTAACCCTAGCCTGCATCATGTCGCTAAAGTCGTACATAAGGGTAACCCTTGGGCTAAGCACATTACCAACTATATCGTTGCTTGGGCTCTCGGCATCGGCAATACGGTAGTGATCGTAGCGTACGCCTGCTGTTGTTTTAAGGCTATTTATCGAATAATCAACCTGGGTAAACACCCCCGTGATGTTCTGCCTCTGGTTGGCAACCAAAGTATTCTCGGTATGGGGTACCGATATAATCTCATTATCAACAATCACTGCGTTCTCGTAATCGGGGTAGCCCAGCTTAGTATCCTTTAGCATCCCACCTTGGTTTTCCGCACCAAAAATAATGCCCATACCGTCCCTGTTAATTTTGTACTGAGCACCCACGATGTAGGTTAAATCGTTGGTAATGCCATAATCGCTTAGCGACTGCTCTGCGCCATAGTACGAGTCCCGATCGACGTTTTGAGCTGAAACAAACACCGATAGCAAGTTCATATCGCCAATGAAGTGATCGAAAGTTAATGCACCTGTGGTAATGTTGTGGGTTACCGCCTCGGCAATACCAGCCTCATGTAGTGGATAATCATGCTTATCGCCACCCCTTCTATCCTCACGGATGTTGAAGAAATCGGCGGTTAGCTTGCTCCTGTTGCCAAAGCGATGGAAAGCCCTTGCCCCAACGCTGGTGTTCTCAATGGATGCCAACTCGGAAAAGCCATCGTTATTCGCATCAAAAGGGGAGCGGTTGCGCACAAACCCAAATACGGCCAATCCTGTTTTAATTTCTGATGATACTGCTGTTGCGCTAAAGTTCATGCTATTATCGGGCGCAATACCACCAGAGCTGCTCATACCAATTCCCGAAATTCCACCGTTTATCCCAAACTCGTAGGAGTTGTTTATGGGATCTTTAAGGATTAGATTTACCGTTCCGGCAATGGCGTTGCTACCGTAAAGTGCCGATCCACCGCCGCGAATCACCTCTACCCTATCCACCATATTCGAGGGGATAAGCTCAAGACCATACACCCCAGCCAAACCGCTAAATATTGGTCGGCTATTGATAAGGATTTGGGAGTAGGGACCCTCCAAACCGTTCATCCGCAGCTGGGTAAATCCACAGTTCTGGCAATTATTCTCCATGCGCAGCCCCGGGCTAAAATTCAGCCCATCGCTAAGTACAACCGACTGGGTCATAGTGAAGAGCTTGGGGGTAACCGTATTCACCACCACCGATGATTCACGACGACGCTGCTCGTTTCTATCGCCCGTTACCACAATCTCATCGAGCCCAACGGCATCCTCCGACATGGCGAAGTTAAGTTCAAGTGTTTGCCCGGCTACAATGGTTACCTCCTTTTGTGCCGATGTAAAACCAATGGCTGTAGCCACAACGGTATAGGTTCCCTCAGGAATATTAACAATGCGGTAGTGGCCTGTTTCATCGGTTGAAGTACCAATGGTTGTCCCCTTCAATATCACATTGGCAAACGAAATATGCTCGCCACCGTTGAGCACATGGCCCACAAGGTGAGCATCGCTTTTACGCTTTTCCCCATGCTGATGCTGATGCTGGTGCTGTCGGCGCCCCTGCTGTGCATATGCTGATGTAGATGTTGATATTATTATAAACGAAAGGCTGAATAATATAATAGTTCTCATAAATGTTTAGTTGGTAGTGCACACAAAGCATCACACAATATGCTCTGCTGACAGTTGATAAAAAAAGGTAAAAGTTAAAAAAAAGGAGGAAGACAATTCTAAACGTAAGCTGGAGGAGCCCTATTGGAACATATCAGCGAGATATTGTAACCAAATCTTTGAAGAATAAAATAGTGCTTAACTATTTTAGGCTGCATTACGCTAGCTACTACTCGGAATAAACCAACGGTAAACAGAATTAATAAGCTATCGAAGAAAAGCAACTCAACCTTTGTGTGCTGGTGGGTTTGGTTAGGCTCATTAGCTTGATTAGACTTACTAAACGGGTGAGCATGCACTAATAAAGTCCCATCCGATAACCTATGCAGGTGCATAAAGAGGGTGTTATTAAGCGTTAGCAGCCCAATAATACCCACCAGAGCAATGGCAAAATACTTCTTAACAATGTAATGCATACCTGCTTTCATGCAGCAAAGATGGGGGTGTTAATTGGATCACACAATACCTAAAAGTAGGTATTCGGAAAAAAATTGTTTGTAACAGCCCTAGGATAAAGATAATCCCATAGGGTTTAAAGCCTCACATCAATTAAGTTAACCAAATGACATTTTTTTACTATCAATTCTTATTTTTGCACTCCCTACGCATAATCTACTGTAACCAATGAAAGACTTACAGAACGAAAAAAATATCCAAATTATTAGCCAGGAGCTGGGCATTGCTAGCCGGCAGGTAAATAGCACCGTGAAGCTACTTAACGAGGGTGCTACAATTCCCTTTATTAGCCGATACCGAAAAGAGCAAACCGGTAGCCTCGATGAGGTAGAAATTACCAATATTCGCGATAGGCTGAACAAGCTGGTGGAACTACACAAACGTAAAGAGACCGTTTTGACCACCATAGATGAGCAGGGAAAACTTACCGATGAGCTACGCAAGCGGATTGAGGAGTGCTACGACCCCGTTGAGCTGGAAGATATCTACTTGCCCTACAAGCCCAAGCGCCGCACCAAGGCCACCATCGCCAAGGAGAAAGGTCTTGAGCCCCTTGCTGAAATCATCATGAAGCAACAAAATATTAGTTTGGAAGAGGTTGCTCAAAAATACATAACCGATGAGGTGCCAAATGTAGAGGAAGCTCTTGCCGGGGCACGCGACATAATTGCCGAGTGGATTAGCGAGAACGAAAGGGCGAGGAATATCGTACGGCGTCACTTCCATCAAAAGGCCATTATCCGCTCAAAGGTTACCAAGGGCAAGGAGGAGGAGGGTGTCAAGTTCTCCGATTACTTCGACTGGCAGGAAGCTGTAAAAAAATGCGCATCGCACCGTTTTATGGCCATGCGCCGCGGCCAAGCCGAAGGCTTTCTTAAGGTTTCCATCACACCACCAACCGATGATGTGCTAGACGAGCTGTCGGCTGCCTTCGTAAAAAGCGATAACCAGTCGGCCGATCAGATTGATTTTGCCATTGAGGATAGCTACAAACGGCTTATTGAACCCAGCATCGAAAACGAGTTTACATCAGAGCTTAAGGCCAAGGCCGACGATGAGGCCATCCGCGTGTTCTCCGAGAACCTACGCCAGCTCCTGCTGGCAGCACCTCTGGGACAGAAAAATGTGCTGGGCATAGACCCCGGATATCGAACAGGCTGTAAGGTGGTTTGCCTCGACTCGCAGGGCAACCTAAAGCACAACGAGACCATCTATCCGCATACACCGCAAAACGAACAGGGAAAGGCCATGGGTAAAATATCGGCATTGGTAGAAACCTATAAAATTGATGCCATTGCCATTGGTAACGGTACGGCCAGCCGCGAAACTGAGGCGCTGGTAAAACGCATAAGATTTAATAGGGATGTTAGGGTATTTGTGGTGAGCGAGGATGGAGCCTCCATTTACTCCGCCTCGGCGGTTGCCCGCGAGGAGTTTCCAGAGTACGATGTAACGGTTCGGGGAGCCATCTCCATTGCCCGAAGGTTGATGGATCCGCTGGCCGAGCTGGTAAAAATCGACCCAAAATCTATTGGCGTGGGGCAATATCAGCATGATGTTGACCAACCCAAGCTAAAGCACGGCCTCGATACGGTTGTTGAAAGCTGCGTGAACCACGTGGGTGTAAACCTAAACACAGCCAGCAAGCATCTACTAACCTATATCTCGGGCCTAGGACCTCAGCTGGCCAAAAACATTGTTGACTACCGACGCGAGAATGGCGACTTTATAAGCAGAACCCAGCTGAAAAAGGTACCCCGCCTTGGCGAAAAGGCCTATGAGCAGTGTGCTGGATTCCTCCGCATAGCGGGTGCCGAAAACCCACTCGACAATAGCGCGGTACACCCCGAGAGCTACCACGTGGTGGAACAAATGGCCAAGGACCTGGGATGTTCGGTTGCCGATTTGCTTCATGACGAGGAGCTCCGCAGCAAAATCGACATAAAAAAATATGTAACTGGCAACATTGGGCTACCTACCCTAAAGGATATTACCAACGAGCTAGCCAAACCGGGGCGCGACCCACGCCAGGGCATTAAGGTATTTGAGTTTGCCGAGGGGGTATACTCCATTGAGCACCTAATCCCCGGAATGACCCTCCCCGGTATTGTTACCAACATCACCAACTTTGGAGCTTTTGTTGATGTGGGCGTGAAGCAGGATGGGCTGGTACATATCTCGCAGCTAGCCGACAGATTCGTGTCGAACCCCAACGACATTGTGAAGCTGCATCAGCACGTAATGGTAAAGGTGGTTGAGGTTGATGTGGCCCGCAAGCGAATTCAGCTCTCCATGAAGGGGCTGGAGGATGTGCAGTAGTTGAGTTGATGAAAATACTTAATGCAAACTGCAATGCCATAGGCTTGGTTTTGCAGTTTGATGTTTATTTGTACGGTTGGCTAGCTATCATACCTATACCCTATCGAGTATAGACCTTTGCATTTCACCCATCCAACCTATCGCCACAGAACTCCTTCCTATCACACTTTTTGCAGTCAGTTCCTTTCAACATTAGGTCAAACTGATTGATGATTTAACTTATAATATCGTAGAGTTTAAAGGTCGTCAATTTTTTCTGGTAATACCACCCTCTCAATATTCCAGTATTCGCCATCGAACTGCAATTCCATTTCGCCATCGCCGCAGAAATGTTGTTTTTGCTTAGTATTTTCAATAGTGCCAATAAAATCGGCGGTGTAGTGTACACGGGCTTTTTCACCTTCAATTTGAATGGAGGTAACTGCAAAGCTGTGTTTCTCAAATGAGATGAACGAATCGCTGAAATGCTTTAGGTGGCTTTCGCCCCTTAAATTTTCAGCTAGGTGGTGGGCATAAAAGTTATACTCTTTCGCAAGGAAGAAGTGAAAAAAATCGCTACAATCGTTTTCTATGTTAAGTTCTTGGTTGGGATAAAACTCCTCATAAATAAAGCAGCTCATCATACCAGGCATATTAATGTCATCCACCTCTTGATGGACTAGCTCCTCAGTAATAAACCTGTAGAGTTCCCTGTCGGTAACATCGCAAAGGGCATCGAGGGAAATACCATTGTCATTCAGAAGGTTCATGGTATCTCCTAATGCCTCAGAGATTGTGTCATCTGGAATTGCTGCTTCCTTTTCAAACATGGGATAATTGAGCCGTTGGTTGATGGTTATTCGCTTTCCCGAGTGGAACTGCTTTTCGAACTCCTCGATATTCTATAGGAACTGGTTCTCAATCTCAGGCGATACTTTGCTACCGTCTTCAGGCTCTGAAAACTGAGCACCATGCTCAGCCATCAGTTTCATTTTAAGGAACAAGTTCTCGTCCTTAAGTTCCTCATTGTCAAATTTTGAATCGTCTTTGGCCATACATTGATTATTTTAAAATTATTATTTTTTTTTCGAATCTATTTAATTCTCATCACTATCCCACATCTCTCTGAAGTAATTTATGTAGTTGGCAGTCACTTGCGGATTTATATTCCAGTAATAGCGACAAAGTTTTTTGTAAAGGGATAAAACCTTATCATCGGAACAGAAGTCGAGCATAGTGCTTAGCAGACATTCAATCTCCTTCTGATTAGTCCTTTTGTTGGAAATAATATCATCAACCCTAGGCTTATACTGGGCATAGGCCTGCTTGGTTAGGTTTTGTACTTTTTTAGCAAGTTTTAATAGGTTATTGTCCATAAGAATACAGAATTACTAGATAATCTAAAGTAATAATTTTGTTACTAACAAACTTGTTAGTTATTTATAATTTTGATATACAGGATATTCATCCAACCTATTCCCACAATACTCCTTCCTATCTCAGGTTTTGCAATGCTCGCCTCGCCAAACCGTGTCGAACTGGTTGATGGCACTTTCTACTATTTCAGAGTCGTTGGTTAGTATGCCCGCTTCAAAGTTTTGGCGGCTGGGGCTTTTCAATCCAATACCAGCGCCCGTGAGGTTGGCGGATTCAATGTAGGCGGCTTGCAAATCGAAGATAAATAGTTTGAAATGCACCCTAGGGCAAATTGCCATTTCGAGACCCTTGGCCAGATTAGGGTACTTGTCGAAATCCTTGCGGAATAGTGGACCCGGCTCCTTGGCGTGGAGTAGCCTAACGATAACCTTTCGGGCAACCAGCTTGGAGAGTAAACCTAAAAATGGAATGGAGTTGCTGCCATCCTTGATGAACAAATCCTTAATATCGGCAGTACCAATCCACAGCTCACTTCTTACCAAAAGGACTTGCCGAAGCACTTTGGTGAAGTGTTGCTCGTTTTGGATATACTGGATGAAAGGGGGCATTGGCTGTGAATTTGTTTGACGTTTTCAGTGAACCTTTTCCCTGATAAAAAACTTTTCTCCGAACTTTATCCCGACATTAACATTCAATTACTTCCCAGTGGCCACCCTTATCGGGGCCAATGCGTTTAATTTTTCCAGATTTTTTAAGATTTGAAATGTGTTTTTCTACTGCTCTAGAACTAATCGATAATATTTCAGCAATGTTTTCTGCTGATATGTTTGGGTTCTCTCTTATTAAACGTACTATTTTCTCCGAACTTTTCTCCGAACCTTTCTCCGAACCTTTCTCCGAACCTTTCTCCGAACCTTTCTCAGAACCTTTCTCAGAGTCCTCTTTTTCTATGGCCTCAGATGATAAATAAAACTTCACAATGGTATAATCGGTACCCGGTTCAAATTCAACCGATCCCTTTCCAAATGTTTTCCAGCCATTAATAATCTTATCGAAACCAAACCCAGCATTCTCGGAAAGCTTAACCAGTCGGAAAAGTTTGGCAATAATTTGGTTTCTGGGTAGTGAGATATCTGTTTTTAGCAATTCCTTGAGGGATTTGGGCAGTCCACCCGGATTGAAAAACTCGATATGGTTTGTGAAAATCCGCACCCTTGGCTTTGCTGGGCTAAAGTAGTCGGCATGCATCAGCATATTTACCGTTGCTTCGCGGAGCGATTCGATGTATGGGTACTCCTCCGATGCAAACCCCTCGCTGTTTAGTGCGAAAGGCTTATCTATCTTCTGATTAATCCTTTCGAAAACGCTAAAGTAGTACTCCCAGATATTCTCCTGCTCGGCAAGTCGGTATGTATATCGAATCGATGCATCAGTATATGAGGTTCCGGGGATTTCGAGAAGATCAACCCGAAAATCGGGGAAATGCTGAGAAATCTTTTCCTGCCTTCCCAGAAAGAGCAACCCGCCATAGGTAAGATTTTCGTTAACTATTATCCCTGTCTTAGTGAGGAACTCAGAGGTAAGAAGTTTATTGTAAGAAAAGCTTTTATTGAACCTGGCCATATAATCGCGGTAGCGTTCAACAGAGTTTTGATTAAGATCATTGATTGAACTATGTGGAACAATCTCAGATGTTTTGGTGCCAAAAGCCTGATCGCGAAACATTGCATCAACCTCGGCTTTAGTTGCTCGTATATCGGCACTACCAACCCGAATAAAAGTGTTTTCGGGGCTATTGAAGTAAACTGGTTTCTTGTTTGATAGCGGTATGTAACACCCCAGCACCTTTAATCCATCAAAATCCCATCTCTCTAGGGTTGGTCGAATTAAGGAGTTGAATTTTTGTTGCCCCGAAAGAGTATTATTAATATCCTGCTCAAGCTTCTCAAGGTTGTCAATTCCAGTTATAGTGAATAATTTTCCCTCCTGTTTAATTCCAAGAAGAATCCATCCGCCATTTGTGTTTGAGAAGGCGCTAACTGTTTCCCAAATATTTTTGGGAAGATCCGACTTTGCCTGCTTTACCTCAAAATCTTCCCATTCGAGGTCATTTATACGATCTACAAGTTGGTCTTTGGTCATTTCCTAATTACTCTTTAAATAAACTTTAAAATTACAAATAAGAGTCCACTCCGAAAAGTTCTTTTACCCCTAAATCCCCTAAAGGGGACTTTTAAAATGCTGATTTTTAGACTTCTCCTTAAGGGGTCAGGGGTTAAAAAGGGTAAAAATCAGCATTTTGAGACTTTTCGGAGCGGAATCAAATAATAAAGAGAAAAGGGATTGTTACCTTTCTTGTCTTTCCTCTGGAGAAACTAAATCTTCTACTCATACCCCTCCACAGCCTCCTCATGGATGCTTCTGATTTGGTTGGCCAGCGACTGGGGTTCAAGTACTCGTACCCGTTCGCCGTGCGAGATTATCTCCATCACAAAATCTTCGGTGATGAATACCTTTAGCTTTACCCGCAGCTCCTCCTTGCTATCGACCAGAATTTGCTGGGTGTGGTGCAAGGGCAACGATTTGATGTACTTGCCCTGATACTCAGTGAACGACAGCACAACCTCCTGTGGCTTATCGGAGTTGGGGCTAATAATGCCAAAGCAGTACCTGTAGTGCTCCTGCACGTTAAAGTCCGGCGGTATGGTGAAGCGTTTCTTGGTTATCTCAAGATCGGTTAGCCGGTCGAGGCCAAACGATTTTATCTGATTGTCCTTCAAATCGACACCCACCACGTACCAGCGATTCCTAAACTCCTTGAGCGCGTAGGGCTGCAACCTGCGCTGCGACACCTTATCGTCCCAGTACTTGGTGTAGGTAAACTCAATCTCAAGGCCGTTGCGGATGGCGTGCAGAATGCCATACAGATGCTCGGTTCCCTGCGGGCGACGGTTCTCGAAGTGGATGTGCGACGATAACCTATCGGTTACGTTAAGGGCATTGAACGTGTCGAACGCCTCAAAGATTCGGGTATCCATCTCCGAGGCCTCATCAAACTCAATCCGGTACATCATATGCTTTCTATCGAACGTGATGTCGATATTGTACAGCTCGCGAATATCCTTAATATCGCGCTGAAACTGGCGTTGCGATATGGAGTAGATACAGCCATCCACCTCGCCCTGCACCTCGAGATTATTCTCAATATCGGTAAACCTTAGCGGCTGCCTGCGCAGCATCTTGATGATGTGGATATATCTACCCAGCGATTCTCGTTTGGACATGGTTTGTATGTTTAGTTTACACCAAAGATAAGCAACCCAAACGACAATGTGCGTCGTCCTGAATCTTAGTCTTTCAAAAACTACAAATTCAACCTATCATTTGCAGATCCAAATTATCGAGCAGCTGCTCCAGCTCGTCCATTCGTCTAAGCGATGTTCCTTGCGATGAGGAGGGATGCGAAATTCCGATTATAGAGACCGATGCATCGGCACAATTACCATACGAGAGGCTAATCTCTCCCTGCCGAACCTCATTGCCGGCCAAAAAAAGATTTTTAATCCACAGGTAATTGTAAACCCCAAGCACAACGATAAACCTTGGTCGTAGGATTTCTACCTCACGCCAAAGAATGTGCTCTGGGCAGTGGAGCCACATTGCAGGCAAGGGCTCACTGTTTTTACCACTTGGCGCGCACTTAATGCTATTGGTAACCGCAATGTAGTCCAAAGCCGCTTTCAATTCCTCCTTGGGTGGATAAGGCCTTTGGGCTGGGGTTGGAGTAGTTCCTACAGCTCGCAATAAAAGGGCCGAGTACGAAAGCAGCCGATGCCAAAACAGGCTACCACGGTATCCGGGCTTGGCAAAAGTTCTTACCCTGCCCAGCATAATCTCATCAATGGCAAGTTTAGCCAGCTTGTCCTCCGCTTCGGCATCGCCAAAGCCATTCATATTGATACCCAGCACCAGCACTCGCCCCGCATCATAATTACTGCCGATAAAGGGTGAGTACAAACCCCAGTCGCAGTTCTCCCTTCGCTCCTCCTCCACCTCAGCCCAGCAGGTATGGCGATGGCTACAATTGTGCATTGGGGATTGGTGCAATATATTAAGCTCTTTGTACAGATTATCTAGCTCATTTTTTAATTGTTGCATATCAGAATTATTTTGGGTGAATTCAACCTAATAGGATTTAATATTGCTAATAAAATGTATCTCTATTGTAAGCACACCACAAGCAGTAAATATCTACTCTTACATCTTTAAATAAACACCGACAAACAAGTAGAATGTAAAGATTACTTGAAATTATTCAGATGCTGATAAAGCAGGTAAGCGCCTCGGTATTCGGGGTAAAGGGTGGGTGAAAATTCTGCCCGCTCCGCAATAATATCCTTTAGCGAAACCCCAAACAGCCTTATACTCTCAGCCTCCGAGAAAGCAGAGGCCTCCTTCCGGTTTATGCGCTTACGAAGGGTTTGGGCTTCCTCGGAGCTGCATCCTGCACCCATTACAATCAACTTTTCAAACTGATAATTGTACAGGAGCCATCCGTTGGAGTCATCCAGTAGCAGATCAAGCGGCGAACATTTGCTTTTCACAGGTTCAACCAATCGCTTTAGCAAGTCTCTTCGCGTGGGATAGGCCGTTGTAAGAATCAGCACACTGGCAAAATCGGTAGTTTTAATTAGCCCTAAGTAGTTTTCAAAGGATGAAAGGTTGCTGTTTAAATTGATATCGGAGAAAAACGATGCGCAAACAACCTGCCTAGGCTTAGTATCGATATACACAATATGGCCAAAAAAATTGTTGTAAAAGGAAGTCCAATTATCGCCATACTTCATAGCAATTAATTGGGTATGAGATTCATCCTCACCAACTACAAAGTATTTCTCCTTAATGCAATCCATAATTACGTTTTTTTTCGTTAGTACTACTGCGTCTCAAAGACGTAAAGAATTGGCAAATGATTACGAGAAGAACCTGTAATCCGCATTGCTAAACCTTATCGACTCTGGGCTATGAGTCTCATTTTTTAGCGATATCACATCTATTTGCTCTTGATAAATAACTCCCATATCATCCTCAATAATCCCATTGAACGAAGGTCGATAGAATGCATAGATTTGCGAGCATTGGTTAATAATCTCCCTAGACCAGATAAAGTTTTGCAGGGTTGGTGCAGAGAAGGCATCATCCAAATTGTTTGAAACTAACCGGGTGGAGAACACAACCCGCACCTTAATCCGGTGGCTAATGAATAGCAGGGCATCCACTATGCCATCCTTTCCAGGGTACGAGAAGGTGCCCGCTGGCGATAGGGAGTAGTGTTCCACATCGTCGATTATCACGGTTGTAAAACCGCCATCCTCAATGTACTCAATAAACTCAATAAACGACTCCACGCAGTAGTATCCAAGGGTGGTGTTTAGCTCCAGGTTTGGGTTAATGGCACCATCAATACCCTTTAGGATATGCTCAAGACGCTGGGTGTAGTCGGTGTAGCTTACAAACAGCACCTTTTCATTGAATGCCAGATGATTGGCTAGCTTAAGTAGGAAGCGGGTTTTACCCACTCCCCTATCGCCGCCAAAGGCGATTAGGCCGTTGGATAGTTTTAGTCTGTTCATTAATTGGATTGATTGGTTGATTGATTGATTGATTGATTGATTGGTTGATTGGTTGACCCTGCCTTTGCCGTCACGCCGGGCTACGGGAGGGCAGGCAGGCTGCCTGACTGACGTCGGCAGGAAGGTTGATTGATTGATATACTTATTGTAATTGTAGATTAAGCACTCTTAGAAACACCGTGAAGTAGGCTTGGCCACAGAGAATCACGGTATTACTTGCTGAGAATCTCTGAGAATCTCAAGGTTTTAAATAAGCATGTTGGAATACAATTAGCTTTCGGCTAGTATTTTGCCAGTGATTATGCGTTCCTCAATCTCGACCAGCTTATCCCAGAGGTGCGATTGCTTAAAATGGCTAAAATCGGAAACGGGGATATAGCGCTTAAACCGTTCGAATAGCTTGAAGTTCCAGCTGATCTCACGGTTTTCAATTAGCTCTCGCCAATCCCACTTATCGATAAACTGCTCGATAACCTCAGGGGTGATATGGCTGGCATTTCTTGAAATGGTCTTCCAGTCCCACTTCGATTCAAACCTTTTGATTATATCCCAATGAGGTGGTCTAGAATCATGATAACGGCATGCTGTGACCGATTCTGTTAGCTCGTTCCAATCAATTCGGGCTTGAAACTTTTCTATCATTTCTGCTGTCCAAGCAATGTCCCTATTTTGGCACAGCTCTGTCCAGTCCCAGTGATCGGCATACTGCTCAAGCAGCTTTTCGCTCCAGGGCAACTCCGAACTGGCCGATAACTTCTTCCAAGCATCATTCTCGCGGATGCGCTTAATAAACTCCTCCTCAAAGGATTGTAACTCATTTCTAGTTGTCATAATTGTTCCTCCTGTATTTTGATGTTTGTATTATGGTACCAAAATACAGTGGCGAAACGACGAAGGGTGACGTTGGGGAAAATAAAGCAAACTATTTCCATGAGCATACCAGCAACCAACTACAGATCTAACCCCTATAAACAAAAAAACCGCTGCAAACAAATAGTTCACAGCGGGTTACAATTTTAAAAAGTGCCCAGGACAAGACTCGAACTTGCACACCCTAACGGGCACCAGCCCCTCAAGCTGGCGTGTCTACCAGTTTCACCACCTGGGCAGAACACTTATGTTTATTACTGAAAGAACATTAATTACCTACACAACTACCCCTCAAGCTGGCGTGTCTACCAACCTGCCTGTCGCGCTCTTTGACAGGTTTCACCACCTGGGCAGAACACTTATGTTTATTACTGAAAGAACATTAATTACCTACACAACTACCCCTCAAGCTGGCGTGTCTACCAACCTGCCTGTCGCGCTCTTTGACAGGTTTCACCACCTG
>Ga0265295_1003960_pt1 | contig 20579 bp, 18 predicted proteins | sample Munlansysbiofilm_FD_192503 | JGI IMG/M metagenome (GOLD analysis project Ga0265295, IMG submission 192503) | Leachate microbial communities from a municipal landfill in Southern Ontario, Canada - Methane capture system biofilm | ecosystem: Engineered > Solid waste > Landfill > Unclassified ... | reverse complement strand
GGATTTCCATTCATTGATGAATGCTACCAGCTCGGGTGAGAACGTGAATTCGTTAATGTCCGACATGTAACCTCCAGTACCCAAATAAACGTTGCGAGTATCCTATCACTTTTCCAAAGGTTTTGTACATATCAATTTTACTTTAAAACGGGGGTTTTATGTTGTGACACACAATATTATCACAATATATTGACCATATTTCGTATTTAATGTACTATTATTCATATTAATAGGAGAAACATTCATGAACAATGACCAACTGATACGAATCACCCGGTACTTCCGCTCCCTTAATCGGCTCAAGACCATCGGACTTGAGAAAGTGTTTGCACACAACCTAGCGGACGCAGCAGGCGTATCAGCAGCAATTGTCCGTAAAGACTTCTCCCAATTAGGCATTCATGGCCAAAAACGGGGAGGGTATGAGATTCATGATCTCTTGGTCTCCCTTGGGGAAATCCTGGGCAAGGGTGACAGCCAGAACTGCATCATCATCGGCTGCGGACGCATCGGGAAGGCGCTGATGCACTACAACGGCTTCGAACCCGACGGCATCCGCATCGTGGCTGGGTTTGATAGCGACCCTCTGGTATACAGCGATGCATCGCATCCGGTGCCGATCTATCCCATCAGCAGAATCGATGAGGTGGTTGAAGCGTTGGAAGTGACGGCCGCCATCATCACGGTGCCTGAGCAAGCAGCCTCGGACAGTTATGACCGCCTCCTGAAGGCCGGAGTCATGGGTATCCTGAACTTCAGCCCCATCACCCTCAAGCCGCAGTTGCAGGATGACGGCCGCATGCCGGTGGTCCATAACATCAACATCGCCCTGGAGTTGGAACAGATCTTCTACGAGCTGAAATTCCCGAAGAACTCCTGATCACAGCCCTGAAAGGGTCAGCAACACCGGAAGGTGGTCGCTGACCCCATTCAGGGTTTGCAGGTTCCACGCCTTCGGCCTTCCGTCCACCTCCAGGCAGAGCGGAAGATCGCAGATTGTAAACGAAGAGAACTCCCAGCCTCGCCGATCAAAGAGATATCCGTTTCCCAGTATCTGATCATATTGATGCCAACTGCCATCCCAGTTGCAACTTCCCGCATTCTCCAGATCGAGCCCTTGATCAAGGTAGCCCGAGTACCAAATGAGTGAGCTTACCTCAGTCCGGCTCCCCGTCAGGACAATCGATCCTTCGTGCAGATAGCGCATTGCATGTGGGTGGGCCACATCCACCAAAGCAGGTTGCACATCCCCACACTCCCTCACCACAGTAGGATCGCTGTTGAAATCCCCGCACAACAGGATGAGACTTCCTTCCTGCTGCTGTGCCGCTGCCATGACCGTCTTTGCCACTTCAAGGCGAAGGGCCTCAGTCTGTGCAAACTCCCCTATCTGGCTCTTGGAATGCAGAGCAAAAAGCACCACATCCTCGCGTACGGTTTCCACCCTTGCCTCGAGAACAGGGCGAGTTCCTTGTACACCGGTATGCACCTTGGCTTCTTTGATGGGATGACGGCTGATGATAGCCACCGCAATGGCATCATCCGCTCCCTTTGCGGTGGCAAACCATTGGTAGCCATGACGATGCAAGTGGTAGGTCAGCAGGTCTTCCACCACCCTCTGGTTCTCCACCTCCTGAAGCACCAGTACATCAGGGAGATTCAGACGCGAGTGCAACACCACCTGCGAGAGTGTCTTCAACCTCTGGCGATAGCTGTGCTGGGCCCACGCTTTGCTGTCCTGGTACTCGGCATATTCGGTTCCATCAAGGTGGGTGTCAAAGAGATTCTGGACATTGTAGGAGAGTACACGAAAATGACCTGTATCCTGGGGAAGGTCACAACTGCAACTGCAAAGCAACAACACGAGAAGAAGCAACAGACATACCATACCCCCAAAGACAGGGCAGCGTATGCATTGCTTCAGCTCTTGGAGTTTTTGCCCAGCGAGTAGCTGAAATAGAGCATGGCAAGCATGTCTTGGATATCAAACAGCCCGATATCCATCTCTTGAGCCTTCAGCAACCCAATCTTCAGATTTTCGAAGCAGGGGTCGAAGGAGACATCGCTCGTGACCAGGATATCCATACAGAATGCTCGCAACGCTTCCCAACGATGCTCATTGAAGATCTGAAGCACCTCATCATAGCGCAGATCAATATGATTGAGATCACGGGCCTCGGCAAGAAACGGAGAGATATAGTCCTTGGGAACGCCCATGTTCATATGTTCGTAGAGCAAGGCGAGACGGGGAGAACCAAACTTCAGGAAAGAAGCGATTACGGCATAGCGTGTCTGGCGGAACGTTGCACTGCGTCCCTGTTCCACAGAGATGAGAAACTCCTGGTAGAAGGACCCGTTCTTGTCCATAAACCGTTTGGCAATGAGGTAGTCGATGACTTCATCAATGTGTTTGGCCGAATGGCTGAGCTCATTGACCAGGTTCAGGTATTCTGTGCTTTCGGTGATACGGGCAAGGGACTTGCTCGCCATCGAGCGAACCGAAGACCAACGCCCGTGCAGCATGAGGTTAAGCAGGGCATCCTTTGCTTTTTCGTCCTTGCGGTACGAACCCAGGGCAGCAATGGCATCGAGCTGCACATACGAGTCATCATCACGTGCAACCATGATCAAATCATCGAGGAGGGACTTGCGGGGACGGTCTGCAAGCGCTCGCACAGCCTCCAGCTTATCGGGAGAGAACGGGCTTGCCAGAATGGAGCGCAGCTCGCTGGTGGCAAGATTGTTGAGGTTCTCACCCAAACTGAGCATGAGGAAGCGACGCTTGGCAGGATCGTTGGTTCGTTCAAGCTTCTCGATCATCGAGACAGCTCGGAGACCGTGCATCGAAAAGATGACTTGCGCTGCAGCCTGGCTGGAATAGGCACCCAATTCCTGCAACCTCGAAGCAACCAAGGTCTCGATGGCAGTCAGCAGCATGGCAAAGAGGAACACCAAGGTATACCCGTTGCCCGCAGCTTTCCCATCCAAGGTGAAGAGCGAACGGGCGATATCAGCCTTGTCGGCCAGGAAACCACTGAGAATACCAACACCAAAGGCAATAATGGCAATGACGAAATTCACCATTGAGTTGAATGCAACGGTCTCATCGTCGGGCATTACCTGGGCAATCAGTCGGTAGGTCAGAAGGCTGATCAGGGAGACGAAAAAGTTGGTAATAAAGCCGAGCACAAAGAACCAGATTGGAGAGACGGTGTTGGTGGCAAGCACCCAGACCATGAGAAAGAAGAGGGAGAAGAGCGTAGAGAAAAAGACCAGCGGTCTTGAGCCCAATCGGTCCGAGAACTGTTTGCTGATGTAGCTTGCCGCCATAACCGATACGCCAAGCGTCACCGAATAGAGTACCACCACCGAGTTGGAAAGCCCAAGCTCAATACGAAGGAAAGGGGTGGTGAGACCAAAGATGACCGCTACGGCGGTGCTGGTCCATCGAAGGATGAGGCGGCGGCGAAAGGTGACCGAACCCATGGCTTCCTTGAGCAGGACCATGACCGTTCTTCCTTTCTTGAACACGATGGTGCTTCGGCTGGGGATGAGGGACATCTCCCTGCTTGCCAATAAGTTGACCACTACGCCGACCATCTGCAGGGCTACCAACCCAACAAGCCCGCTGAAACGCTGGATACCCAAGAACAAGGCGGTGAGGACTCGGACAACAACCGAGGAACTCTGGTAGGCGGCATTGACGTTTGCCACCACCTTGCCACGGTTGGAGACACTGCTGATGTTTTTCAGCGTAGAGTCATTGAGGGCAATGCCTATCATGCGGAATATATTGAAGAGGGTGTAGACGAAGAGCAGCAAGAGTACGGCCAAGTCACCTGAGATGAAAAAGAGACCAAGATAGAGCAGGCAAACCATACCCCTGAGTACCCAGACTGCAGACTGTACTTTTATCTGGTTACGTCCCTGAAACATTTGGGGGACAAAGGGCAACACAATACCGGCAATATAGCTTGCAGAGGAAATGTAGCCCAAGGCAATATTCCCAGCCCCAAAGGAGATGGCAAGCAGGTAGACGAGTGTGTCACCGAGAAGGCTGTATGCCACCCCGTTGTACAACTCTTGGCGGTACATGTGTTTCCGGCCAAGCTTCTTTTCTGCCTCACTGAGGTATTTTGTCTTGGGCATAGTGCGCTACAGTTCACTCCTCTGAGAGACGATCCTGCTTACCAGGCCGTAGGCAAGGGCCTCATCACTGGAAAGCCAATGGTCGCGCTCGGTATCCTCTCGAACTTGGTCTACGCTCTTTCCTGTTTCGGTGGCAATAAGGGCATCGAGTTTCAACCTGAGTTTTTCCAGATGCTGGGCATGGATCTCAATATCAGTGGCCACACCCCGCATCCCGCTCATCGGCTGATGAATCAGGTAGGTGGAGTTGGGCAGCGCGATACGCCGTTCCTTGGGAACTGCAAGCAACACCAGAGCTGCTGCACTAGCAACAAGGCCCATGCCGATCATGGTGACCGGAGCACTGACAAACCGTGCCATATCAAAGATGGCATAGCCTGCATCGACATCCCCGCCGGGGCTGTTGATGAAAATCTTGATCGGCTCATTGCTCTCCCCTTCCAGAATGAGCAGCTGCTTGATGACAGCTTCCGCGCTCTCCTTGTTGATCTCTCCCGAAAGGAGAATCGAGCGGGTCTTGAGCAATTTTTCCTGTATCTGTGGATCCTGCACTGCAGGTTTCTTCTCTTCTTCCTGTGGCATGAAAAGCCTCTCTCTCATAAGGTTTTGGCACAAGGGCCAAGCCAAGTATACGGGATAAGAGGGGGCTTGAAAAGGGATAAGCGGAAAACAATATCGGAGCATTCCCGGCTTGGGAATGCTCCGAACTTTGCGCAATTCAAATCAACGATTTGCCAATTCAAGAATCTTGACAATATCCTCTTGCCCCAACTTCTGGAAACTACCGATGGTCTTCGTGTCCTGGTTGGTCGCCTGACTTGCCATCTGCAGAATCTGCTCTTTTGTGGGGCTGATCCCCAGTTCCTTCAGATTCTTCGGCATGCCGATATCCTCAAAGAAACTCACCATCGCTGTAATGGTTTCCAAGGCATCGCTCTCTGGTTTCTCAGTCACAGCGAGACCAAAGACCTTGTTGCCGAACCGGGCAAACCGAGCAGGATCGGTCTTGTAGACATACAGTGCCCACGCCTCCCAAACCGCTGCCAAGCCTGCACCATGTGCTACGTCAAACATTCCCCCGATCTCATGCTCGATCATATGCGGTGCCCAGTCACCCCCACTCTCATTGCCCATACCCGTAAGACTGTTGTGTGAGAGACTGCTTGCCCACATCACATTCGCCCGTGCATCATAGTCCAGCCCATTCTCCTTGAGCACGTAGGCTGCCTGATGAACCGTGCGCAGGACTCCCTCCGCAAGCTCATCTGTGAGTGCCATGTGGTCACCAGCGGTGAAATACCGTTCCATGGTGTGCATCATGATGTCCACGGCGCCACACATGGTCTGGTACTCAGGCAGGGTATAGGTCAATTCGGGATTGAGGATGGAGAATCTGCAGCGACTCGAATCAGAAACGGCGTCTCGCTTGAGACATCCTTCCTCATTGGTGATGACCGAACTGTCACTCATCTCGCTTCCGGCAGCAGAGAGGGTCAATACAGCAGCGACCGGGTAACATCCCTGGATTTCCCGCTTCTTGATGTAGAAATCCCAGACATCCCCCTCGTGGTAGAGCCCATACCCAATGGCCTTGGCTGAGTCGATGACTGACCCGCCGCCAACAGCAAGCAGGAAGTCCACCTTCTCTCTCTTGCACAGTTCAATCCCTTCGTACACTTTCGAAAGCCTTGGATTGGGGAGAACCCCACCAAGCAGAACATAGGGAATCGCCTGCTCATCCAAACTTGCCAAGACCCTGTCGAGCAAGCCGGACTTCTTGGCACTGGCCGATCCATAGTGGACCAGAACCTTTGTTCCTCCAAACGCCTTCACCAGACTGCCTGTCTGCTGTTCCGTATCCTTACCGAATACCACCTTGGTGGAAATGTTGTACTCAAAATTCGAAACCATGCGCTTTCTCCTTCTTTCTGCGGTTATGAGACGCTCTGGGCAAACGCTTCCATCAGAAGGGCTGCAACCGCTGCTCCTGGATCAAGCAATTGCCTGGAGGCCTCTCCTCGTGTGGCCGCCCTCCCATGAACAGCCACCATTCCTTGTGTGGATTCAAACCCTTTTTGTGCAGCATCAGCTGCAGAACGGGCAATTTGGGCAGCACTCATTCCTGCCTCGATCGCCGCTTGCATCGCTGTGATAGCAGGAAACAACCCGTCCAAGAAGGTCTTCTCGCCAACCTTCGCTTTGCCGCGAGCGCTGACCCCATCAAAATACGCCTGGAAAAGGCTGGCATACTCAGAGGACTGGATTTCAGTTTTTCCCTTGAATGCCTTGCCCACCTGCATCAATCCGCTGGCCATGAGTGTCCCCATGGTGGAAGGCACAGCAGTGGACATCGCTTTGCCTGCAGCGTAGAAAAGCCTTCCCACATCCTGCTCATCACTCTCTCTGACACTCTCATAGGCGGCTTTGAAGCCATCGCTCATGGTGAGTCCGAGGTCCCCATCCCCCACGACACTGTCGAGGTCGATGAGCCGATCCCTGTTCTCTGTCATGAGAGCCGAAGCAGCAGCAAGAAAATCCTGAACCATCATGACCACCCCCCTACAGTTGGACAAAGAACGGAGTCTGGGCAGGTGCGTCCAGGTAGGTCTTCAACTCTGCATCAAGTTTCATCATCGAGATGGAGAGGCCGGCCATCTCCAAGCTGGTAGCATACTCACCAACGTAGAAGCGATGGACCGTAATGCCCAGCTTACCCAGCTGCTCGTTGATTTTCCGTACCACAATGTACTGCTCATCAACCGGGGTAGCTCCCAAACCATTCACCAGGACTGCCACTTCATCACCTTTCTCGAAAGGCAAATCAGACACGATCTGGTCCAGCATCTCCACAGTGATCTGGTCTGCACTCTCCAACTTTCCCCTACGGATGCCGGTTTCTCCATGAATGCCCATACCGATTTCCATCTCATCCTCGCCGAGGATGAACCCAGGTTTTCCAACCCGAGGCACAATGCATGGGGTAAGGGCAACTCCCATAGTCCGGACATTATGAGCAGCCTTTTCAGCAACACGCTTCACTTCGTCGAGAGAAAGCATCGCGTCAGCAGCAGCACCTGCACACTTGTACACAAATACGATGCCGGCAACTCCCCTTCGGGTGCTCTTCTGTCCCAGTTCAGTCGGGCCGGCAGAGGCGACATCATCAGCACCAACCACACTTTCAACACGGATTCCATCCTCAAAGTCCGCCATCTCGGCAGCCATGTCAAAGTTGAAAATATCGCCATTGTAGTTGCCATAGATGTACAGTACCCCAGCTCCCGAATCGATGTACTTGGTTACTGCGTGCATCTGCTCTGCACTCGGGGACTGGAACACATCGCCAACGCTGCATCCATCAAGCATTCCCTTGCCGACATAGCCCAGGAAAAGCGGGAGATGACCAGACCCACCACCGGTAGCAATGCCTACCTTGCCCTCTTTCTTGTTGGCGGTAACCAAGCAGCGTACGTCATCGTTGGTATAGGTAATGAGGTCTGGATGGGCGATGTACAGACCTTCCAGCATCTCGTTCACATAATTCTCAGGTTTGTTGAGTATCTTTTTCATCGTTTTACGTCCTCCGTGTAGCTCACCTTCATTTTCTGGTCTTCTGCATAGGCAACGACCATGCAATCTGTTTTGTAAATCCGCTCGGGCAATCCGATCAGCACATGAGTATCCCCTTCCTTCACGGCAAAGGGAGCCAAATGCCAAACACCAATGCGCAACATCACCATGGTCCCCTTCGGTACCAGGAAGGCCTCAGTCAGTTCAGGTATCGGATTCTGGGAAGGAGGGGCAACATGCACGATCACATCCCCATCGAGAGGAAGGATAAACTCAGCTGCGGTGCTGTGGCACTCTGCACTGTCAATGACATTCTCTTCGCGTTTGGAGCAGACCAGGGAACTGAAGCCTACCATTCTCCCTTCTGAAACAGGGAACAGCACGCGGTCATGATAAAAATCGCCCAGACTGTACCCAGCAGGATGCAGTGCATCCGAAAATTCCCCATACTGATGAAAACTTTCCCACTTCAAGGGTTGTACCGGAATCTCTCTCATTTCGTTCTCCTCTCTTGTTTCTCTCTCGTATCGATGATGCGCGATATCAGCATGATGCCGATGAGTATCAGGCCCCAGACAAATGTCTTCACGAACGAATTGACCCGCAGGATGTTGAAGGCACTGGAAATCATCTGCAGTACGATCACCGCAAGAGAGACTCCCAAGACATTGCCCTTCCCTCCACTGGGGTCGGTTCCGCCAAGCACTACAATCAGGAGGGTGAGCAACGTATAGGACTTGCCGTAGTCAGACTTTGCCGAGTTGTAGTGCGATGAGATCAGGAGGCCTCCGATCGAACCCATCAGTCCACTGACGATATAGGTGTACATGGTCACCTTCAGGTTGTTGATGCCCGAATACTTGGAGGCAACCTCATTCGTTCCCATGAAGGATACGTGGCTGCCATAGATGGTCGAGCGCATCAAATAGGCTACAGCAATGGCAACAACAAGAAAAATCAGCACCGTATTGGGGATTTCCCCAATAAGACTTCCATTCGCTATCTCTCCATAGGCCTCGGGCAAACCGGTGAGCGCCGGCCCTTTGGTGATGGCCAAGCCCAATCCAGAGTAGAGCTGCAGGCCGCAGAGGGTAACCAGCATGGCAGGAATTTTCAGATAGCCGATGAGAAAACCGTTGAAGACCCCACACATGGCTCCGATGAGCAGAGACGCAAGGATACCCAGCACAATCGAAAAGACAGAATCACCCATTTGCAGCATCACCACTGCCGCCACAATGCTGGAAAGATTGGCAATTCCGACCAACGAGAGATCTATCCCCCCACTGATCATGGCGATCATCATCCCGAAGGAGAGAATGCCGAACTCAGGAAACTGTACGGCCATGCCTTTCAGGTTTGCAGGCCTGAGAAATGCCCTGGGAGAAAGAATGGTCATCACGAGGAAGATCGCCAGGACAAGCATCACCAGGATGATGTTGTTCTTCTGATCTTTGGTAAGTGAATGTATCTGTACTCGTTTCATGCTTGCTCCCCTTACACTTTCGAACTGTTTGCAACGCGTTTGGCGCGAATGGAGGTGATTCCGGTCCCAAGTACAATGATCAGACCAACCACGAAGGACTGGAAATGTGCGGGGACACCCACCATGATGAGGTTGTTTTGGACAATCGCGATGAGCAACACTCCCGCCAATGTCCCAAACACGGTACCGTGCCCACCGGTGATCCGCGTCCCTCCGACCACCACTGCTGCAATGACCATCATCTCCGACCCCATGAGGTTCTGGGGACTGCCTTGTCGCATGAGGATGGTATAGGTCACCCCGCCGATTGCAGCCAGAAAACCAGCTGTCATATAGATGATGTATTGAATCCTGGTTACATTGAAGCCGGCGATACGTGCTGCAAACCGATCACCACCGATTGCATAAATGCCTCGCCCGAGCATGGTATGTCGCAAAACAACATACGCAAGGATCAGCAAGACCAGGGGAATGAGAATCAAGGATGTCATCTGGAAGGTGATGCCATTGCTGTTTGTATAGGAAAAGAGAAAAGTTTTGCTCAGCTGGTCAATGCCTTCGGGTATATTGGAATACTCCTTGGTCCCCAGAAATGCCAAGGTCGCCCCGTTTGCCACACTGCTCACCCCAAGGGTTGCTATCAAGGCCGGCAACTCCATCTTGGCAATCAAGAACGCATTCACCAGACCGAATGCAATCCCCATCAATCCTGCAACTGCATAGAAGAACAGGACATTGTCGATATCAAACGCAAGAATGAGACGCAAGGTGGCATAGGAAGAAAAACAGGCTATTGCAGGAAAGGAAACATCGATGCCTCCCGAGACAATAACCATCATCTCCAACACAGCGAAAATGAGGGTGACCAACATTGCCCGGGAGAGGGTAATGGCAGTGGAGAACTCCCTGAAGGCCGGGTTGATGAACCCGATGGCCAGAGAGAGTGCCACAATGGTGTAAACGACGATTGCTTCATTGGTTGTCAATGCTTTTGGTATGGTTGTTCGCATCCTACTTCTCCAACACGTTTCCATGAAGAAGGGTTGCCAAGCCCTCTTCAGTCAGGGTCTTTGTATCCATAAGGCCGGAAGATTTGCCTCCCTCCATCACCAGCAGCTTATTGCAGTTGTAATACAGCTCGCTCAGATCATCGCTTATGATGATGACGCCCACGCCAGCCTTGGCAAATTCGTGGAGTATCGTATGGATGTCATACTTCGACCCGATATCCACCCCTACAGTCGGACCATTGAGAATAAGCACCGAGGGGTTGATGTTCATCCATTTGGCAATGACCATTTTCTGGGCATTCCCTCCTGACAAGGTCCTGATCGGAGCTTTGGAATCGGAGGCCACACATCCGATGCGCTTGATCCACTCCCAGGTGACCGCATCCATTTTCTCCTCGTCCAAACGCCCCTTCACAAAATATTTTTCTATGGAAGCCGCCACTGTGTTGTCCATGATGGAACGGGTCAGAAAGAGCCCCTGGGTAAGACGGTCCTCAGGAACATACCCGATATGATGCTTTGTGGCATCTTTGATTGACTTGATGGTGATGGGTTTGCCGTGCAAGGCAATCGTCCCTGTTTCTGCCGGGAAAATGCCGAACAAAGCATCCCCGATCTCCCCGCGTCCCGATCCCAGCAGTCCGGTGATACCAAGGACATCTCCCTTGTTCAGGGTAAACGAAACATCAGAAAAAGAACCTTCGCGTCCCAACCCTTGCACCTCAAGAATCGGTTCGGAGGATGCTTCGGGCTCATACAGCGAGTCGACAATCTCACGGCCTGTCATGCAATGAATGAAGCGAGCGCGGGAAAACTCCGAAAGGCATCCTGTGGCAACATTCTCCCCGTTGCGAAGAATCGTCAGCCGATCGGCAATTTCATAGATTTCCTCAAGCTTGTGATTCACGATCACGATGGCCATTCCCTTGGCCTTGAGATTTCTGAGGATATCGTACAGCATCGAGACTTCATAACTGGTCAATGCGGTGGTGGGCTCATCCAAGATCAGAAGCTTTGCATCGTTGAGGATTGCCCTACATATGGCGACCATCTGCCGATTCGAGACAGAAAGTCGCTCAACCAGCATATCAGGATCCATGTGTGCCCCGATTTTTGCCATTGCCTCCAAAGCCATTGCACGTGATGCCTTCCAGTCCATCCGTTTTTTCCCCTGCATGAGGGCGGAGTTCATGGCGATGTTCTCTGCAACCGAGAGATTTGGGAAAATGGCAAAATCCTGGTAAATGACCTGGATTCCTTTCTTGATCGATCCGATGGGAGTAAGTCGTTTCTCCTCCACTCCCTCAATAAAAATGGAACCGCTTGAGGCCTGATGAGCTCCTGAGATGATTTTGATCAGCGTTGATTTGCCGCACCCATTTTCTCCAGCCAGGCAATGAATCTCACCTGTATGCACTTCAAAATCAACATTCTGTAATGCTTTCACCCCACCAAAGTTCTTGCATATGCTTTCCATCCGCAAAAAACTTGTACTCATATACCCCCCAGTCCATATACCTGTTCAGAATCAGAGCTGCCTGGGATGTCTCCATCCCAAGCAGTTTCAAACAATTCGAAAATCCCTTACTTAGAAAGCGTAGGCAGGATCATCCACATTGGCCTTGGTTACGTCAATCCAAGCCTGTCCATAGAAGACCTTCCCATTGAGGGTAAGCTTGTCATAACCGGGTACGCCGAGGTCAAGTCCGGTACCAACCTTCTGTCCATCAAGCACGCGGACTGCGAGCTCAACCATTGCCTTGCCTGCAAGAGCCGGATCCCAGAAAGAGATCATCTCGATGGTGCCGTTCTTTACATACTTGCCAGCAACAGAAACCAAGGAAGTACCAGCAATCTTCACCTTGCCAGCCAAACCGAGTTCCTCAACAGCAAGAGCTGCACCAGCTACGTCAGGCATTGCAGAACCCTGGATGGCTGCAATGTTCGGATTGGCAGTGAGGGCTTCCTTGACCTTGTTGTAGGAGGTGGACTGGTTGTCAGCAGTCTCAATCTTGTCTCCGTACTGCTTCATCTGCGGGAACTTCTGCAACTGCAATTCTTTTGCTGCGTCGACCCACTGGTTGTGGGATTCGCTGGTCAGAGAACCAACAGTGAACAGGTACTCACCCTTTCCACCGGTGATATTGCCCAAGGTCTCCATGAAGTGGCGGCCATACTCAGCGTTGTCAAAGGCCTCAATATCATAGTCGATGTTGGTCATGCCGGAAGCTTCGTGGGAGATGACCACAATGCCAGCTTCGCGAGCCTTCTTCAGCACAGGCTCAAGAGCACTGGTGGAGAACGGAACAACACAGATTGCATCCACACCCTGGGAGATCAGATCCTCGATAGCCTGAGCCTGGAGAGCACCGTCACCTTCGGAGGGACCTGTGTAGAATGCGTCAACGCCGGTCTGTTTTGCATACTCTTTTACACCAACTTCCATTCTCTGGAACCATGCGATGCTGGTGAGCTTGGGAACAACTGCAATGCGATAGTCTTTTTTCCCGGTAGCTGCGGCTTCCTGGGAACCGGCTGCAAATGCCACACTCGATACGAGCATGAGCAAAGCCAAAGCAAGAATCAATGCCTTTTTCATAGAACTCCTCCTAAACATGCTTACTAAATATTTAGTAATTTTGTTGCGTTTATACATAGTAAAACATCGAAATGTTTAGTTGTCAAACACTATTTTTCTGAAATTCCTCCCCAAATGATGCAAAGAAAATCAAGATCGAAACAGATTTGACAAAGCAAAGATCGTGTCGTATGATACTAAACAAGCTTGAGTTTGTTTAGTTCAGACCCTTCACAGGAGCATCAAAACAAGAGCTACATTTCCATACGCTGAGAGGACATTCAATTTTGACTATTCGTGATATCGCAAAAATGGCACAAGTATCCCCTGCAACTGTCTCTCTGGTTATCAACAATAAACCGGGGGTGAGTGAAGCCAAACGCAAGGAGATCATAGCGTTACTGAACAAACTAAACTACGCAAAAGGGAAACGGGGAAAAAATGCATCCATACAGCCTCGTTCCCTCCTGTTCCTAAAATATATCAAGACGGGTTTTCTTGTGGAGGAAAATGCAGGATTCATCTCCAAAATTCTTGATGCAGTCGAACAGGAGTGCAGCAAGCTCAACTATACTCTCCGGATCCAAGTAGAGAAGAAAAGCCTTGCCGATGCCATCAACGCATTGGATGTTTCTCACTTGGATGGCCTCCTGGTCATCGGTACAGAGATAGACCCGTCTGAGTATGAGGTACTGCACAAGATCAAGGTCCCCTATGTGGTCATCGATAATTCGATGCCCAATTTTTCCTGCCACTCAATAACCATGGCAAACGAGGAGATGGTACACAGTGCCGTAACGTTGCTCGCCTCGCTCGGGGATGGCCCCATCGGGTACATTCACAGTCAGTTTGATGCCCAGAATTTCACCGAACGATCGAATGGCTTTTTCTCCACCATGGCTGAATTGGGCCGGGAAACACGCAAGGAGTTTTGCTACCTGCTTGAGCCTACGCTCAAGGGAGCATATCTGGGGATGAAACAGTACATCAAACAAGGCTCAACCTTCCCCTCCCTCATCTTTGCAGACAACGACACCCTGGCAATCGGGGGAATGCGGGCACTCACCGAAGCTGGGTACAAGATTCCTGATGATATCCAGATTGTGGGATTCGATGATGTATATCTGAGCGTAACCAGTGCACCTCCCCTGACCACCCTCCATGTACAGCGTACCATGATCGGCTGCCAGGCGGTGCGGATGTTGCATGAGGTTATCAGCCAGGGAAGTGCCGGGGACATCAAGGTGAAGATTGGAAGCGGACTGGTCTACCGGGAAAGCACCAAGGAGATGCCTCGGTAGGCAGAGGTCAATCTGTACGGTATACTCATCGTTGGAGGATCCACCAACGATGAAATGTGCCACGGTTGCCATCATAGGCCGCCCATCAGCAGGGAAAAGCACCCTGCTCAATACGATCTGTGAGATGAAAGTCTCCATCACTGCCTCGACTCCGCAGACCACACGCAATGCGATCAGGGGTATCTATACCGACAGCCGAGGACAGCTGATCTTCACCGACACTCCTGGTTTCCACTTAAGTGAAAAAACACTGAACAAGCGTTTGCAGGAGACTGCCCTCAGAAGTCTTGAGGAGAGCGATGTCGTGCTCTATCTCATCGACTCCAAACGCAGTGCCGGGGAAGAAGAACTGGTGCTGGTCTCCCATATTGCCAAGCTCAAGACCCCGGTGGTATGCGTCATAAACAAGGCTGATATCATCCGAGACAGTGAGGAAGAGGCTGCAAATGCATTCCTGCAAGAGTTTCTGCCCGGCCGTCCTGTCGTAAAGGCTTCAGCGAAGCTGGACGAAGGGGTGGATGAAATCCTCATTGAGCTGTTCAAGCTTGCCCCCGAGGGAGAGCTGCTCTACCCTGCCGATGCCTATACCGACCAAAACCTCGAGTTCCGCATCAGCGAGATCATCCGTGAGAAGGCCATCAATCTGGTAACCGAGGAGATCCCGCATGCAATTTATGTGGAGATAGCCGACATCGAATACGACGAGAAAGAGAACACCGTATGGGTGAGGGCTTTCATCATTGTAGAGCGTGACACACAGAAAGGCATTGTGGTGGGAAAAGGTGGGGCAAACATTGCCAAGATCCGCAAGGGTGCCGAGCCTGAAATCCGCAGCATATTCCCCAAGAAGAAGCTGCGCCTCGACCTCAGGGTCAAGGCACAGGACAAATGGAGAAACAACTCCATCGTGCTGGACAGAATCCTGCGCTAGCGAATGAAATTGGTGTAGTGCTCCCGTTCAAGACGGGGGCGCTCAACATTCCCCGCTTCTATGGAAGCCAACAGCCAAGCCAAGGAGGAGCCCAGGTTGCGCATGACCTGGAGTCCTTCAAGATCCTGCTCCACCTCTTCTGCTGTATTCCCGTGTACTGAGTTCCAGTAGGTGGAAGATACCACCGGCATTCCGCTGATGGTGAAATACTTATTCAACTGATCAAACGACGCACTTGCCCCACCCCGTCTGCAGGAAACCACCGAAGCACCCGGCTTGAAGGCCATCTGGCGCGAGATTACACGAAACAGACGATCGAGGAAGGCACTGCCGCTTCCGGCAATGCTTGCATAGTGCACCGGTGCCCCTAGAACAAGGGCATCGGAAGCAATTGCCTTATCGGCAGCCTCATTGACCTTGTCATCACCAAACACACACTTGCCATGCTTGAAGCAGTAGCCGCAGTCGATGCAGCCATGCAAGGCTTCGGTCCCAATCCAGAGGATCTCACTGCTGATACCCTTCTTTTCCAGGGTTGCAGCAATTTCGAGCAGTGCACGGTTGGTGCATCCTTGGCGGTGGGGACTGGTGTTGATCATCAAAACATGCATGCTTGGCTCCTTGAAACGGCAACAGGGAGCCTGAGCTCCCTGCTGTAGTATATAGCAAATTGACTAGTAGCGACCGAGAATGGAGAGCACTTTCTCCTTGCCGCAGGTCTGCAGGAAGGGTCCGAGCTTCGGGCCACGATCCTTGCCGATCATGATGCGGTAGACGAGCTTGAAGAACTCCCCGGTATCGAGGTCGTTGAGCTTGGCTGCATCGTACAGGCGAGTGGTGTACTCCTTGTCCTCAAGCTGGTCCATGACCTCAACCACCTGATAGAGTGCCTTCACGGCCTTCAGTTCCTGCTCGGTGAGCTCGACCAAGGGGTCGTTCTCATTGCTGAGGCGATACTTGAAGTCCTCGGGGGCAAACATGGTGATCCAGTTCCAGGCACAGACACAGCGGGTTCTGAGGCGCTGCTTCTGGCTGTCGGTCATCTCACCAAGGGTGGAGATGGCCCGCTCGATGTCGCCTTCATGCAGCTGCAGGAGATTGCACAGGTGGCGGAAGGGAATCTGGAAGGAGGCTTCGGTGGGTACTTCCCCTACCTGGCTCAGCTCATAGATCCTCTTTTCCTTTGCCTTTCGCTTTTCGTTCACTTCCTGCAGGCCGAAATAGATTCGTTCGCAAGTATCGTAGTCCTCGTAGATCTTGAGTACATCAAGGTCGAAGGAGATGGCAAACTCTGTGTTCGGCCGGGTACCGGCGAACATGAAGCGGGTTATCTCTGGGGTGTAGACCTCAAGCACATCATAGAGGGAGATGACTTCTCCGCTTGAGGAAGAGATCTTTCCTCCCCTTCCCTTGATGCTGATGAAGTCGTACTGGAACGATACAGGAGGCTGTCCGCCGAAGACCGTGACGACCTTCTTGGAGGTATCGAAACTGCCGCCCTCACTGTGGTGGTCCTTGCCTGCCGGTTCGAAGTCCACACCCTCGTGTGCCCAGCGCATGGGCCAGTCGATGCGCCAAGGAAGCTTGGCATAGGGGGTATTCCTCAAATCGATGGTTTCGGTCTTGCCGTTCTCATCGTCACGATAGGTGATGTTCCACTCCCCGTCCCAATCGAGTACGGTGGTGGTGTCCTTGTCGGTGAAGGAGGAGAAGACGGAAACCGGCCACCAGTTCTCTTCCAGAGCTTCGGTACGGAACTCGTCCAGGATTGCGCGGATCTCGTCCTTCTTCTCCAAGGCGGTGCGCATACCCTCTGCATAGAGGCTGCTGCGATAGCGGTCAGCCTGGTAGAGGTATTCGGGCTCTACCCCTACGGTGGGCAGGATCTTCTCTACATCCAGCTCGTTGGCACGTGCATAGTTTTCCGCTCTCCCGGAGGTGTCGGGCACCAAGGTGATGGGCTTGCGCAAAAAGGTCTGCAACAACTCGGGTTGGGGCATATTCTTGGGCACCTTGCGGAAGACATCATAGTCATCCCAGCTGTAGATGAACCTCACCTGTTTGCCCTTGGCCCTGAGGGCCCTCACCACCAATTCTACAGAGATGATCTCCCTGAAGTTGCCAATATGGACTGTGCCAGAAGGGGTGATGCCGGAGGCGCAGGTGTATACGTCCTTCTCCCCTTTCTCACGAATGATCTTGTCGGCGTATATATCCGCCCAATGTGTAGATACGTTCTGTTCGCTCATAGGTCGTGATTATAGTGAATCATACCCATCAGTTCAACTGCTGGTTGCCAAAACAAACCTCGGGAGCTTATACTCTTGGGTATGAAACGATTGACGGCATTGCTTATCCTGTTGCTTTTCGTCTTCTCTGCCCTCATGGCAGCCGATGCTCCACTTGAGCCGGGGACAGTCATCGAGAAAGGCATCGCCTCGTGGTACACCACTGACAAGAGCGAGAGCTTGACGGCCAATGGGGAGATTTTTGACCCAAACAGCCTCTCTGCCGCTCATAAGAGCCTCAAGTTCGGTACCATCGTTCGTGTGACGAACCAGTCCAACGGCAAGAGTGTCGATGTCAGGATCAATGACCGTGGGCCCTATGTGGATGGGAGAATCATCGACTTGACCCCAGCCTCTGCCAAGCAGATCGATATGCTTACCAGCGGAATTGCAAACGTAGACCTTACCCTGATCTTCGAACCGGAGATTCCCGAGTCGAAGTACAACCGTGCCGGTGATACCGGCTGGTACCAGATCCAGGTAGGAGCGTATTCAAGCCTTCTCACCGCCTATGCACAGTACGACAGGTTGCTCAATGCAGGGCTCAAGCCCTATGCGGAGCAACTTCCCGACTCGAAGGCTGTCCGTCTGACGGTTCGCTGGATCCCAGCCTATCAGCTGGACAGAACGATGAAAGCCCTTTCAGCCCTTGGCTTTGCCGAGAAGAATGTCCTAAAGAAAAGCGAGGCCAACCCCTACCGCTGAATAAGCCACTCTGTTCTGAATGGCTTGCCATCCTCCTTACAGAGCATCTTTGCGATGTCATGCCCATCCTTTGCAGCGGTGGGCAAGCCTCCGCCTGGGGTGGTCCATTGTCCTATCATAGCAAAGTTGGCAAGTCCGGCAAGCTTCTTGGGAAGTCGCTTGGAGAGCGTTGCCTTGGTAGGAGCAAAGCCCTCAAAGCTTCCTTTCCAGTTGCTTGTGTAGTGGACAACCGAATGGGGGGTGGAGACATCGACCATGTCGACCAGCCCTTCCAGCGAACCGAATACCTGCTCAAGACGCTTGAGCACCTCATCAGCAATGCATTGTTTCTCAGCCTTGTACTTTGTAGGATGCTCCTTAGCAAAAGCAAGCCATGCCTCGGTTTCCCAGGTGTTGAAGAGTGCAGTCACCAGGGTGCAGCCTTTGGGCGCCAAGGTTGGGTCATAGTGATAGATGTTGAGATTCAACCGGTCTTGGCTGGTCCCGTCCGGAAAGGCAATGGGCTCCTTCAGATAGACTGATGAGGCATGAGTGAAGGAAGAAAGGTCCTTGTGAATGCCGAATGCCACCATGACCGTGGAAGGAAAAACGGGGTACTCGGCAAAGGCTTTCTTGTAGGGTTCACTGACATATGCTCCGTCGAGCATGGTGTAATGGGTGGCATAGCCGTCGGCTGCGCTGATCACATAATCAGCAGACAGGGTGGTTCCATCGGAAAGGGTTACTCCTGTGGCTTTGCCATCAGAAACCACAATCTTCTGAACATCATGCTTGTACCGGATGACCCCGCCCTTTTCTTCGATGAGTCGGGCAATATTCTTGGCGATATTCAGCGATCCTCCGACAGGATAGCCTGCGCTCTTGAGCGGCTGCTGTGAAAGGCCCATGGAGAGGGAGACCAAGCTCCAATCGGAGGGGATTTCGGTAAGGAACAGCTCTTTGAGCTTAGGGCTCTTGAACCGGGTGGCGTACTCCTGCATGGAAACCAGATGGCTCATCAGAGCAAGGAGCTGACGAAAGCCTAAGAATCGTTTGACCAAGGGGTTGGTGCTGGTGGTGCCTGCCATAGTCTTGAGTGTCTTGTAGAACTTGAGGATTTCTTTCTCATCCTCTGGGGCCAAGGCAAGGAAGGTATCGCGAACATCTTCCATGGAGCTTGAGAGACAGACTGACTCTCCGGTGGAGAGTTCCAAGGTGGTGAAGGTGTCAAAGTTGACGATTGGCACGGTTGAACCATCTGCATTGGTGAAGGCTCCCAGGTCCTGCCAAAGAGGATAAAAATCGGTACCTTCCCTGGTGCCCATCATCCAGTGGATGCAATAGTCGATGGTATAGCCTTTGCGTTTCCACGAAGTGCAGAGACCACCGGGTTCTGTGTGCTTTTCCAATACGGTTACCTGATAGCCGTTTCGCAAGAGGTAGGATGCTGCTGAGAGTCCTGCAATACCTGCGCCGATGACGATGATGTGTTTGGACATATCCTTACCTCCATCTGATTAATAGTTTCCTATATTCTATCATACACAATACAAATGGGAGAATTATTTCAGAATAAGAGAACCATTACTCAGAATGTTATACGGCCCACCAGTTCTCCAACCATGACATTGGTGGGTTGGGTCCTGCTTGTTCCTGACAGCAGATAGGCCATTTGGTAACCGATGTCGAAGTATTCAAGCAAGGAGAAAGATACACTCACGCCTACACTGGAAATGAGATCTGAGGCAGCAACCACGGTATTGTATGCGTTGCCAAACCCATACCCGATGTCAAAGAAGCCGATGAAGTGGGGGAAGATTCCCTTGGTGAAGGATTCGGGTCCATTGAACCGCAGGTCAAGCTGGTTTGCAATGGACATATCCCCTAGGTATTCGTAGGTTCCGAAGCCTCGGACTTTGCTGCCAAGGGAGGAAACCTGTTGCACAGGAAGTGCAATGTTGGTACCGAAGGCTGCGCTTGCCGAGAGTCGGTCAACCAGCACGATGGAATAGAGGTTGCGGTCGTCGGTCTCCCGAACAGAGGCAAGCGTTTTTGCTCCCAGCATTTCAGCTTCCACCAGTGTATAGGAGGCGTTGCTGTTCAGAAGCTTGGGGCCGAACCATAGGTCGGCTGAAAGACGATACCCGTCAAGTGTGGATAAGAAATTAGTAAGCACATCATACCGATATGAGATGCCCAAGCTGGTTCCAAACGTGGTAAGCGGACCATACGACACATTGCCTGCTGATAGATAGGATGAGAGAGACTGTACCACCCCGGTGGACAATGTATCGCCAACGATCATGGAGTCGAGGCCGTATTCAAACGAGCCGCGATATCCCAAGAATAGGTTGTGTTTCTGTTCAGCGCCAATGGACTGCTGTACGCCAAGGGTCCAATCGAAGGCAAGATAATCGTAGATGACAGGGTTGGTGGTTCGCACCATTCCTGTCACCGGGTCTTGCCAGAGCATGCGCTCGTGATAACCTACTTTTCCCAACAGGAGAATGGAAGTGTCCCACTCAAGGAAAAGGGGAACCCCTTTCACAACCGTCCCTGCCCTGAGGCCTGTTGGGACCAAG
>Ga0265295_1003959_pt1 | contig 20585 bp, 19 predicted proteins | sample Munlansysbiofilm_FD_192503 | JGI IMG/M metagenome (GOLD analysis project Ga0265295, IMG submission 192503) | Leachate microbial communities from a municipal landfill in Southern Ontario, Canada - Methane capture system biofilm | ecosystem: Engineered > Solid waste > Landfill > Unclassified ... | reverse complement strand
AGCTAAGGCCAGTAAGATTGCTAATAAGTACAATATTTTATGGCTGAGCTTCATTTTATTTTCTCCTAACAAATATTATACCCTTTAGCCTAGAGATTGGCACTTAATTTGATATAATAATCTATACACCCCTTACGCCCCGGTAGCTCAGTGGATAGAGCAGAGGACTTCTAAGCCTAAGGTCGTTGGTTCGATCCCAACCCGGGGTACCAATTTCCGTTATACACAGAAACTACTTCCTTGGATTGTATTTGCTTATGTTTCGCGTATAATAAAAAATAACTATGATAAAAACAAAAAACAAAAATAAGAATATACATACACCACTCGTTATTGCCGGGTATGCTTTATTCGCACTATTGCTCTTATCGGTATTTTTCTCGACCACGTTGCCCTGGACCTCTATCCTGAGTCATCCGAACTCAATCAAGGTAAACGTCGTGATTGCGATGGTATCGCTCACAATCGGCGCATTACTACCAGTTGTGGTTGGCTATGTCATTGGTGACCATTCGGTAAAGTCAAAAAGTAAATTGAGCCATCATTTCAATGGTATGCTTTTTGGGTTATTTGCCTATTGGTTCATGGTATTGACTGCGGTATTTATTGCAATTCCTACGCAGCTTTTTCCAGATAATAACGTACGTTTAGTGCTCGTAAACTTACTTCCTGGTATCTGCGTAGCAATTGTAGCCTCTATTATTGCTGTCATGCACGTCCGAAGTAAGCAGGCTAAGCTCGATGTACTCGAGTACAAGCCGTTTGTTTTTGTCTTTGTAGCAAGCATTATCGCTATGCCATTGTTTAGTGTTATAAATAATATCGCTACAAATAGTGTAAATATGTTCACGTTCTTCACACCTTTAATGATTGTGGTGATTGGATTGTTCGCATACCTAACAGTGAGAAAGCTAAAATTATCAAACCTTCAGAAGCTCGGGTGGTCCGCAGTATCACTTTCGGTGCTATTTGTGACCGTCTTTGTAATGAATCTATTTGAATCTGCAATCATTAGTTATTTGTGGCAGCCGCCTGCAGATGTTCAGGCCGTTGGCATCTGGATCGCGTTTGCAATTGCCATAGCTGGCTGGGTACTATACTGGACCTGTCAGATAAGAGTATTGCGCAGTCCGAAAAAGTAAAATGTAATTATATCGCCTATCGCTCTACTAACTATTTCGATAATGAAATAGTAGATGCCAATTTCTGTTATACATAAAAATTGCTATTATTTAAAATATGGAACTATTCGATTTGGTCGATAAAGATGACAGTGTCATTGGTACGACAAACAAGCCAGAGGCACACTCAAAAGGCCTCCTTCACCGTGTAGCTGCAGTCTACGTGTTTAATGAAAAGGGTCAGCTCTATGTTCAGGTACATAAGAAAAGTGGCGGCCTGTATGATCATTCAGTCGGTGGTCATATATCTCAGGGCGAATCATATGAAGACGGCGCAAGCAGGGAGGCTCTTGAAGAGCTGGGGATAGGCCAGCAACTGGATAAACTGACGACATTTTACTCAGATGAAGGTATTGATATGCAACACATGTTCGGTCTTTTTAGCTGCACCGCCCAACCTGAATGGAAATTTGCGCCAAACGATGAAGTTGAAGAAATTATCCCAATGGATATTGAAGTGATTAAATCACTCATGGAAACAAGTCCAGAAAAGTTCACTGGCGGCTTTATTAATACGATGAAAGAGTATTCTCGCTTAACTGGAAATTAGCTGCGTTCTAACTTTACCAATAATGCTGTACCATTCTACTTCGCTAAAGCTTAGTAGAATATATTTTGCAACAAAAAAACGACCTTTTATGGTCTATTTTTTGTAAGGTAGTATAATGAAATTACTATGAACAAATCAACTACAAACGAAAAGCTAATAAACTTTAACCTTGTGATGGGTATTTTGCACTTAGTACAAGGTTTAATAATGATGTTTTTAGCATCAAGTGTGATACAAAAAATAGCAGAATTTCAACCAACTATAATGCAGTGGTATCTTAAATATAATCCCGTAACACAAAGCCTGGAGTTGGCTTCAAAAAAACTATTCGAATTACCTTTTGGCGTATTCGTATCAATGTTCTTACTAGTCTCGGCGGCCGCACATTTTGTTATTGTGCTAAACAGTAAAAAATATATTAAAGATTTAACAAAAGGAATTAACCAGTTTAGATGGTTTGAATACGCAATTAGCTCATCAATAATGATCTGCCTAATCGCAACACTGTTTGGAGTATATGATATTGCCACTTTAGTTCTAATATTCTCTGCTAATGCGGGGATGAATTTATTCGGCCTAGTAATGGAACAGCTCAACTCCGGCTCTGATAAGAAAAATGTTAACTGGGGACCATTTATATGGGGATCAATTGTTGGACTCGCGCCATGGATTGCAATTTTAATGTATATGTTCGGAACTGGAAACTTTGATATGGTGCCTTGGTTTGTGTGGGCTATAATTGGAGCTTACTTCGTCGCATTCAACACTTTCCCTATTAATATGATCCTTCAATATAAAAAGGTCGGGAAATGGAAAGATTATCTTTATGGCGAAAGAGTGTATATAGTATTGAGCCTTGTAGCTAAATCAGTGCTAGCCTGGCTAGTTCTATTTGGGGCTATGCAACCTTAATAATATTTTATAATGCTATTCAGTCGCGGTCATATCATCGACCGCGATTTTCTTATCTATGATAGATTTTATATCTTCCAATTTTAGTTTTATAACTTGCCCACTTTCAGCTGTGCCAGATAGCATCATTTTAGCAACAGTGCTTTCAACGGCACGTTGGACGACTCTTCTCATGGGTCTTGCCCCTAATCTTGGATCATAGCCAGCCTCAATTAAATATTTTTTAGCATCGACGTCGACTTCTACGCTTATTTTTTGTAATGATAGAGTCTTATTGACATTAACTAGCATCAAATCAACTACTTGCATGAGTTCACTTTTATTTAGTGGTCTAAAAACAACTATCTCGTCAAAACGATTCAAGAATTCAGGCTTGAATTGATTGCTACTGATCAACTCGTCTACAAACTGATCCTCAAATTGCGATATATCATAACCTCTATCAATATATTCTCTTATTCGGTCGGCCCGCGCGTTACTGGTTGCGATGATAATAGCGTCTTTAAAACTGACTCCACGATTTTTCTCATCACGCATAACACCTTCGTCCAGCGTCTGCAACAGCGTCGACAATACATCAGGATGCGCCTTTTCTATCTCATCAAGTAAAATCACGCTAAAAGGTTTTTTAATAACGCTTGCTGTTAGACTATTGGGGTTCTTTGATCCATCTGCAATCAGGCGCTTTACGTCACTGCTTTGGACATATTCATTCATATCTAGACGTATGATATTTTCTTCACCGTTAAAGTAAACTGCCGCCAACGACTTAGCCAGTTCAGTTTTACCAACACCGGTAGGACCGAGAAATAGGAATGTGCCGATTGGCTTATCCTGATTCCTGACCCCAGTTCGAGCTCGACGAATTGCATCACTCACAACCTCGACTGCCCTGGATTGATTTATCATCCTTTCGTGAATCAAACTCTCTAAATTTAACAGCTTTTCTTTTTCGCCATCACTTCTCGCCGTGCCAACTTTAATGTCCATAGTTTTTTCTAATGATTTTCGAACAGATTCTGCTGTTACTAGCCCATTCTCGCTATAATGAGCAGCTGATTCAAGGATTTTCAAAGCTCGACCAGGCATAGCTAAATCATAGACATATCTTTCGCCCAGCCTATAAGCTTCTTGGATAGCCTGATACATAAACGTCACTTGATTTTGAAATTCAATTACTATTGCCTTATCTTGCATAACTGATATAGTCTCGTCTTTATCGGCCGCTTCTACAATGACCTTGTTCACGCTTTTTACGATTTCTGGATTGCGTTGGCTTATTTTAAGATATTGCTGATCGTCCATTGTTAGAATCATCCGTAAATTGCCGGCATTCAAGATTGGTATTAGTATGTTTGATATATCAACAGAACCGATGCCCTCCTCAAAGAATAATTGAGCATTATCCAGACAGATTATTATATTTTTTGCATTGTATGCTTCTGACAAGATCCTAGGTACGAGATTTTCTAGCCCTCCCCTGTCGGGTGCAGCTGCGATTAATGATCCGGCGTCAAGAATAAAGACTTGGCGAAATTTTAGTTCATTCGGTATTTTAGAACTGGCATCTATAAGTTTTGAGGCAAATGCTGTGACTATTTCCGTTTTACCGGCGCCCAATGGTCCAACTAAAACAGCGTTTTGACGGCCCCGCTTGCTAAATATATCTATTAACTTTTCCAAAGATTCTTTATGAGCAGCCAGCTGGATTAACGGCGTATTATGTAGGCTAATCTGTCCGCTAACATTAATACCGAATCTGTCTAAAAGTGGGGTCCAGCCAAAAGACCAGTCTCTGGCTATTCCGCCAGTCCTTTTCGGCTGTCGGTGTTGTTCTATTAGGTAACGCAAATAGTTATACCACTCAATCCCTTTTATTAGGTCCTCATAGTCCAGTTGGAGATGATTTATTATAGATTGATAGTTGGGGCTACATTTGACTAGTGCGACTAATAAAATAACATCTGAGACATTCTTGCTATCTGTCTTTGCTAATAACCTAACCGCTTCGTTCCAAACTGACTGAATGTCATCGGGATTATTTGATGATATCTCTTGTAAAAATTTTGCGCCTATTCCAAACCTAGCCGCAAAAAAGTAGCCGCCAGGCAAGACGCCGACTATTGTGGCTATTTCTTGGGGGCTGGGATTTTCGCTTAAATAGCCAAGGACCCTTCCAGACAATATGTCGTCCATGGAGTCGATATTTTTTGGAAGCTTTAGATGGTGAAGCTCGCCTCTGTACCATTCGGCTATCATTGCCGGAATAACTGAAAAACCTATTAATGACCAGCCGAGTGGTATTTTAAAAATTATCATTGCTATTCCTGATAGGGCTAAAAAGATGGATAATGCAGACATTAATTTAATTTTTGTATCAGAAAACTTTACGGCAATTCTGGCCTTCTGACTACGGGCGCTGTGGTAATTAAATCTGATATCGCTCATCTCGGGACCCAACCTATGATAGTAATGATTAATCCGACAGCGGGGGCTAATGGTAACACTACCCAAACAAGCATTGTTAATAAACCAAAGATAGCTTGAAATATGAGACTAACCAAGCCAACTAAAATCATCGATAGGCGCATAAAGGCACCTATAAATCTAGATAATAATCTATCAAAGAAAGCCCTTACCTGTTGATCGATAGAACCGCTCACCTGTCCAGCTGAGATTTGTCTGAATGGAGCAAAGAGTGTAGAAAACATAAGATCAATTGAAAAGAAGTCCGCCGAAGATATCAGCCTCTGTTTGATAATCCCAGGACGGCTTGCTAGTCCCTCACCGTACCACCAAGATAAAATGCCCACTAAAAACATAGTATTATTATAGCATTAGCAAGACAACTTGATGCTATATTGGTCCAATATAAATGCTTGAGCTATAATAGATTACATGCCTAAACCACTTGTTACAGTAATCGGAAAAACTGTCAAACGCTTTGCTAAATTAAGAGGCGGCGGATCGGCTTTACCTGGACTGGTTGTCGAGAGGATTGATCCAAACTTCGTAAGCGAAACTCTTTCTCAGATACCATTAGGTGTTGTAGTTATTAGTGGCACCAACGGCAAGACAACTACTACAAAAATGGTAGCCCAAATCTTAGAGGGTCAAGGCCTAAAGGTATTTACTAATAAAACTGGAAGTAATTTTACTCGTGGCGTAATAGCTGCACTATTAGGTGAAATTGACATTTATGGCAAGTTAGACGCTGATATAGCAATTTTAGAACTAGATGAAGCTCATGCTGTTAACTTTGTGAAAAAGATAAAACCGAGATATAGCCTAATTTTGAATGTTATGCGCGATCAATTAGATAGGTTCGGAGAAATTGATAAAACAGCCGAAATGTTAAAACAAGTAGCGATTAACACTCAAAAAGCGGTCATACTAAATCGAGAAGATCCTAGAATTCTCGGTATTGCAAAACACATTGAAAAAGCTTCCGTAAATTTCTTCGGGCTTGGTTCTAGAATGAAGAAAATGTTCCCAAATGATGACGAAATACATTCTGGAGTTAGCGAGGCAAAACAAGATGTCAGTGCCCTGGTTAAGTTAACAGATTTTGACCCACAAACAAATATAGCCAAATTCGAAATCGGAAAAAATGATATAGATGCAAAACTAAAATTGAATGGCTTATATAACGTGTTTAATGCTGCTGCTGCCCTGGCTTTGATAACAAAAATCCTTGGCGACAGTATCAATAAAGAAAACTTGGTAAAATCATTATCAAAAATAACACCAGCTTTTGGCCGGGAGGAAAAGATTATACTAAACGGCAAAGACATCGAATTAGTCTTGGTCAAAAACCCATCCGGATTTCAATTAGCACTACAATCTTTCAAGCCCGAAGACTATGCAACTATGATAGCCATAAATGATAATTACGCCGATGGCAGAGATATGTCATGGTTGTGGGATGTGGATTTTAGTAGTTTAAAAGATATGGATATTTCGCAGATCTCCGGGATGAGAGCTTATGATATGGCGTTGAGGTTAAATTACGATGACGTAAAGTTCAAACGTATTAATGTAAAAGTTAAGAAAGCTTTAAAAACCTTTTTGGATAATAACGAGGATAAAAATAAGAGAATTTATTGTACATACACGGCGATGTTAAAAATACGGCGCGAACTTTCTAAAATAACTAAAGTTAAGGATGTGGGATGAAAGATAAAACAATAAAAATTTTGCATCTTTATTCGCGTGATATGAATATTTATGGCGACAGAGGTAACGTTTTGTGTGTCCAAAAGCGCCTGCAACGGTATGGTTATGAACCTGTCGTAGCTGAATACAATCAAGGCGATGAGTTTCCAAAAGATGTTGATATTTTAATCGGTGGTGGCGGACAAGATAGCGGACAAGAAAAGATTAAAAATGATTTGTTAAAAATAGGGCCTCAAGTTAGCAAATTAGCCGAAGCTGGCACACCAATGCTAGTCGTGTGTGGACTCTACCAACTGTTCGGTAAGTTTTTTAAAACCTCAAGCGGAGAAATAATAAAAGGAATTGGATTGCTTGATATAGAGACCTTTGGAAAATTGGAACGCCTAATCGGTAACGTAATAACTCACAGCCAACAGTTCGGCGACATTGTAGGTTATGAAAATCACAGTGGCCAGACTTATTTAGGCAAAAACGTCGCGGTCCTAGGTAAAGTTATATTAGGCGCAGGAAATAATATCGAAGATGTTTCCGAAGGGGCAAGATACAAAAACGTTATTGGAACTTATTTACACGGCGCCCTGCTACCAAAAAATCCAAAAATCGCCGATTATCTAATTGAAAAAGCAGTAATTAAAAAATACGGTGAGTTTAATCCTAAAAATAAAATCGATGGCTCCGTAGCTGAGCTAGCTCGAAAACACGCTATGAAAAGGCCTAGATAAAGAAAACTATTAATCTGTAGTCTGACACTGAATGGCTTTATAGGCCGGCTGGTTTGTAACCGTATCATTTAGAGTAACTGTATTTAACGGCTTACAACTAAATGGAGCCTTGAAATCACCTGCGCCTGGATGACCGACATACCATACCACGGGATTATCTTTGATAAATTTGTCTAAGTCGCTAATTTTATGATCAACTTCATTCTCTAACATTTTTGTCGAGCCTTGATACTTATCAGAACCTATAAAATAAACTTTATGGCTATCAGATTCGTAAAATACTACTTCATAAAAGAAATACTGATTGTCGACAACGATAGGCTCCTCCATTAAGGACTGCTCGGACATAAGCCTCACCATCTCGCTCGCATTATTTGAATTTTTCGTATTCTTATTGAAATTGCCTATTTGGTAAACATTACTTATACCGATCGCAAAAACGAATACTAACAAAAGCGGGACAAGGTATTTGGCTTTGGTTTTTATTGAATCCAAGCCAATAGTCAAAATGATTGCGGCCAAAATAGAGAAACTTATCGCAGAAACTAATAAATACCTATCGATGAAATATGGTCGCATTGGTGGCATCGACATTAAAAATAAAAGGAGTATTGGCATTATCGTCATAAAAAGAATTAAGCGAAAATTTGTTCGATTATTAGCAGATAATTTTTTATAAACTTTGATCCCAATAGACACTAGGCTGGTGATTAAAACTAATACTGAAAGTGCCATCCAGCCAGGCGTATCGATGGCTTCTTTATAAAAAAACAAATTATTTACAAAATTCGTAAGAGTATCAAGTGTTACTGGCGGTATCCAGAAACCATAAGACTGTACGACAAAAACCTGCATAAATAGCCAAGGCAGCCAGAATAAAAATAAGCCAATCGCAACACAATGCGCCATTACCCACTCTTTTGAAAAGAAAGTTTTTAGAATCTGTTTTCGTGGAGTTGTCCTTCTGATGTTATCAAAGCGCCAAATCCAATGAGTTAGCCAGACTAAAGCAATGAAGTAATGAGTTAGCATACCCAAAGCAATTAAAATTCCGTAAATCACCCACGGTAGCTTCTTTTTCGAGCTCATTGCAACAATTAACGTATAGGTTGCTGCAAACGCCAAAGTTAATACTAATGTATACATCCTAGCCTCTTGGGCGTATTTGATAAAAAATGGCGAAATAGCTACCAGGAGAATGCTCAAGATAGCTGTTTTTTTACTGAATAGTCTCCTGACTAATAAATAAATAAACAACATAGCAACTGCGCCGAAAAACACGCTCATTAGTCGAAGCGAGATTTGATCGCTCCCGAATGTAATAGACCAAATTTTTAAAAACCAGTAATAAAGAGGTGGATGCACGTCATAGGCTGTATATTTAGCAATGTCAAAAAAATTAAATCTAATAAGAAATGCGCCAAAAGCTTCGTCAAACCATATAGAGAATTTGTCAATCGTCGCAATTGATAGATTTACAAAAAGCGCGACTGCTGTAGAAAAAGATAAAAATTCAAATGATGGCCTTTTAGAAAACTCTTTTACTGTTGTTGCAACTTTGTTCATGAATCACATTCTATATTAACATAAACACTGGAAAACACACTTGAAATAGTTTATAATTCATCAGTGCACACCGGGGTGTGGCGCAGTTGGCTAGCGCGCGCGGTTTGGGACCGTGAGGTCGAAGGTTCGAGTCCTTTCACCCCGACCAAGAAGTATTTTCGCTAAAATCCACCATCATATCGTATGGTGGATTTAGCTTTATAACAGAGATAGAATTGTCACGAGCACGTAGGTTCGACACGACCTCACGATAGACTGCATCTTCTTCAATCAAATCTGACGTTTCGAGTATGGTTTTAAGATACGAGTGAACGAGTTCGACAAACTCTTCACGGGTCGGCAATGCTTTCTGCAAATCATCGAGTTCTTTCTGCGATGCGGTGATAGTGGCATTGACGGCGTTAATCTGAGCTTGGTGAAACTCTAGCTTGCCAGTGTGATGCTTCTTGTACGTTTCGGGGTCTTCAACTTGAAAGGTTTGGTACTTCGAGTACATATCCTTTTGACGTTTTAACTCAGCTTTTGCCTCTGTTAATTTTCGCTTCGCTATATCCTTGTCGATGGCTACTTGCCTCTCAATACGGTCGATGTACTGCTTGTGAGCCTCAAGAACATTAGCTGTCATATGACGCATAGTCCACTCGATATGAGCCGTGACAAACCGAGCACTGATGCTCTTAGGAAGCTTTTTACCGTATACTCTAATTGCTTCTTCGTCATTGTGTCGTATGCACTCTTTATTACGACAATAGTACGAAATCTGCCAACTGCCTGCGTTCTTACCCCGCTTGATTTGAGTGCGTTGAAAACCCATACTGCCGTTACAGTAGTCACAGATAACTTTTTCACGAAGTAAGCCAAAGTCTAGCCGTTTGGCAACGTTGCTACGTCCTACAAACTCTTTATTAAAGCTATCTGACATATTCTTGCTTAACGCAATAAACTCGTCTGGTGTCATTAGAGGCAAGAAGTTGTACGTGTCGTTTAGGTTGGCGATATTGTCACCGTATTTGTAAACACCTGTATAAAATGGGTCGGCAAACATCGTCGCAACAGTCTTCTTGTCCATCTTTGCTTTTTTATACGGGTCATCTTGGTTCTTACGGAAGCTAAAGTTTGAAGCATTTAGGAAATCTGCTATCTCTTGGTTGGTCTTACGGTCTTTAAGCCTCATAACGACGGCTTGGCGTAATAACTGCCAGTGCACGCCATCTGGCATAAAACGACCCGTATCAGTGTCGGCATAATAACCCTTTTTAACAAGCCCGACGTATTTACCCTCGTGAATAGCACCCGTGATACCACGTGCTACGTCGACTGCTAGCTTGTCGCTATATTGCTTTGATGTAGCAAACAGAATACCAAGCATCATCTTGCCATTGGGCGTGTTATCGAAAGCGTAAGTACAGAACAGTAAGTCCTGTATCTTTTCATAATCTACGTGCTCGATAATCTGTCCACCCTCTAACATATTGCGGGATAAACGGTCGGGTGACCACGATATCAAACCGTGATATTTGCCTCTCTCAAAGCCCTCCATAATGTCATTGAAGATAATGCGTTTGCCAGAGATTTTTGCCGACTGTCTCTCCTCGAAAATATCCTCTGGACGTACGTGTATACCCATCCTTTTAGCTAAATCGAGGCACTCTTTTCTCTGGTCGTCGATTGACCTCACTTGCTTACGTTCATCATCAGTTGATTTGCGTAGGTAGATTACGTAGCGTCTTTTCTCTTTAGGCAGTATCTTTCGGCTACCCCCATTGACTGAACGAAGAAGTCTACAAGACCATCAACGGTGTATCTGCTCTCTGGTAGATTAAATAACTCTGGGTTATCTTTTAGGCTTTCGGCTACCACTTGCTCAGCTTGCCTCAACTGCTTATCACTAAGCGGTACAAGCACTTGCTTCTTGCGTGTTTTGGTTTTCTTATCACCTGTAGCCATACTGTCTATCATTATAGCCTGTAATCTAGGTTCGACGGTTTTCTGGTATATAATTAACTCTGAGAAACTATGAAACGTAACGATGAGATTTTACAACTTTCTGGGGAGATAATGTTGGATATTACAGAGGGTCGCTTGCCTCTTTATGTAATCCTACTCAAAGCTTCACGACTAAGCCTCTTATTGGATATGCCAAAAAATGTAGATGTTCTTAAGGAGTGGTCAAAATACGCAGAGCAAAACCAGTTTGTCATAGACACCTTTCGTTCTAGTATTGAGTCGGCAAAAGACCCTGATGTTTCAATAACAAGTGCAAATCCGAACGAGTTTGTTAATGGTCGTTTTGGCGGTGGCACCAATGGTAACACTTGGGAGAGAAGCAATCTTAGAACTGAGGCAAATAAGGTGGTAGGCTACCTAGCCCGATACCGTTCAGAAACATACACTTTTGTATCAGGAGTAAATAATAATTGGCAGTTCGGTAACATAGCCCAAACAATCTTTGAAAAAAAGCGAAAGAGAGCCGAGCCTGTCTTGGAAAGGATTTTTCCAGACACTTCACAGCGATTGAACTCTATCGAACAGAATTTACGTTCTAGCAATAGTGAAGACTGGAAGAACGCCGTTTCATCCTGTAGAGCACTGTTAATGGACATTGCTGACTTACTAAATCCTCCGAAAACCGCCGAGGATAAAGGCAAGTACATAAACCGCTTAAAAGATTACGTTTCACCCAAGATTGCAAGCACCACTAAAAAGAAGCTCATTAAAACATACTTCGACGAACTCAAAGCACGTATTGAATATACAATGGACTTAACTCAAGGTGGGGCACATCAAGGGAGACCCCTACTAAGTGAAGCTGAGGATGTAGTTTTGAATACGTATCTTGTTATAGCTGAGCTTATGCAAGTCTATACGGATAACAACAAAACCGAGTTATTGGAGAGACTTACAGAACTACAGGCTAAAGAGCCGAGCTCCGATGAAATAACTAGGGGCAAAGAGCCAGAGCCATCAAAACCACCCGCCGACAAAAAGAAGTAAGTGCTATAATAAGTCTTGTCGAAATCAGTTAAAGGGATATTTTTATATCCAGTTCTTTTTGAACGATTAAACCTGTAAATGGGTATCCGTTCAAAAACTATTAGGTTTAATCCTTTTAGCTGGTTTCGACACCTAGAGCGGGTGTCCTTTTATTTTTAGACACCCCTACGTCAACTAACAAGGAGGTGTCTAAAATGAAAGACCGCAAAACATACAAAATACTAACTGCTTGCAGTTTTATACTACCGATTAACCGCTGGTATCTTGGCAACGGCAAGGGTGCTATTGGGCGAAGCATCAGTGCTAACTATCTACTTATGGGTTGGTTAGGCGACCTATTTTATATGGACAAAACTTTTGACGAAGCTATGGCTAAGCGTGGTTTTGCAAACACGAACATCCGTAACGAACAGGGTCGTTAGGTTTTAAATCCCAAATTGCTTCAATATAGCTTCTGCTAAGTCGTGTAGTTTTGGAGCGTCCGTTTTGAATGTACTTTTAGGAGCATACTTCGAAACGCTTATTTTTATCGCCATCAGAATATCGTCCACTTCTTGTTTCTTATCTTTCTTTGTTTTGCCATCCTCTGATATTTCTTTTTGGAGGTGCAAGGTCAACTGACTACAAAATGGTGTCTTGTCGTCTAGCGTTATGTCGGCAACACCATTTTTCTTAAACTGCTTATTGGCTTCGCTCTGAACAAAGGTCATAGGCAATGTGTCTTCAATTGTACCGCCCTCAATAATGTCACCGTTTAAGTTGCGTATTGTATGGACGTTCCCCTTAAACAACTTGTCGCCAATTTTTTCGATTTCCTTTTTCATTTTTTTGCCCTGCTCGTCATCGTCGGTCATAACCATAGAGGAGACCCTATAAAATGCCATAAGAGTTGCAGTTGCAACAATGGTATTGCCTGTACCGTTTGCAATTGAAATATTGTGGTCTTTGTTTATCTTCGCTAAGGCAGTTTCTAGCAAGTTCTTGTCGGTCGCACCCTCTACCAATAACTTGCGTTCTGGCAAGAAGTCAGCAATGACGTTAATGCCGAATGCAGACTTCAAAATGTCGTCGTTCGTTATATCCTCTTCGGTTTTGATTTGCCGAGATTGAGTTAGACCAGCTTTGCTTTTTGTGAGCAAGTAGTGCCTATCCTTAGTCTTCTCGTCAATCATAAAGTTTGAATGGGTGGAGATAAAGAGATAGTTGTTCTTACCTATTTCCAGTAGTTCGTCTCGCATCCAGCGCATGCCAGACGGGTGTAAATGCACTTCTGGCTCGTCAATTAGCACCAAGTGGTCTTTTACATCACCAGACAAACTGCTGATAGAGATGCTCAAAAGTAGAGACACAAACTGCTTGAAGCCCTGACTTCTATCGGACATATTAAAGCGGTTAGATTTGTCAGACTTATCTTTAACATAAACATAGGCACTCAGGTCGCTCTCTACCCGAACTTCAATTTCAATTTCGTGTTCATTCCACTTCTTATTGAGGTACTCGGTTGACTTCGCACCGAGAGTGTCGCCGAGCTTGAGCCGTTCGTTATTAGATTTTTCGGCTTCGTTAACAATTGCCGTTATGTCCTTGTCCGTCTTATATCCTGCCAAGTAAAAGATATTCTTTAGTGGGATATTAGCATCGGTCGATTTAATAAAATCTTTAAGCTGTACCTGTTCTGGCACTAGATACTTGTCTTTTTCTTCCGACTTCCATACGTCTACTGGAATATCGTGAGCGGTTACATAAACGAGCAATGCTTGCTTGATGATGTCCTTGAAGCTCTCTGTATCAAGTTGTATGTACGTTTCTTTCTCTTCGTCCGTAAGTTCTGAGTTAGCTTTTACGGTAACGGCTTCCTCGGCACCGGTAGCTGGTGTTGTTGGTGTAGCAGGCGTGCTCGCAGGCACTTTAATGTAACTGTACTTTTTAACATCTACCTTATTTGCCTCGTAGTCACAATCAACTTCGTACTGGTCAAAACCTTTTTGCAAGTACATCTCTTTGTAGAGCTTCGTTATCTTTAGGTTATCTAAAAGTTGTTGCGGTATGGTGATTGCTTGAGCTATTGCACTGCGGTAGTCGTCTTCGTCATCTGTCTCAAATCCAAAAAATACTGACACAATACTAGCATCTACACCCTGTTGCTTATTCTTGTAGTCTTCGAAAGCGACGGTGTCTTTATTCTGTGGCGTAGCCATAGCATCGAGTACATTGCTTTTACCAGTTTCGTTTTTACCGATGAGAATTGTGGTGTAACTTGCACCATCACCTTTGCCATATTTTGTGACAGGAAAATCAAGCTCCTCGATAGACTTGTACCCTCTGATTTTTATTTCAACAAGTTTCATAATGCTAATTGTAGCACACTTTCACAGTTATAAACTGCTTATGCTAATCTGTCAAAGTTTGTTAGCATACGTCACTTTGTTGGAAATTGTCACCCCTGTTCCAACAATTTAATGTTGGGCGAAACGAAAACATCCGATTTCTTGCCATCGGGACATATTTAGGTAGGTAGTGCGTTTACATCTTCTGCTAAAAATAGTTCTTCGATGGGCAGGGGGGGCTTAGCTCGCCTGTATAATGAACGGACAAACCTTAACGTGATTACGTAAAAGCTCAATTCCGCTAAGTAGCTTATCTTTCGACAGTTTGATTGTCTTTCCGTCCCAAGGGTCAAAGACGCTATAGAACTTATCAGTAGCACTCGTAACCATCATAAAATGCGGTAAGTGCGTCCAACCATCGGTTATATTGTTATCGACGTAGACGATGAAAGGAGTGTCGAGGGCATTTAGTAGCTTTGCATCGTTCTTCTTGTGCACCATCTTGATACGTGGGTGCTTTACCCACTGCTTCAAAATATCAAGATAGTATTTGTTGTCGACGTATAGGGTCACTGACTTGTCTGTGTATCGGTCAACAAAAGCCAATAGACAGCCTAGTGTGTAATTCTCACGTAATCGAAACAGCCCGTCACTTAGTATGTCCTGCTCTTTATCCCTAGTTGGCTCTATGCCAAATAAGTACATCAAATCTACGACGAGACAACCTTGGTTACTCTGTTGTTTGTAGTCCATAAGGCTATTGTAGGTTTTATATTTTTATTATCAAGCTAATCTTGATTTTCGTAGTTTTCGTCTGTTCTAATGTACTTTTCGCCACTGGGGTCAGTAGAGACTTTGTTGTCCCAGTTACTTGTGTCTGTCGCTGATTGTTGCGGTGGCAACTCAACAGCCTCGCTCTCTTGAAGCATAGCGTTTTCTTTAGTTTCGTCGGTATCGCTCATATTATCTACATTATACGCTACAAAAACTTGATAAGCTCCAAGCCCTCTGGCTTTACGGCATTATCGACGATGCGTTGTAACTTCGTAACCTTGTCCCTAAATTGCTGATGGTTTCGCAAAATCGCATATAATCTGTTTTGTACGTAGGTTCGTTGAGTGTCGTTCTGAGTCGACCAATTTGAAATGACTGTCCTTGTGGCGGTCTTTTTAAATTGCTTGATGATGTGGTTCAAACCTTCGACTAGATTTTGTGAAACAAAATCTATAGGTCGAAGTTCGGTGAAGTGAAAGTTAGCGAAAAAGTGTTTACATTTTTTCGTAACCGAACGAAAAAAGCCTTGGCTTTTGTCCTTTCACCCGAGCCAATTTGAAATCTGACAAATTGTCGGATTTTCTATTTTCAAACTGCTATAATCAATCCTATGCTAGATAAGTTAAAAATAGCGACCATAAAAACTCTAAATAATCCATTAAAATTTTGGCTGATTGTTATTCTCATTTATATCCTGTCTAGAATCGCTACTTGGGGATACCCTTTTGATAGTGACCACTGGATATTTTATTATGTCGGAAAAATATGGACCGAAGGCGGAAACTTATATGTCGACGCCTGGGATCATAAACCACCTTTGATATTTTTATTTAACGGATTTATGCACCTATTATTCGGCGACAGTATCGTTCTACACAGAATTTGGTTAACCATACTTAGCTTTGTCGATATATTTTTGTTCTATAAAATTCTAAAAATTGTCATTCCTAAATTATTGAATAAAGTTAAAACGCTAGATAAATCTGAATTGGCGATAAAGGTTGGGTTGATTTTATACGTCTTTTTACGCAATTTATCTCAATTTACCAGTAGCGGAAATAACACTGAAAATTACGGCCTAATATTCTTATTATTGATGTGGCTAAGTTACCTGTCATTTAGAAAAGATGGTAAATGGTGGAAGATGTTACTTAGCGGACTCTTCTGCTCTGTATTATTTTTCTTGAAAGGTAATTTTATTTTATTAGGATTACCGATTGGTTTTATCTTGTTGCTGGACAACCTTAAGACAATTAAAAAGTTCTTTGGCTATGGGCTTATTTTCGCCACACCCATAATTGCCCATGCTGGAATTTGGTTTTATTATTTTTATAGCAAAGGAGCTCTAGAAGACTTTTTAATTGCTACTTTCAAATTTAGTGCCAAATACTCGGGTAGTGCCTGGAACGGTAACCTTAGTAACAATATAATTTTACTTCTAGTCACCCTTACCCTGATTGCGCCAGTTTTAATATTCTTTATATTCTACTTAAAAGACCTAAAAGATAATTTTAAAAATAAAGAGTATATTTTTGTAGGCCTATCTTTTATAGCCGGATTAAGTCTTACATTCGGCGTTGGATCATTTTATTCTTATTACTTTGAAATTATCATGCCAGTAATTGTTTTAGTAATAGTGTACGTATTTTTTAACCTATCAAAGTTTAAAAAAATTTGGCAGATTTTGCTAGTTATATTACTAGCTATCAGTTTACTATTTTCTTATGGCATTTCATTGAAGCAATTATATAACAGCCTAAGTGGCCCCGTCAGAATAGACGCCGAACAATACCAAGAAGTTGCAAATTATGTAAAAGATAACTCAAGTATCAATGATAAAGTGTTTTGCTATGACTATGGCGCAGTATTTTATAGATTATCAGACAGAGACTCTGGATCTAGATTTATATCAGCTAGTGTCTTGTTGTTAGAATATCGTGATAATTACGGCTTTAACTTTAATAAAATTTTCATACAGGATATGGAAAAAAACAAAACTAAGTACATAGTAACTTATAGCGATAGAGAAAGTTTATATTACAAGAATAAACCACTGGTAGATTACTTTGATAAAAATTACGAACTAGATAAAAAGTTTGACACTTTTGAAGTTCTAAAGAGAAAAGACTAAACCGACAAATCTCGGCGTCGATACCACATTAAGGCAACAGCAGAAGCTATAATCGCAAATCCGCCTAGCGCTAGTAGTGAATATTCTGGAAAAGTATTCTTAGCTAATAATTCTGAACCGTTGAAATAGTTGAAGAAACTTAGATATTTCAAATCGCTAAGTTCGCTTTTTAGACTGGCAACTATATTAATAACGTACATTAAAAGTAAGGTGGCGCTAGCCAAAGCTGTTGCTTTACCTTTTTCTGAAGCAAGCGTAGAGAAAAGTAAGGCTAATGAATATACAGCCCAGGCTAGAAAGAATGAGCCGACCGCAGATGTTACATAATTCTGCCACAAAAAATCTATACCATGCATTTTTGCTAGTGGTATGGCCAGCAACATACTAGCAAAAGAAAATATTAGTAATAAAAGCGCGCCGGTTAAATATCTTTCAATGAATATTCTTTCGCGCTTGACTGGTAAAGAGGCTATGACCTCTACTGTTCCGCTATCAATCTCTCGAACCGATATATAGTTTGCGAGCGATATCGCAAATATAATAGCGAGTATCGGCCACAAGAAACTCATATATTCACTGGATAGATATGGCTCTAAAGACCCAAAAGTCATACTAGCCGGGTCTATGTTGAAGGCTTTAAAAAACTCTGGCGGAAACGCGGTCATCATTTTGTTAAGTTCTTCCGACTGCTCTACTATAGACGGAAATAAAGCTATATACATCTCTAGAAAAACTACCGAACCTAAAATGTACGCAATCAGTGATTTATATTTATCACGCAACATACTTTTAAAAAACGCAAACATCTTAGCCCTCCCTCTCATAGAATTTCATAAATATATCCTCTAGCGACGCGTGCGTGACTTCAAGGTCTTTGATTTTATATTTTATAATCAAGGACATAATCGGGTTTAAGTCTCCGCTGACACTTATACTGAGCCTGTCTGCAATTTGCTCTACGCCATGAACGCCCTTAATTTGGAAATCGGAAATTTTATATTTTCCGCCCAGCCTTACATTAATCTTACTTAGTTTCTTAGACCCAAAAGAGCTAACCTTCTCGACAGCCACTAATTTACCATTTTTAATTATTGCAGCTCTATCACAAAGGCGTTCAATCTCTGGTAGATTATGTGACGATATAAAGATTGTCGAACCCTTATCTCTCATCTCGGTTAGTATGTTATATATCTCGACTTGTAGTAATGGGTCCAACCCTACGGTCGGCTCATCCATAATGATAAGTTTTGGCTCGTGCATTAAGGCTAGGATTAACCCCAGTTTTTGCTTGTTACCAGATGACAAATGCCTAAATTTCATGTTGGGGTTAAACTCAAGTCGATCAATCAGTTGATTTAGGATCTTAGACTTGCCTTTAACGTCTTGGTACAGTTTGATGTGATCATTGCCAGTCCAGTTATCATACAATTTTACGTTACCCGATAAATAACCGATGCTTTTCTTGGCTGTTTCAAGGTCGTCTTTAATGTCATAGCCTAAGAGTTTTATTTCACCATCAGTCGGCCGGTTAAAACCCATCAGGCAGCGAATCGTGGTGCTTTTACCCGCGCCATTAGGCCCTAAAAACCCATATATTTCACCTTTTTTTACTTCGAAACTGATACCGTCGACAGCATGGAGTTTGCCAAAATGCTTCTTTAGATTTTTTACTACAATTGCATTACTCATAAATAAATTATACATTGACGGAACGTAGTTTTACAGTTTAAATTAAAGTTCGCGGGGTATTAGCTCAGTTGGCTAGAGCGCAGCATTCGCATTGCTGAGGCCGGCGGTTCGAATCCGCCATACTCCACCACACTACCCGAGCGGTTTCAGACACTTCCTAAGCTTATGTTAATATATAAGCATATATGCACTACCGTAAAAGGCGTCAATCTGGATTTACACCTACTTCGTTAAAACTTCGTAGGGTTAAGCTGGCTTTGCCAGCTTTCACCATAGTAGAGCTCCTGGTCGTTATTGTTGTCATTGGCATCCTAGCTGCTATTACAGTTGTGTCCTACACTGGAGTAACTCAAAGAGCTACTATCGCTGGTGTTCAGAGTGATCTATCTAATGCTTCTAAGAAACTAAAAGTCTATCAATTAGAGAATGAAACCTATCCTATAGACAAAGTAGCTGCTGTCACCGCTAAACTAATGCCCGATAGTAATAACTATTACTACTACGTAGATAACACTACCAACCCTAAGTCTTTCTGTATTAGCTATATAAACCAAGATAACAACATAGCCTATAGCATTAACCAAGACGGCTTACCAATACCAGCCCCATATTGCCCAGTTCTATACTTAGATGCCTCTAGTCCTAACTCTTATCCAGGCACAGGTACTACTTGGTATGACTTAAGCGGTCTATCCAATAACGCTACACTTACCAATGGCCCAACCTTTACGCCTGATAATGGTGGCGTCTTTAGTTTTGATGGGGTGGATGATTACGCGTCGTTACCATCCATGCTGCAGTCACTTAATTTAAATGCGTTAACAGTATCGGTCTGGATTAAAGTAGAGAACGGAGTTTCTCAATATGCCGATTGGGGCAGTTATATAGTGCACAATGGGTCCGACTTTAGTGTTGGCAGTTCTGTTTATACATTAGCCATGAACACTTCCGGAACGGTAGTATTTTGTTGGTCGGGTAACTACACCGTAATGACAACAGCTACTACATACAACGACGGCTCATGGCATCACTTAGTGGGGACCTGGGATGGCGCCCAAAGTAAATTATACGTAGATGGCTCTTTGCAAAAGACCGCCAACATAAGTGTAAACAGATCAGGAGTCCTTGGAGCTTTAAATATAGGGGGCAGACCAGGTGGTATGGCTAGGTTTTTCAATGGAGAAATATCTGAGGCCCGCATGTTAATCAACAGGGCAATGAGCTTAGACGAAATTTTAATCGAATTTAATATCGCGAAAGGCCGTTATGGCCTATAATAAGTCCGCTTTCACCATAGTCGAACTCCTGGTCGTCATCGTTGTTATTGGTATTCTCGCTGCTATAACTATCATTTCCTACAGTGGTGTTAGTAAAAGGGCTAGTCTAGCTAGCTTACAATCTGATCTATCTAATGCTTCTACTAAACTAAAAGCCTTCCAAGTTATCTATGGCTCTTATCCAACACTTGATGCCAGCAACTGTCCCAGTGCTCCAGCTGTAGATGTTAACTACTGTCTTAAGTTTAGCCCTAGTAGCTCTATCGCTACGACTCCCTTTGCTGGC
>Ga0265295_1003956_pt1 | contig 20601 bp, 20 predicted proteins | sample Munlansysbiofilm_FD_192503 | JGI IMG/M metagenome (GOLD analysis project Ga0265295, IMG submission 192503) | Leachate microbial communities from a municipal landfill in Southern Ontario, Canada - Methane capture system biofilm | ecosystem: Engineered > Solid waste > Landfill > Unclassified ... | reverse complement strand
ATTACGAAGCTGGCAGGTGGTGAGACTGTTCCCCCGCCTCCCCCGGAAGGTCAGAGGGACATCGTCAAAAAGGGCAAGGAAGCGACAGCGTGACTTGAGGTGAAATATTGTTTCGGGCCTGGGCAGAATAAAGCTGCCCGGCCCATCCTTAACAGGAAACATTGCTGTTAGCGGTCGGATCCTTACCTACGCTCCGTTGGCTTGCAAAAGCGCGCCTGGGCTTTTCATTTCCTCTGATTGGCCGCGAAGGGCGATGCGTTATTCGATGTTTTAAGCTCAGCTGATGATTTTTCCTGCCAGGAAAGGGGCGTTGCGTCTTGTCGCTCTGCCTTCCTGTTCAGGGTGATGTTCAGTATGTTAGAAACACTGGCAACAAGATAACACAAGATAATAAGGAGTGGAAAATGGGAAAATACAAGTGTTCGAACTGCAATTATATTTATGATTCGGAACGTGGGTACAAAAAATACGGCATTCCGCCAGGCACAGACTTCAAGGATGTCGCGAACGACTGGCGCTGCCCGGCGTGCGGTGAAGGTAAATCCAGGTATGTTCCGTACACGGATCGTCCCTTCCCCGGTCCCGGCCCTTCCCTATCGAAAGAGTGAGGAGAATGGACTAGCGGACCTGGCCGGCCCTCAAACGGGGTCACGGCCGAGGAATGCAGGGCGGTATTTTCTGCCCCCCCTCCCACCCATCGTCAAGAAAAAGGGGCCCAGCCGGAAGGCTGGGCCCCTTTTTCTGTGATCTTGGAAGTGCTGGCTACAGTTCCTTGATGTCCTTCTTGAATTTCAGCTTTCCTTCTTTAATCAGCAAGGCTTTCGTGTTTTCCAGCCAGGTTGTGAAGGTTTCGTTTCGCTTCGCCTGGAGCAGAATCTTTTTGAAATTCTCCCTCTTGGTTTCATAATCCGCCGCATCAATTTTCCCCCGCTCTTTGAAGGAGACAATCACAAATCCGCCATTGACTTCAAAGGTGTTCTCCGGCAGAGGGGCCCCCTCTGAGAGTTGATAGAGAGCCAGGGAGAGCTGCTGATTCGTCCCCAGTTTTGGGATGGTGTCACCCGGCTTGAAGAATCCGGTTTCCTCAACGGAAATTCTGTTGGCCAAGGCGATCTGGTTCAGAGATTCCCCCTTTTTAAGGCGGCTGAGCATGGCATCCGCCGTTTTCTTGCACAGGTTGCGGGCTTCCATTTCCGTATATCGCTTCTCCACGGCCTGTTCGATGTCCTTCAATTGAGGGACATAAGGAGGTTTCCGGGAGGCGACCTGGATGACAACGTATCCCTCTTCACTCGACAGGACCTTGCCGAGATCACCTTTCCTCAAATCCATGACCATCTGCGGGAAGCCGGCCAGCTTACTGAAAGGAGCCGGAATGCCGTCCATGGTAAAGAAATCCGTCGTGACGATTTTCAGCTTGTTCTGGGTTGCGTAAGCGTCAAAATTTTCCTGCTGGTAGATCGTGTCGTGAGCTGTCCCGGCGGCTTCCTCCGCCGCCGCCATTCCGGAAACCTGCATCAGTTCCTGTACGATGCGGGGTCTCACGTCGGATAGGGGGGGGGATTTTCCCCCTATTTTTGCAAAACTGGAGGAGTGACGCTCATAGTAATCGGCAATTTCCGCCTCAGAAATAGTAGCTGATGCGGCATAATCCCTCCACGGGAAGAAAAGCGCCTTGATCTGTATCTGTTCGGCGGCACGGAATTCACTACCGTGATCCTTCAGATAATCCTCGAGATCCTTCCTAGAGGGTGAGATGGAGCTTTTAAAGCCGGCAGGGCTGAACATCAGATAGTTTAAATTGATCTGCTCATTCTGGAATCGGAAGAAGTCGAAAATTTCCTCCTCTGAAACCTTGACCGCTTCCGTAATCAATTGTTCCAGCTTGAAAGCGGACAGCATTTTCTGCTGCTCTGCTTCAAAGGCTTCCGGGGTGGTCCTGTTCACACGCAGCACCCGCTGATACGCCGCTTCATTAAAGGCGCCGCCTCGCTGAAAGGCGGGGTAGGCCATGATGAAGCTTCGAACCTCCTCCTCGGTGGCTGCAATGCCCAGCCCGTCGGCTTTCTCAACGAGGATGGTCTGGTTGATGAGGTTGTTCAGCGCCCTCTGCTTGAGGTCAAGACCTTTCAGGAGTTCATCCGGCAGGTCGTTGCCGTACTGCCGGCGGTAGAATTCCACGAGTTCGCTGTACTCCTTCTGAACCTGGGCCAGCGCGATTTCCTTGCCGTCGACGATGGCGACGGTTTCGGTCTGCTCGTTTCCCCTTTGCGTACCGAAATAAAAAATAAAGACGATAACGATCATCCCCAGAAGGAATTTCATCAGCCAGTTTTTGGCATGTTTCCGCATCAGTTCAAGCATTGCTTTCTCCTATGAGGTGGCATCAATCCCTGCCGCTTGTATTATAGTCACCTGTAAAATGCAATATGATTTTGGAAAAATGCATTGATTAGGGCCATGAAATAAGATATAGGAAACAGCCTGCGATAAGGGAAGTACGCTCCTTCTTACAGAGAATCCACAAGAAAATTAGGAGGAAGGACATTGCTGTTCGATTTCATCTTAGGGAAGTTTTCCAACGATTTGGCCATCGACCTGGGAACAGCCAATACGCTTGTTTACGTCAAGAACAAGGGGATTGTTTTGAGTGAACCTTCCGTTGTTGCTGTTCACAAGGATTCACGGGGCGTCAAGAAGGTTCTTGCCGTGGGCACCGAGGCCAAGAAGATGCTGGGAAGGACGCCGGGCAACATTGTGGCGATACGGCCCATGCGTGAAGGGGTGATCGCTGATTTTGACATTACGGAAGCCATGCTGCGTCATTTTATTCTCAGGGTGCACAACCGCCGGGCCTTGGTCAGGCCCCGGATCATCGTGTCCATACCCTCGGGAATTACGCAGGTGGAAAGGCGGGCCGTCCGGGAAACGGTGGAATCCGCGGGGGCTCGTGAAATATATCTCATCGAGGAGCCGATGGCGGCCGCCATTGGTGCGGGGCTGCCTGTTTCAGAGCCCATCAGTTCAATGATTGTTGACATAGGCGGTGGAACGACGGAAGTCGCGGTCATTTCCCTGGCCGGGATCGTGTATTCTCAGTCCGTCCGTGTGGCGGGTGACAGGATTGATGCGGAAATCGTCAATTTTATCAAGAGAAAATACAATCTGCTGATTGGTGAACGGACGGGTGAGATCATCAAGACGACCATCGGCTGCGCCTATCCCGAGGATGAAATCCGGACCGTCGACGTAAAGGGAAGGGATCTGATTGCCGGGATTCCGAAAACGGTGGAAATCAATTCCGAAGAGATTCGAGAGGCGATCATGGAACCGATCCGGACGATTGTGGACACCATAAAAGATGCCTTGGAGAATGCTCCGCCGGAACTGGCCGGGGATATTGTCGACCGGGGAATCGTGCTGACGGGAGGCGGCGCTCTCCTGAGAAAATTTGATGTCCTGATCCGTGAAGAGACGGGTCTTCCCATCACCATCGCGTCCGATCCCCTGACAACGGTGGCCATCGGTGCCGGTATGGCGCTTGATCAACTGGATGTGCTGAAGGAAGTTGCGATACAGGCCTGATTTTCCGGATCATCCACAGCTTCACCCAAGCGTCCCCCCTTCACATAGAGACATACAGAGAAAATATGCAACATGCTGTTTTTCAAGAAACATCGGTCCCTGATTGCAACAACCATCCTCGTTGTGATTTCCTTGGTCATGCTTTCTTACCATGTTGTGAATCCTTCCGTGGAACCTGGTCCTGTCCGTAAGATCGTTCTGGATCTGGCCGTTACCATGGAACGCGCCGTAAACACCCCCGTTGAAGCCCTTGAAAACATCTGGAAGCGATATCTCTTCCTCATCGGGCTGAAAAAGGAAAACAGGCGCCTAGTTCAGCACAACGCGTTGCTGACCCGGCAGCTGGTGCAGCACCAGGAAGGTTATCTGGAGGCTCAGAGACTCAAAAAATTGCTCGCCCTGAGCGAGTCGATCAGCTATGAAACGGTTGCGGCATCCGTCACAGGGCGAAACCGGAAATCTCTGCACCAGACGATCATGATCGACAAGGGAAGCATCCACGGCATCAAGACGGGAATGCCGGTGGTTGCCGACCGTGGAGTTGTGGGAAGGATTATAGAGACCACCGGGCATGTCTCCCGGGTCCTGCTGCTCATCGATGAAAGCAGCAATGTGGATTCGATTATTCAGGGGGGCCGCGGCCAGGGAATTCTTTCGGGTGACGGAAACAGCCGCTGCTTTCTCAAATATGTCCCGAAGCTGGAAGAAGTCCGTTTGGGAGAAGCCGTCATTACCTCCGGGATCTGCGGCGTATTCCCGAAATCTTGGCTGCTTGGAACGGTTTCCAGGGTTGCCAGGGGAGAAAGCGGCCTCTTTCAGACCGTGGAGGTGCTGCCCTCCGTGAATTTTGCAAAGCTCGAGGAAGTCCTCGTCCTCACATCACCCAAAAAGGGAAGGAACGATTGATTCACTACCTCCTTTTGCCATTTTTTTCATTTTTATTTATTGTCCTGCAAACAACCGTTTTCGAACTGCTCTTTCTCAACCTGGTCAGTGTCGAGATTTCCCTCATCCTTGTGATTTATGCCGGATTCCACATGGACGCCCTGAAAGGTGGGTTGTTGAGTTGTGCCCTGGGGTTTTTCCTGGACGTCATCACGGGGACGATCGTCGGTCTGCATGTTATCCTCTACCTGTCGATCTTCTTTATCTCGATGCTGGTGTCGCTGAGGGTCTACGCGGAAAGGTCGTTATTCATCCTGTCCTACGTGCTGGCCTGCGCCCTTTTAGAATGTGGGGTGATGCTGCTGTTTTACAAGCATATTCAGGGCCTGGATTTATTCCACAAATTTGATACCGTTTTCCTTCCGCAGATCCTGGTGGTCACCCTCGTGAGTCCGGTATGCTTTAATTCCTTCCGGCGCTTTGGAGACATATTGAATGTTCGGGTTGAAAGGTCGAATAAAAGGTCACGAAATCGCTGATTATCGGCAGCGGTTCAGGCTGATTTTCGCCATCGTACTGATTGCCATGTCCCTTCTCATGCTGAGGCTGTGGTACCTTCAGGTGATCAAGGGGTCGGAGCTCCGGCAGCGCTCGGAAAGCAACAGCGTAAGACTTCGCAGGATCAACCCCCTGAGGGGGATGATCCTGGATAACGGCGGTCATGTTCTCGTCGATAACCAGACATCCTTCGATCTGGTCTATATCCCCAACCGTCCGGAAGACAAGAAGCAGGTGATTTCCAAGCTTACCGAGCTTTATGCGTCACGATCATGGAAGACACCCGATGAGTTTTCCTCGATCGCAAAGGCCCATCCTTTCATGCCGACAAAAATTGACAGAAACATCAGCCGGGAGAAACTGGCCCTGATCGAAACACACTCTCTGGAGCTGCCTGGCGTAGCGATTGAGGTTGTGCCCATCCGGAAGTACGTGGCCGGAGAGATGATTGCGCACATTGTGGGGTATGTGAGCGAGGTCAGCCAGGATGAACTGGAACGATCGAAGGGGGCGCGCAGCCCTGGCGACATGGTGGGCAAGACCGGCATAGAACGGCATTACGATGCCTACCTCCGGGGAAAAAACGGGGCGGAGCAGGTTGAAGTGAATGCTCTCGGCAAGGCCGTTCGAAGCCTGGGAAGGATCAATCCTGTAGCCGGCTGCAATCTTGTCCTCACTATTGACGCCTATCTTCAGGAGGTCGCCTGGAAGGCCATGGCCGGAAAGTCGGGTGCGGTTGTGGCGATGGATCCCCGAGACGGGTCCATCTATGCCATGGTGAGTTCGCCTGGGTTCGACCCCAACCTGTTCAACGGGGGGATTTCAACGGAGAACTGGAACATGCTCTCACGCGACCCGCTGCACCCCATGGAGCAGCGGGCGATATCGGGACAGTATCCGCCCGGCTCGACCTATAAACTGATTGTTGCGGCAGCCGCGCTGGAGGAGGGGCTGATTTCACCGGAAAGCTCGATCCTGTGCACCGGTTCCTTCGATTTCGGAAACCGGTCTTATCGTTGCTGGCAGAAACACGGGCATGGGATGGTGAACCTTCACCGGGCCATCGTTGAGTCATGCGACGTGTATTTTTATATCCTGGGGAAAAAGCTCGGTGTGGACAGGATTGCCTGGTACGCAAAAAAGTTCGGCTTCGGAGCCGTCACAGGGATCGACCTGCCCCGGGAAAAGGCTGGAATGATTCCCACCAGTGAATGGAAGCTTGCAAGATTCAAGAAGCCGTGGCAGGGGGGGGAGACCATTTCGGTGTCCATCGGACAGGGTTTCAACTCCGTGACACCTCTCCAGTTGGCCGTGGCCTACAGCGCCCTGGCCAATGGCGGAACGGTTTACCGGCCGCAGATCGTCAAAAAAATCGAAGCAACCGATGGACGGTTGATCAAGGCCATGAAGCCGGAAAAGAAGGAAACCGTTCCCATCAGCAGAAAAACGACCGCATTGTTGAAGCAGGGGCTGTGGGGGGTTGTCAACGAACCGCGCGGGACCGGCGGTGCACTTCGACGCGCGGAAATGGACGTGTGCGGAAAAACCGGGACCGCCCAGGTCGTCGGCCTGCCGGCCAGTGAAAAGGCCCGACGGGCCATGCAATCCGCAAGGGTTTACCAGGACCACGCCCTGTTCACCTGCTTCGCGCCCTGCCGCAATCCGGAGATCACCGTAGCGGTCATTGTCGAACATGGCGGCCATGGAGGATCGGTGGCCGCGCCAATTGCCCGGAAAGTGATCGATGCCTATTACAAGAAAAAGAAATACGGCGATAAGATGCCTGTTGAGGAAGAAGAGAAACTGGAGGAAACATCCCGGAATCGTTCCACATCGGGAGAGGGTAGAAGGGGACGCGCCAGTGGGAATCAGGATGAATGATGAGGCCTTCGAAGAGTCGATCTTCGGGGAGGCTGACCAATGAGGTTTGACAGACGCCTTATTCTGAACTTTGACTGGACGTTGCTTATTCTTGTTCTGATTCTCTGCACCATCGGGGTGTTGAATATTTTCAGCGCCAGCTACTCCTTTTCAGGTGCGAAGGCGAATCCCTTTTATATCAAACAGCTTCAGTGGGTGCTTATCGGCTTTTTCTGCATGAGTATTGCTTTTTGCGTCGACTACCGGCTCATCTGCCAGTATGCGTATGTTCTGCACGGAATAGCGATTTTCTGCCTGATTATCGTGTTTTTCTATGGCTTTGCAACGCATGGCTCGCAACGCTGGATTTCTCTGGGCAGCTTTTCGCTGCAACCCTCCGAATTGGTAAAATTGACTCTGATCCTGGCCCTGGCAAAATATTTTGATGAGCACAAACTGGAGCAGGGTTATTATCTGCGGGAACTGGGAATTCCCTTTTTGCTTCTTCTTGTGCCCTTTCTCATGATTCTGGAGCAGCCCGATCTGGGAACGGGTCTCATCCTGCTTATCGTTTCGGCATCCATGTTTCTGTTTGTGGGAATACGCCTGAAGTCTCTGCTGTACGTTCTGACGCTGGCTGTTTTCATGATGCCTGTGGGCTGGTTTTTTATGAAGGAGTATCAGCGGGAGAGGGTTTTGACGTTCCTGAATCCTGAGCGCGATCCTCTGGGGTCCGGTTATCACATCATCCAGTCCATGATAGCGATCGGCTCAGGGGGGATTCTTGGTAAGGGGTTCCTAAAGGGGACGCAGACACAGCTTCAGTTCCTTCCCGAACAGCAGACGGACTTTGTCTTTTCTGTGTTCGCTGAGGAATGGGGCTTCCTGGGGGGCTGGATTCTTATTCTCCTTTTTACCTCCCTGATCCTCTGGAGCTTGAAAATAGCCCTCCATTCCCGGGATTTTCTGGGGACTCTGATCGCTTTCGGGCTGGCCTCGCTTCTGTTCTGGGAAGTCTTCATCAATACCGGGATGGTTTTGGGGATGATGCCGGTTGTCGGCATCCCCCTGCCTTTCCTCAGCTATGGAGGCTCAGCCGTTGTTTCTCTCCTTACGTGCATCGGGCTTCTCTTGAACGTCAGTATGCGAAGATATATCCTTCAGCCTTGAGATGCAAATCGGCGCAAATCCGTTTTCAACCCCCGTGCTCCTCTCCGATGCCGCAGGGAAATAAATGGCTACTTTGAAGCTGAAACGTGGACGGCGTTGCTGGCAACAGGTTGCGGCTATGTGATTCGGAACCGATGATGTGCTCTTGATGGCACGTCATTTACAGGGTGTTATTTCTATCCAAAAGTTCTTGACATTCTATTTTAGTTATGGTTAATGCAAACACGCCTGCCGACTGACAATATTTGGAGTTAATGAACACATGGGTTTTGCTTTTTTCCATATGAAGCAGTTTTCTGATCGAGCAAAGAAAGGTCGCACGGAAGTCGCTGTTTTGTTATGTCCCAGCCGGATGGACAGGGGTTAGTGTCCATTCGGTTTTTTTTATTATTTTTTTTCATGGCCGTGAAACAAGATTAACAGAAGCTGAATTTTAGATAGAGAGGGATGCGTCATGACAATCGGTCTCGATTATACGTTTTGGATACAAATTGTGAACTTTCTTTTGCTGATATTTATTCTGAATATCGTCCTTTATAAGCCGGTTATGGGTATTCTAGAGAAGAGGAAAGGGCAGATCGAGGGGACGGAACAGGAAATCCGGGATTTGAATCTCACGATTGAGCAGAAAGAAGCCCGTTACGAAGAAAAGCTGCGTCTGGCGAAAAACGATGCCCTGGAACAGAAGAAGGAGATCGTCCGACAGGGCTCCGATGAGGCCAAAGGCGTTCTTGACGCTGCGCGTGCAGAAATTCCCAAGATGGTTGAGCAGTTTGAAGCGAAAGTATCGAAGGAAGTCAATGAAGCAAGACGTATCCTGCGTGAGCAGTCGGAAAATATAGCAACGGAAATTGCCGAAAAAGTGATGGGAAGGAGTATCAAATGAGAGGGTTTACGCGGCTGCATTGCCCTAAAGATGGTTTCTGGCTGATCCCGGCTTTCCTCTTTTTCGTTGTCCTGGTGCCATCGGCCGTGATGGCCTCGGGAGGCGGGGAGCACGGAGGTGAGGGGCCAGACTGGGTCAACTTCGGATGGCGGGTTTTTAATTTCCTCGCTCTTGTCGGGCTTCTCTGGTGGCTCCTGGCTGGTAAGATTAAGAGCTTCTTCGGCGGAAGGCGGGAAGAAATAAAAGCGGCGCTGGAAGAGGCAAGACAGGCCAAGGAAGAGGCCCAGCGGAAGTTTGACGAATATTCGTCAAAGCTGGACAAGGCGACCGGCGAAATTGAAGGTCTTTATGAGATGATCAAATCTCAGGGATTGGCCGAAAAGGAAAGAGTGCTGGAGGATGCGAAGAAAGCCGCCGAGAAGATGAAGGAAGACACTCAGGCGAGAATCGAGCAGGAGTACAAGAAGGCCAGCAGCAAATTAAGAGTGGAGGCCGTTCAGTTGTCCGTCCAGATGGCAGAAGATATTCTGAAGCGGTCCATTACTCCGGAAGATCATGAAAGCATGGTTAAAGATTACTTGGATAAGGTGGTGAGAAAACATTGATCAACAGCGGTATTGCAAAGCGATATGCCAGGGCGTTCTTTGACATTGCCGGCGAGGACAAGCTGTACGAGCAGTATTATGATGAGCTGAGCAGCTTCGCACGGATCGTTAAGGAAGACAAGAATCTGAAAGAGTTTCTCGCAAATCCGGTCTTTGGTCAGGCAGAGAAGAAGGCTGTTGTGGAAGCGATCCTTCAGAAAATAAAGATGTCTGAAATGACGTCGAACTTTTTGAAATTGCTCGTTGACAAGAAGAGAATAGGAATGCTTGCCGAGATTGCGGATTACTACCGTGAACTCATGGATGAAGTCTTGAAAAGAGTTCGGGTCAGTGTGAAGACGGCCTATCCTTTGAAGGAAGAAGCAACAGCGGAGATCAAGAAGGGTCTCGAGCAGATGACCGGGAAGCAGACAGAGGTTACCATTGAGGAAGATCGTTCCCTGCTCGGTGGAATTGTCATTCGGGTTGGGGATACACTCTACGATGGAAGCATAAAGACTCAATTGAACAATATAAGGAATCTCTTGGGGGAGGCAGTATAAACCATGGATACAATCAAGGCAGAGGAAATAAGTCAGATTATTTCCAAACAAATTCGGGACTATGAACGGAAGCTTGATGTCAGCGAAACCGGTACCGTGCTTTCCGTTGGAGATGGTATTGCCAGAGTATACGGCGTTGAGAATGCAATGGCCATGGAACTGCTGGAATTTCCTGGCGGAATTATGGGAATGGTTCTTAACCTGGAAGCCGACAACGTCGGTGTGGCCGTCCTTGGCGAAGTGACCCACATTAAAGAAGGGGACATTGTCAAGCGGACAGGGAAGATTGCCCAGATTCCCGTTGGAGAAGCGGTGCTGGGAAGAGTCATCGACGCGACAGGAGAGCCGATTGACGGAAAAGGTCCGCTTGGAGCTACGGAGTTCAGTAGAATCGAAATGATCGCCCCGGGTGTTATTAAGCGCCAGCCTGTCAATGAGCCGATGTACACCGGTCTTAAAGCGATTGATGCCATGACGCCCATTGGTAGAGGACAGCGGGAACTGATCATTGGTGACCGCCAGATCGGTAAAACGGCCATCGGAATTGATGCCATCATCCGCCAGAAGGACACGGGCGTGAAATGCATTTATGTCGCCATCGGCCAAAAGAAATCAACGGTTTCCCAGATCGTCGAAAACCTGAGGAAGCACGACGCGATGTCCTACACCTGCGTCGTTGCCGCCTGCGCCAGTGACCCGGCGACGCTGCAGTACATCGCCGCTTATGGGGGATGCAGCATCGGCGAATATTTCCGTGACAGGGGACAGGATGCCCTCATCATCTATGATGACCTTTCCAAGCAGGCCGTGGCCTACCGCCAGATTTCCCTGCTGCTGAGAAGACCGCCTGGACGCGAAGCCTATCCGGGAGACATTTTTTACAACCACTCAAGGCTTTTGGAACGGTCGGCTCGAGTCAGCGCAGACCTGGGAGGCGGATCCCTCACAGCTCTTCCCATCATCGAAACCCAGGCGGGCGACGTGTCGGCCTATATTCCCACGAACGTCATCTCCATTACCGACGGCCAGGTTTACCTGGAGCCGAACCTGTTCTTCTCCGGTATCCGTCCTGCGATTAACGTCGGTTTGTCAGTCTCGCGAGTCGGCGGGGCCGCCCAGGTAAAGGCCATGAAACAGGTCGCCGGTACGCTGAAACTTGATCTCGCCCAGTATCGTGAACTGGCATCCTTTGCACAGTTTGGAAGCGACCTGGACAAGGCAACCCAGGCACAGCTTGATCGAGGAGTCCGTCTGGTTGAAATTTTGAAGCAGCCGCAGTTCCAGCCAATGAGCCTGGCTGAGGAAGTGGTGGTTCTCTATGCGGGTACGCGCGGTTTCCTTGACAAGTATGATGTGGAGAGGATTAAGGAATACGAACCGCAGGTGTTGGCGTTCATGAAGAACAAGTACGCAACCGTCATGAAGGACATTGATGATCAGAAGGTATTGTCTCCCGAACTGGAGCAGAAGTTAAAGGAAGCCCTTACCGCCTTCGACTCCGTGTTTGTTGCCGGCTAGGAAAGCAATCTCATCTGAGAATAAGGGAGTGTTTTTTTCAGATATCAATCAGGAAGTTGAGGCTTAAAACGGGCCGTCAACCAGAGATAAAGGAGTAATTTTAATGGCCGCATTAAAGGACATTAAAAGACAAGTAGCTGCGGTACAGAAAACCAAACAGATCACCCGGGCCATGAATATGGTGGCTGCGTCGAAATTCCGCGCGGCTCAGACGAGGATGGAGAGTTTTCGTCCCTACGCCATGAAGTTCATGGAAGTGCTGGACAGCCTGGCTCTTCGGGTGAACCCGGAGGCCCATCCGCTGCTTGCAGCAAGGGAGCCGAGGAAGATCAGGGTCCTGTGCATGAGCTCAGACAGGGGACTTTGTGGCGGTTTCAATACAAATGTGATCAAATCTTCAGAACGATTTGTAAAGGAAAAGATGGCGGCGGGACTCAATGTGGAGTTGACGCCCGTGGGAAGGAAGAGCCGGGATTACTTCAGAAGAAAATATCCCATCATCAACGAGAAAACGGATATCCTCGGTAAATTCGACATTAATCTGGCCGTAGAGATATCGGATGACGTCATCACGTCCTTTGTAAACGAGGAGTTCGATGAGCTCTACATCGTTTATAACGAGTTCCGGAATGTCTCTATGCAAAGGCCCGTTGTTGTCAGGCTGCTGCCTCTGCCTTCCGTCGGACAGGAAGGCGAAATGGATCCGGATAAGACCATCGATTATGTCTATGAACCATCTGAAGAGGTATTGATTGAGAAGCTCTTGTCCATGTATCTCCATGTTCTCATTTTCAGAGCGCTCCTTGAGACGTCCGCAGGAGAAAATGGAGCCAGGATGGCAGCCATGGATAACGCAACGAGGAACTGCGACGAGATGATCAGAACGCTGACCCTGCAGTACAACAAGGTGAGGCAGTCCGCGATCACGGCGGAATTGATGGATATCGTCGGTGGAACAGAAGCCTTGGCAAAAGGATAGGTTTAGAGATTGTCAAGAAGAGTTATGGAATAATCGGAGAAGGATAAATCCGATATCATAATTGAAGGACAAAGATTTCCGTAGCGAAAAGGAGACTAACATGAGTATTGGTAAGATTATACAGGTGATCGGACCGGTTATTGACGTTGCATTCGAAGAGGGGCAACTGCCGGCAATTTTGAATGCCATCACCATAACAAATCCCGTCATCAACGACGAGGAGGATAATCTGGTTGTTGAAGTCGCACAGCATCTGGGCGACAACGTCGTGCGGTGTATCGCCATGGACGTTACGGATGGTTTGGTCCGGGGGATGCCGGCAAAGGACACCGGTGGACCGATTACGGTGCCCGTTGGAAAGGAATGTCTCGGCAGGATCCTCAATGTGGTGGGCAGACCGGTCGACGGTTTGGGGCCTGTGGAAGCCAAGAACCACATGCCGATTCACAGGGAGTCTCCTTCGTTTACGGAGCAGGATACGACGGTTCACGTTCTTGAAACGGGAGTCAAGGTCATCGATCTGCTCGTTCCATTTCCCCGCGGCGGCAAGATGGGGTTGTTCGGTGGAGCAGGATGCGGCAAGACCGTCGTCATGATGGAAATGATTCATAATATCGCCATGCATCATGGTGGTATTTCCGTGTTTGCCGGCGTGGGTGAGAGAACCCGCGAGGGAAACGACCTCTATCGAGAGATGCTGGAGTCGGGCGTTATCAAGCAGGCAGCTCTGATTTACGGTCAGATGACGGAACCTCCGGGAGCGAGGGCGAGAGTCTCTCTGACCGCTCTGGCTGCAGCCGAGTATTTCCGTGATATAGAAGGGCAGGATGTGCTCCTCTTTGTCGATAACATCTTCAGGTTTACCCAGGCTGGTGCTGAAGTGTCCGCCCTTCTGGGAAGAATGCCCTCCGCCGTCGGTTACCAGCCGACGCTGGCTACGGACCTTGGCGAGCTTCAGGAACGGATCACCTCGACGGATAAAGGGTCCATTACGGCCGTGCAGTGCGTCTACGTCCCTGCCGACGACTTGACCGACCCTGCTCCGGCAACGACCTTTGCCCACCTTGATGGAACGGTCGTTTTGTCCAGACCCATTGCGGAACTTGGAATCTATCCCGCGGTGGATCCCCTGGATTCGACATCGAGAATTCTCGATCCTATCGTGCTGGGTGAGGAGCATTACCGGGTAGCTCGACAAGTTCAGGTGACTCTGCAGAAATATAAGGATCTGCAGGATATCATCGCGATTCTCGGAATGGACGAGTTGTCTGAAGAAGATAAGCTGACCGTTAACAGGGCGCGGAAAATTCAGAGATTCCTTTCTCAGCCGTTCTTTGTTGCCGCGCAGTTTACGGGAGTCGATGGAAAGTTCGTTTCCGTTCCTGATACCGTCAGAGGATTCAAGGAAATTCTCGAAGGCAAATACGACGAGTTACCCGAACAGGCCTTCTACATGGTCGGTGGAATTGAAGAGGCTGTAGAAAAAGCGAAGAAATATCAGGAGCAATAAAGACAGGGGAAAGCAATGGCCGAAGAACTGTTATTGGAGATCGTCACCCCGGAGAAAATGGCCTTCAGCGGTGAGGTTGAGGAAGTCACCATACCTGGAACGGAAGGTGAATTCGGGGTGTTGAGAGGGCACGAAACGTTGCTCAGTTCTGTAGAAATAGGTGAGTTAAGCTTTACCGTAGGAGGCAGGAAACAATATTTCGCGGTTAATACGGGCTATACGGAAGTGACTGCGAATAAGGTAACGGTTCTCGTTGAAACGGCAGAAAGTGCTGAAACGATCAACAAGGAAAGAGCAATGAGAGCCAAAGAGCGTGCCGAGGAGAAACTGTCCAAATTGTCCAAGGATGAATTGGAATTTGAGATGCTCAGCATAGCCCTGCAGAGGGCTATAGCTCGGATCGGTGTATCAGAGAAGGCCTGAGGACTGAAGTTTAGAATAGACGGGAAATAAACGCCGGCATTGAGAATTTTTCTTAATGCCGGCTTTTTAGTTCCTGCTGAAAAGGTTCGATGGATGAAGAAGCACTCTTCACAGGTTAGGTCATTAACATTCGGACTGATCAACGGTAATATCCACAACCTCGAAATTGCGAATTCCTCCGGGTGTCTGAACCTTCACTTCGTCGCCGATTGATTTGCCGATCAAAGCCTTTCCAATGGGAGACGTAACAGAAATCTTGTTTGCATTGATGTTGGATTCAAAGGGACCCACAAGCTGATAATTGGTCTGTGTTCCGGAACGGATGTCTTCAATGACAACCGTCGCGCCGAAAACAGCCTTGTCGTTGCTCAGCTTGCTCAGGTCGATGATGTTGGACAGGGCGAGATTGTTTTCAAGCTCCTGCAGTTTGCCGTGCAAAAAGGACTGCTTTTCCTTGGCCGCTGTGTATTCGGCGTTTTCTGACAAATCTCCATGCCCTCTTGCCGTTTCAATATCCTTTATGTTGGCGGGAATCAGAACTGTCTTCAGATGTTCAAGCTCTTTCTTAAGATTTTCAAAACCCGATTTCGTAATTGGCATCTTTTCCATGACCTGCCCCCTGTATTTCAAATATGATGAACCGTAACATAAACCTAATGCGGCCGTATCGTTAAAGCGATGACGTTCTTAATGAAAAAATGATGCCGCCACAAATAAAACGATTCGCAGTTTTCAGGCCTTTGCACCAGGAGAATGTATGAAGATACTGTTCCGTGGGATAGCAGGATTAGAAAAAGCCAGAAAAATCCGGATAGAACGGCAAGACATCCTTTAGAAAATCCGCAAACATCAGAAAAGATCGATGGCCAGCTTCACGAGAAGTCTTTATATTGCAGAATTTCTAATAAAGAATAATGAGCCTGTCAAGGGAGAATTCCACCTTTCCCCCCGCAACTTATCAATTCTTGCCCGAAAAATGGAAGTGTGTTAGAAATGGGAACGGTGACGTAGGCACAAACAGGCTTTATAGTGAGGGGATGGGTAGAGATATGCTGGTGCACGGGAGTATAAATTCTTCCCTGGACAAGGAAAAGAGATCTTCCGCGGAGAGCTTTGTCAAAGCCCGGAGGGAGGAATTGATCCGTGATTTAGTCTTTCCCCGTGCTGGAGAAAGGCTCCTTGATGTTGGATGCGGAACGGGAGAACATCTCATGTTCTTCAGAAATCAGGGATGTAGTGTTACAGGGATTGATGCGTCCCCTGAAAAAGTTGAGGCTGCGCAAAAGAAACTGGGGGATCGGGCGGATATTCATGCCGGGCGGGCTGAAGATCTTCCATTTTCCGACAATGAATTTGATATAGTAACCATGATTGCTTCGCTGGAATTCGTCGAGGATCCCCAGAAAGCCGTAAGCGAGGCGGTTCGCGTTTCACGGGACAGGGTCTTTCTGGGAACGTGGAACAGATACGCCATCATGAATCCTCATGGCGGCACCAAAGAATATTTATGTTCCTCAATGGGGGAAAGCACCGTTCAACCTCTGGGAGGATTGCAGCTTGTCCGTCTGGTCAAAAACCTGCTGCCGGGAGTTCTCATCCACTGGGGAAGCGTCCTTTTTTTCCCATTGGAGTGGTACACGTATCTTTCGGGTCTCGAACGGCATATTCCCATGAGGAAAAATCCCTTCGGGGCCTTCCTGGGCTTTTCCTTTTCCGTTCAGGCTTCCTACCGGACCATCCAGGATTTGATTCGCGAACCGCTGGGGGTCAATTCCAAGGGCAGCCAGGCCCTCCAGGGTGCTGCCATCGGTATGAAACGGGAAGGGGTTACTGGAGATCATCATCCTCGTAAGATTGATTCAGAGCATGAAGGGCTCTTTCCAGATCTTCAGCGGGAACCAGGATTTTTACCTCACCGAGGCCGTCCAGATTTGTGGCATAAAGGATTCCAGCCGTCTCATAAATGAGGTGGGTGGGAATCCCTTCTGTTTTCAGGCGTCCCTCTATGATATGGGCATTCGTCATTCCTGAAGCCACATACGCAACCCGCCATTTGTTCTGCTCCATTCTCAATCTCCCTCATCCCCGGATCCTTGTTATTCTGTCGCCGGGGAAAATTGAAATAATCTGGAATGCATGATAGACGAAATGAATAAACTTTGGCAAGTTCAAGCTCGTTGACTGCAAGAAAAGGAGTGACATAAGCGATGCCCCTTAAAGACTGGACCCTGTTATCAAGTGAGCCGGAACGTTTCTGCCGGCTCTTTTCCCTGCGGAAAGATCGCGCCGTCTCTCCCCGGACTGGCCGGCCCTCGGACTTCTTTGTGGTGGAGGCGTCTCCCTGGGTCAATATCATTCCCATCACGCCCCAAAAAGAAGTTGTCCTGATCCGGCAGTACCGCCATGGAGTCCGCAGTGTCACCCTGGAAATTCCCGGCGGGCTTGTGGAAGATTCCGATTCTCCGGAAGAAGCTGCGCGACGGGAGCTCCGCGAGGAAACGGGTTATGCGGACCGCGTGCTCGCCCCTTTAGGGGCTGTTTATCCCAATCCGGCCATCCAGAACAACCTCTGCCATACGTTTCTGGCCCAGGATGTTTATCCGGTGGGGGCGCTGCAACAGGATGAAGAGGAGGATATCGAAGTCATCCTGAAGCCTCTGTCGGAGATTCCCAGACTGATCAGGGATGGCGAGATCAATCATGCCCTTGTTATCGCGGCCTTCTGTCGATTTTATTTGGAACACCCGTTCAAACCATGAAAAAAAAGTTTTCCTGAAGAAGCCCTACGATGCTCTTAATTCACCCCCCTGTTGTCAAACCCTGTGAATCCCCTGCCGGCCTGGCGAAGCTTGCCGGCGCCCTGAGAAGCCACGGACGGACCTGTACGGTGGTGGATGCCAATTTGGAGGGACTGCTGTATCTTCTGACAGAAAAGGCAGCATCTGACGCAGCTTCGGATACCTGGACCTGCCGCGCTCGAAATCACCTCCAGGATCACCTTCAGGATCTCGGTGATTGGAGGGGCTATCGAAACCGTGATCGCTATCAGCGGTCGATCCGGGATCTGAATCGAGTCCTGGAATTCTCAGCGGGCAGAAAAGCCGGTACCCATCTGACCCTGGCCAACTATGAGGAGAAGGACCTGTCGCCCCTTCGCAGTGGCGACCTGCTTGCCGCCGCTTCCCTTCCGGAAGCCAATCCTTTTTACCCTTACTTTCACGCCCGATTGTCGGGACTGCTGGAAGCCCTTGCTCCGGCGAGAATCGGCTTTTCCCTCAATTTTCTCAGTCAGGCGCTATGCACCTTTGCCATGATGGGGTTTCTACGGCGGGAATATCCTTCCGTGAAGCTCGTTCTGGGAGGGGGATTGGTGACCTCCTGGATGAGCTCCCCCGATTGGCGGAACCCCTTTTCCGGACTCGTGGACGACATGATTGCCGGGGCAGGCGAGGCGCCGCTTCTCGAACTTCTGGGAAGCGGGCTGGACCATGAGGACTGTCTGCCCGATTACGGGGATTTGCGTGAGAATCCGTATCTGGCTCCCGGTTTTATTCTGCCCTACAGCGCCTCCCGGGGCTGCTACTGGCGCCGCTGTGCCTTCTGCCCCGAAAAGGCCGAAGGGCAACCCTATGCGCCGATTCCCGCGGGCCGGTCCATTTTTCAGCTCCAGGTCCTGGTTCAAAGGCACCGACCGGCCCTGATCCACCTTCTGGACAACGCCCTCAGCCCGGCTCTGCTCAATGCCGTGATCGAGGCGCCGCCGGGTGCGCCCTGGTATGGCTTTGCGAGAATTGAAGAGCATCTTGGAGATCCGGAGTTCTGCCGATCACTGAAACGCTCCGGCTGCGTCATGCTCAAACTGGGGCTGGAATCCGGCGATCAGAACGTGCTGGATGCCCTTTCGAAAGGCATCTCTCTGACCAGGGCCTCGGAAGTTTTGAAAACGCTGAAGAAAGAAGGGATTGCCTCTTACGTGTATCTGCTTTTTGGAACACCGGCCGAATCCCGGGAATCGGCAGAGAAAACGCTTTCCTTTGTTGCCGAACACGCGCACTGCATCGATTATCTGAATGTGGCGGTCTTCAACCTGCCGGCCTGGAGCGAGGAGGCGTCATCTCTGCAAACTCGAGCTTTTTATTCCGGAGATCTTTCTCTGTATCTGGATTTTATCCATCCCCTCGGCTGGGATCGACTCCGCGTCCGGCATTTTTTGGATCGAAGATTCAAGCGTCATCCGGCGATCCGGGAAATTCTCCTCCGGGATCCCCCCGTGTTTACATCCAATCATGCACCGTTTTTTCCCCTGGCCTCAGGTACGTCCAGGCTCTGACCCGACACCAGGGGCGGCCAGGCGCGGCAATGCGCATCCGGCCGCCATTCTTGCTCTATCCACAACCCGGGAGCCCAGGGTCAAGTCATTCGCAATCATAACACCATGAATTAATTGCACAATAATGATGAAGGTCCCTTTGCCTGCAAGGGCTCGATATTAGAAATGAATTGGCCAACTTTGACGGGGTCCTACCCGGGAGCCAAGGGCAAGTCATCTAAATTCGTAATACATTGTATTTATTGAATAAAGAGCGAAAAGCACTTTATTCTGTAAGTGCATGATATTTATAATAAATTGCCGAACTTTGACGTGACCTTGACCCGGGAGCCGTCTTTCATTGACACGGGGGAGCCTTATGCCTATACTGTTCAGCGGAAAAGCAGGGAACTGCGGAATGATGTTTCCATTTTTGCGGACCGATCGTTTCCCTGGAGAGCAGGCCGATGAGGAAATCTCTCTACAGGCGATCAAGGAAGGGGGGAGCTGAATGCCTGTATTCATGATGTTCGGAAAATACAGCCGGGATTCTTTGGAAGGGATGTCGCCGGAGCGGACAGGGAAGTCTGTAGAAATCATCGAACATAACGGAGGCAGGGTGATCTCCATGTATGCCGTTTTGGGAATTCATGATCTGGTCTTTACCGTCGAATTTCCTACGATTGAGAAGGCCTTGGCGGTGTCTGCCGCACTGAGCATGCTGACAGGCATTTCCTTCACAACCTCCCCTGTGATCGACATCACCCATTTCGACTCCCTGATGTCCGAGATGAAAAATAGATAACCGGAATGAAAGCGATCTAAACAAAAGGGCACAGGGGTGCAGCGTGTCTTCAAAGCCTGCCGATTGAACGTTATATCCCCCCTTATTTTTGGAAGGTTATGATTTGTTGAGCCCTCTTTTTCCCGGGGTGGGAAGGCCTTGAAAAATCCAGACATGGTTCGGACGATTCGGATGGATTGGTTGAGGAGTGTTCCTGTCGCCCTGGTGACAATCCTGACGGTCTTGTTCATCCTCGGATCAGCAGGGGCCCAGGATGCCTTTCCCTCGCCGCGGGGAGCCGTCAATGATTTTGCCGGTGTGATGACTGCCGGAGATGTTGCCCGGACGGAGGCCCTTTCCCGGGAAGTCCTTGAGAAGACAGGGGTGGCCGTGGTTGTCGTAACCTTTTCGTCGATTGGGGACCGTGACATCCATGAGTATGCCAATCGTCTTTACTCCTCCTGGGGAATAGGGAAGCGGGGGGAAGACCGGGGGGTGTTGATTGTCCTGGTTGTGCAGGAGAGAACGATCTGGATTGAAACCGGTTACGGAGTGGAGGGGGTCCTTCCCGATGGGCGCGTGGGGGGGATTCTGGACCAGAACGTTCTTCCCTATCTGAAGCGAGGGGAATACAGCCGTGGGCTTGCCGGCTCCGTTGAAGCAATTTCCGGGGTCCTGGCGGAAGAAGCCGGGGTTACCCTGACAGGCCGACCGGGAGTCGGGCGGCCTGTCGGCCGCGCGGTCGGGCAGCGCAGCGAAGGGGCCGGATCATTGTTCCTTATCCTGCTCATTCTTCTTCTCCTCCTCCTGATGGGAACCCGAAAGGGGCGTGAAATCGGTCCCCTTTTGCTCAGCGGCGCCCGACGGAGAGCTGGCGGTGACGGGAATTTTGAAGGCTTTGGGGGTTTCGGGGGCGGTTTCGGCGGTTTCGGCGGAGGTAGCAGCGGCGGAGGCGGCGCCGGCCGTCATTTTTGAGAGGGAGAGAAG
>Ga0265295_1003954_pt1 | contig 20604 bp, 16 predicted proteins | sample Munlansysbiofilm_FD_192503 | JGI IMG/M metagenome (GOLD analysis project Ga0265295, IMG submission 192503) | Leachate microbial communities from a municipal landfill in Southern Ontario, Canada - Methane capture system biofilm | ecosystem: Engineered > Solid waste > Landfill > Unclassified ... | reverse complement strand
GTTGCATTCTTATTGAACAAGCAGAACATATTTTCCAGAGCATATAATCAAAATCATTACCAAGCAAAATGATGAACTTTTATTGTCGACCTGCGGAATGTGAGATTCATGCAGATGATTTCATGGATAGTATGTACAGGCGTGACTATTAAAATTGAATTAACATACTATTGAACACTGGGGTTAAATTATGAGTGTGCAAATAAAAAAGATATTAATAGCCACTGATGGCTCTGATAACGTAAAAAATGCAGTAGATTGGGGTATAGGACTTGCAAAATCCTATAATGCTAAGGTCAGTGCCCTTTATGTGGTGCGCAATACAAGTATCGCTCTTGCCATGCGTGGAGGTATGTTGTCAAAGTCGCTGGAAAAACACCTGGAAGAAGAAGGAAGGGAGGCTACCGAATATGTGGTGGATTCTGGTAAAAAGGATGGAGTTGAAGTAGAGCCTGTGATAATTAGCAGTAAGGTACCTGCAGAAGGGATCGTGGATTTTGCCCGGGATAACGATATAGATCTCATAGTGATGGGAACACTAGGAGTAACAGGACTCAACCATATCCTCCTTGGCAGTGTTGCAGAAAATGTGGTACGGCATGCACAAAGACCCGTACTTGTCATTCCATAATTATTTTAAAAAATAAAATAAAGTGTGCCCCACAGGCACACAAATCACTTCTCAATAACCTTCTTATACATCCTTGCCTGGAACCCATGATACTTGGCAAAGCCTTCTGCATCTTTCTGGTCAATGGTTTCACTGTCAAAGGACACAAGATCCTCTGAATAAAGTGCATACGGGGAGCTACGTGCAAGTATGCTCACACTGCCCTTGTACAGTTTAACGGTCACAGTACCGGTGACACGCTCCTGGGTCTTGTCTATAAATGCATTCAGGGCATGGTAGAGTGGTTCGTCCACAAGGCCATAGTAGGCAAGTTCTGACCACTGGTCGTCCACACCTTTCTTGAATTTTAGCTCAGCTCTGGTGAGCACAAGACTCTCAAGGTCTTTATGGGCTGTAAGAAGAACTGTGGCTGCAGGGTGCTCGTAGTTTTCACGTGCCTTAAGTCCAAGTACACGATCTTCCACCATATCTGTCCTGCCAACTCCGTGGGAACCTGCTATTTCGTTTAGCTTCACAATAAGTTCAACACCACTCATCTTCTTGCCGTCAAGGGATACAGGGACACCGTTCTCAAAACCGATCACCATGATCTGTGCTTCAGGAGCTGCTTCAGGGGAGACTGTCCACTGGTAGATCTCTTCAGGTGGGATGAAACCGGGATCTTCAAGTTTACCGCCCTCTATACTGCGGCTCCATATGTTCTCATCCACACTCCATGGTTTTGCAGCTGTGACAGTCACAGGTATGCCATGCTTCTTTGCATAGTCTATTTCCCACTCACGTGTAAGGTTCATATCTCTCATGGGTGCAATGACATCCATGTCGGTCAGGCGGAAGACCGCCTCAAAACGAAGCTGGTCATTACCCTTGCCGGTACAACCGTGTGCAAGTGCCACAGCGCCTTCCTGCTCTGCTATCTCAACGACCTTTTTAGCGATAAGAGGACGTGCTATAGATGTGCCCATGACATATCCTTCATAATCACCATTGGCCTTGATAAGCGGGAAGATATAATCGTTGACGAATTCCTCACGCACATCCAGGGTGAAATGTTTGTCACTTATCTTCAGTGCCTTCTTTTCAGCCTGTTTAACGTCTTCTTCCGGCTGTCCTACATCTACCGCTACTGTAATTACTTCATCGTAGCCGTATTCCTCTTTGAGCAGCGGGATACACACTGAAGTGTCAAGCCCGCCTGAATAAGCAAGTACTACTTTTTTTGTCATAATATCTGGTCCTGACAGGAGATCTATGCGATCTCCCTGTGATATTCATTTATTGATTTAACCTCTCCCTCACCCTGCTTCATGGAAACAATGGCATGGGATGCTGCAATAGCAGCCTGGATGGTGGTGATATAAGGCACCTTGAAATCCACTGCTGCACGACGTATTCTTGAACTGTCCTCACGGGAGAGCTTGTCATTGGGGGTGTTGATGACCAGTGCAACCTCATACCTGCGCATCATATCGATGACATTGGGGCTGCCGTCACGTACCTTCTTAACTATACCCATCTCTATTCCATGCTCTGAAAGGAAATCTGCCGTACCTTTTGTACCAAGTAATTCGATTCCTGCGCTCACAAGCTTGCTTGCCACACCGATCAGCTCTTCTCTGTCCTCATCCTTCACAGATACAAAGACCTTTCCAGTAAGCGGAAGCAGATTATCAGCACTAAGCTGCGCTTTGAAAAACGCTCTGCCATAGTCAGGGTCAATACCCATAACCTCTCCGGTACTCTTCATCTCCGGACCAAGCAGAGGGTCTGCTCCCGGAAGCTTGTCAAAGGGCAGAAGCACTTCTTTCACTGAGATATGGTTTACCTTTGGTTCGTTGCATGTTGAATAACCCAGCTCTTCCAGACTCTGTCCCATTATCACACGGGCAGCTATCTTTGCAAGGGGCAGGCCTACTGCCTTGGATACGAATGGTATGGTCCTGCTTGAACGTGGGTTTGCCTCAAGGACATAGACCTTGTCACCTTTCTTTGCCATCTGAATGTTCACAAGGCCTACTACATTGAGTGCAAGAGCGATCTTGCGGGTATAATCACGTACGGTTTCAAGGACATCCTCCGAAAGTGACTGCGGCGGGATAACACATGCAGAGTCACCGGAGTGAACACCTGCTTCTTCTATGTGTTCCATGATAGCACCGATAAGCACATCCTTTCCGTCACACACAGCATCCACATCGATCTCAACGGCTCCTTCAAGGAAGTCGTCAATCAGTATCGGTTGCTTAGGGGATACCTTCACAGCCTCATACATGTAACGCTCAAGGTCATTCTGCTCATAGACTATCTCCATTGCACGACCACCAAGCACATAGGAAGGACGCACCAGTACCGGATAACCAATTCTTGTAGCTATCTCGATTGCCTGGTCCTGTGAAGTTGCGTAACCTGCTTCTGGTTGGTTGATACCAAGTTTGCTCATCATCAGATTGAACTTCTCACGATTTTCTGCCATATCAATATCTTCAGGTGATGTACCAAGAATAACAGTCTTCAGGTCGCTACGTCTCTTGAGTTCCTTCTCAAGTGGAAGTGCGAGGTTCACCGAGGTCTGTCCTCCAAACTGTACAAGTACAGCATCCGGATTTTCCTTATCGATTACATTCATCACATCTTCAAGTGTCAAAGGCTCGAAAAAGAGCTTGTCAGAAGTATCGTAATCTGTAGAAACAGTTTCCGGGTTGTTGTTGATGATATGAGCCTCGATGCCTGCCTCACGGATAGCTGCAACTGCATGCACTGTACAGTAATCGAATTCTATGCCCTGTCCTATGCGTATAGGACCTGAACCAAGGATCAGTATCTTCTTACGCTCAGATGCTTCTGCTTCACAGCTCTGCTCATAGCATGAGTAATAATAAGGAGTCTCTGCAGCAAATTCCGCTGAACATGTATCCACCATCTTGTAGCTGCACACGATACCTGCACTGCGCCTCTGGTCATTTATCTTCTCACGGCTCTGCCCTGCCAGTTCTGCAATGCGGGAATCCAGAAGTCCCATGCGTTTTGCATCAAGGAGAAGCTCATCGGACAGCTTTCCGGAAAGTCCTTCTTCCCTGATCATGTCTTCCATGTCGATGATATTCTTGATCTTCCTGAGGAAGAAGACATCAATGCCTGTGAGACTTGAAACTTCCTCAATTGTAAAACCATTGCAAAGAGCATGATATATTACGAACAGCCTCTGGCTTGTGGGCGTCTGGAGCAGGGTCTTGATCTCATTGTTAGACCACTGATCCGTTCCAAAGTCCATCTTAATGTCAAGAGAGCGTACAGCCTTTAAAAGTGATTCCTCAATAGTACGGCCAATGGACATTACCTCGCCGGTACTTTTCATGGCAGTGGTAAGTGTCTTGTCAGCATTGACAAATTTATCGAATGGCCATCTTGGTATTTTTGTAATAACGTAATCAATTGCAGGCTCAAATGATGCAGGGCTCTTTTTAGTCACATCATTGATGATCTCATCCAGTGCCATACCTATAGCTATCTTTGCTGTTACCCTGGCAATCGGGTATCCAGTTGCCTTTGTTGCAAGAGCAGATGAACGTGATACGCGTGGGTTTACTTCAACTATACGGTACTCGCCGTCCTTGACGGCGAACTGGATGTTACAGCCACCTTCAATACCAAATGACCTGATGATCTTAATCGCAGCAGTCCTTAGCATCTGGTGCTCCTCATTATTGAGGGTCTGGGAAGGTGCAACCACTATGGATTCGCCTGTATGTACTCCCATGGGGTCCAGGTTCTCCATGTTGCATATTACTATGCATGTGTCATTTGCATCACGCATGACCTCATACTCAAATTCCTTCCACCCAAGGACGCTTTCCTCGATAAGTACCTGGCTGATACGGCTGCGGCGAAGACCTCTTTCCGTTATCTCCAGCAGCTCTTCCTTTGTATGGGCAATACCGCCACCTGCACCACCAAGGGTGTATGCAGGACGAATGATAAGAGGAAGTCCCAGTTCATCAATAACAGCTTCTGCTTCCTTGAGAGTGGATATTGCCTTGCTGCGGGGCACTTTTTCCCCGATCCTCTCCATTGTCTGCTTGAAGAGTTCACGGTCCTCGGTGTTCTTTATGGCTTCAAGGTTTGTTCCAAGCAACTCAACATTGTACTTCTCAAGTATGCCCTGCTCTGCAAGTTCACTTGTAAGGTTCAGGCCGGTCTGTCCTCCGATACCTGCAATGATACCGTCTGGTCTTTCCTTTGCAATGATCTTCTCAACTGATCTAGCTTCAATGGGCTCTATGTAGACCGCATCTGCCATTTCGGGATCGGTCATAATTGTTGCCGGGTTTGAGTTAACAAGCACTACCTGCAGACCTTCTTCTTTAAGTGACCTGCATGCCTGACTTCCTGAAAAATCGAATTCTGCTCCCTGCCCTATCATTATAGGTCCTGAACCTATAAGGAGTACTTTCTTAATGTCTTCGCGTTTTGGCATTATTTCTTTTCTCCTGCAAGTTTGAGAACCTTGTCAAAGAATAATTTTTCAGAATCCATTGGACCTGGGTGTGCGTCCGGATGGTACTGTACGCTGAATATATCCAGGTACTTGTGGGCAATACCTTCTACTGTTTTATCATTAGTATTGAAATGTGTGACCTCTACATCCGCTTCTTCAAAGGAATCGCCATCCACTACAAAACCGTGGTTCTGGGAAGTGATGTGAACTGTTCCTGTTTCCAGGTCCTTTACTGGCTGGTTTGCACCCCTGTGGCCGAATTTCATCTTGTATGTCTGCGCTCCAAGAGCCAGAGAGATTATCTGGTGACCCAGGCATATACCGACTATGGGTAATTCACCTGTAAAATGCCTGACCGCTGAGATGGCATCCTGTGCCTGCAACGGATTTCCCGGACCATTTGAAAAGAACAGCAGGTCCGGGTCACAGGACTCAATTGTTGAGATAGATGAGTTACCCGGTACAACGGTTACATCCATGCCTCTTGCCATCAGACTCCTTTCAATGCTCAGCTTACGGCCGCAATCCACAAGAAGCACATTGACCGGGTTATTTGGATCTCTTGTAGGGCTTTCCAGTTTAAAGGGCTGCGGACAGGTCACCTGTGATATAAGATCGATATCTGAAATACTCTTTTGTGCACGGGCAATTCTGACTGCATCCTCACCGTCATCAGTTCCATTGATGATAGCTGCACGCATTGCTCCTTGTTCTCGTGTCTTTATAGTTAGCATACGTGTATCCACGCCTGCAATGCCGGGCTTGCCTTCGTCCTCCATAAACTCGTTAATGGTCTTTTTTGACATGTGGTGAGACGGCTCGGGACAAGCCTCTCTTACTATAAGACCTTCAGCTTTTACACTATCAGATTCAAAACAGTTGCCACTGACACCGTAATTACCAATGAGAGGATAAGTGAACATAAGTATCTGGCCTTTGTATGAAGGATCTGTTAGTGCTTCTTCATAGCCAGTAGATTGAGTTGTGAAAACAAGTTCCCCGGAAACGATACCTTCGGCACCAAAACCAGTGCCTTTTATAATAGTCCCATCTTCTAATCCTATTACTGCATTCATCTTACTAACCTGCGAATACATGCGATGAATAGGCTATAAGCATTGCGATGGATTTCTCTGTCTTTTTGCAGGAATTTATGTAAAAAAATGATTATGATATCTTACGCATAAAAGTTCCCACGATGAACACAACAAATACGAGGGAAAACAAAAGTACTATGCCTATAAACTCCTTGGGTTTATCTATTGCATATTCACGTAGTTTCACAAGTTGGGTGTTGCTGATCGGATTTTCTTCAAGTTCGCTAGTTTTTTCGGTGACTTCAAATTCGATCTCCTGGTTTCCAAGTGTCATGACCCATATATTGTATTCTCCATCCCTGTTGGATACATAGGCAATTTTCCTGCCATCCGGACTCCATGCAGGTGCTTTCTCAGAGGAGATTTCATTGGTCAGTTTGACCTGTGAGTTGCCAGTGGGGTCCGTAAGCCAAAGATCATAGTCTCCACCGACATCAGAAGCATATACTATGGCCTTGCCATCCGGGCTATATGCAGGTTCAACATTGTTGTATGGATCCTGTATCAAGCCAATTGGTCTTACTGCATCGATGTCTATTGTAAATATATCTCCGGAAGAAGAATAAACGATCTTCTTTCCTTCTGGATCCCATGAGGGTGAAGTTTCATCTGCGTCTGCGTCAGTAAGCCGAACATTATCTGTTCCATCGCTTGCCATGGTCCATATATCATAATTTCCTGAGACGCGTGATGCATATACCAGCCTGCTTCCATCTGGACTTACAGAAGGTCCTCTTGAATCAGCAGTCTCGGTCAGTTTCAGGCCATTGCTGCCGTTAGAATCCATTACATGTATACTAATATAACGTGCAGAATAGGCTTTTTTACTTTCAGTGGCAAAATATATTTTAGTCCCGTCATCATTGAATACCGGATCCCCTTCCCAGCCCATTCCATCATACAGCTTTTTTTGTCCGGAACCATCACTGTTCATGACCCATATTGCCTTGTTGGCAGCATATACGATCTTTTCCCCATTGGGACTCCATGAAGGGTGATCAGCATTTGTTGTATTGCTTAGTTTCTCATCGCTTTCTATGACTATAGCAGCATATACAGATGATACAAATAAAAGCAGAAAAGCAAGCAGAAAAAAACTTCTGCTCAGTATTTTTCCAAACCGGATCGTAAAAGATAAGCACATTAAAAATATATTATGTGTTTATATATTTATTAATCTTTTGTTTTAATATCTCACTTAAAACCTTTCCGTCAACCTTTCCACGCATTTCCGTCATCACGACACCCATAAGCGGGCCAATAGCTCCAAGACCTTTTTCTTTAACAAAATCCTGACGTTGATCTATGATCTTATCTACCATGTTCTCAAGCTCAGAGATATCAAGGTTTCCAAGTCCCAGCTTTGCTGCCACGTCCTTTGCGCATAGTCCTGTATCATCTGCAATTGCACGGATCAGATCACCAATGGCTTCTTTTGCTATGCCGCCCTGGGCAAGGAAACTGAACAGATCGATGAAATGCCTGTCCTCAAGTTTATCAATTTCCACGCCGTCACGTTTTAGCTCCTGCAGGGTTCCTGTAAGTGTTCTCACCACAAGGGTTGCATTGACATTATCATTGTCACCAAGCATCTGCATTATCTCTTCAAAAAGAGCAAGATATGCAGAGTAAGCGATTTTTTCGGCAAGTTCTTTGTGAAGTCCAAAATCAGATTCAAAACGTTTTGCTCTTTCAGTTAGCAGCTCTGGTATTTCTACAGCATCGAAGTATTCATCGGAGATATTCACATGTGGCACATCTGTTTCAGGATACATCCTTGCAGCACCTGGGAGCGGCCTGAGGTAAGAGCTATTACCGTCTGGAAGTGCCCTGCGTGTTTCTTCTGGAACGCCTTCAAGAGCTTCCTTTGCACGGATGATCACAGTTTCCATTGCATCCCACGCACGTTTCTCACGGTCTGCAACCATTACAACAGCATCATTCTCAGCGGCAGCAAGTTCTGTGCGCAGTGCATCTACCTCTTCTTCACTTATGCCATAACTTGGAAGCTCGTCTGTGTGGAATATACCACCTACACCGGATGTCTTTGCACGGTCTGAAAACTCAGTACCAAGACGCCTTCCAGGTTGTACTTCCCTGCCCACAAATCCATCAAATCCACGCAGAAGAATAGCATACACCTTTCCTTTCCTGATGGATTTTTTGATGACCTTGGACTTTGTTTCCCTGAAGATCTCTGTAACATCAAAAATAGTATCGCACACAGATGCACCACGCTCAAGCAGTTCATCCCTCATTGCAAGAAGATTTACCTGACGCTCAACTTCACGCTCAACCATTGTCTCTATCATATCCAGAGCCTGCACACCTTTAAGTTCAACACGTGCACCTCTTGCAATGGATATGTTCACGTCCTGGCGTATGGTTCCAAGTCCACGCTTAACCTTTCCGGTTGAGCGTAGCAGCATACCTATCTGCTGTGCAGTTTCCTTTGCATGTGCCGGGGAGATGATATCAGGGTCTGTACCTATTTCGACCAGTGGGATTCCCAGACGGTCAAGTGAGTATATTATAGAATCCCCCTTGTCCTCTATCTTCTGGCATGCCTCTTCCTCAAGACAGAGCACGCCAACACCAACCGGTCCAGGGGAAGTGTCAATAGAACCGTCCTTTGCAAGAAAGGCGGTTCTCTGGAATCCGGATGTGTTGGAACCATCAACAACTATCTTGCGCATTATATGCATTTGGTCAACAGGCTGCATTTTCAGGAGTTTTGTGATACTTAGGGCGATGTCAAGAGCTTCATTATTTATCTCTGTGGGAGGCTCGTCATCATTTTCCACAAGGCAGGTACTGTTGTATGCCTTGTAAATGTACTTACGCCTGAGTTTTGACTGTTCCAGGGCAGCCCTGTCAGTTTCTCCCATCTCATTTGATGTGGCTCTAAGATAGCGGAAGAATTCGTAGTTGGATTCTTCAATATTCCTTATTATTGTAGGGCACCTGCAGAAAAGTTTCTCTTTTGAATCCAGTTGTTGGTGAATCTCAAGACCGCATTTCAAACCCAGTTCAGCATAATTGAATTTATCACTCATGGAAAATCTCACCGGTATAAACGAATAATTGGAATTTATCTAATGAATTGCTTGTAATTATCTAATGAATTGCTTGTAATTTAGTAAGCAATACCTGTATATCTACACAGAAAATACACAAGCATGTATAAACTTATTGTTTGGAATTATTGTTTGGACATATTGATGCATCTGTTCTTATTATTTTGCAAAACTCTTCCTTATGCTTTTCAGAAGGGCTATCCTCAAGCAGTTTCCTGATGTTAGGAACATCAAGCAGCGGTTTTGCCTTCTTAATACGTTCTTTTGCAAGCTTTAGCAGTGACCCGTCAATCTGTGGCAGTTCCACTTCCACGTGTTCCTTAGTTTCTTCCTTCTCCACAACAAGGGCCCTGGAAATATCCGGATACTCTCTTTTTCCGCCGAGCATGGAATCCACTGCATTTTTCCACTGTTCTGCCCACGGTGAGTCCGGAATCTCAGTGTGGTGGACTTTCGTACGGGTGACTTTCATCACATCCTTGGGGCATGCATTGACACAGGCACCGCAGTAGGTACAATAATTTTCCTTTATTGCAATTTTAGCCCCGTCCTCAGGTACATACCAGAGGTGGGAAGGGCACACATTGAAACATCCATGGCAGCCCTGTGGATCACATTTATCGACGTTTACTTCTATAAGTGCAAGTTCGCCCTCAAACTGTTTCTTAAGATCGACCGCTTCATAGGGGCAAACGACCTGACACCAGGTGCATAGAGTACATTTTTCCTCATCTACAGTTATGAGACCTTCGATATCCGGAGCCTCTCCTCTCCTTTCTCCAGTGACCTTTATGGCATCCTCTGGACAGAGGTCCTGGCATAGCACGCAGTAGTCGCATTTGTCTTCGTCCACCAGCAGCAGATCAAAAGGTTGCGGGTCAGTGGGGGTAGTTTCTCTTTCCACAAGCAGGAATGCTTCACAGAACTCTGCACAGAGCCCGCAGAAATTGCACTTCTCAGTATCTACCTCTATTTCGCCTTCTGCATCTTCTTTGAAGGGTGCTATATCCTCTTTTTTTAGGAAAGTGAACTCTACATCTATGGCATCCTCAGGACATACGGCCTTACAGAGTGCACATGGCAGGCACTTCTCGTTCATCCTTACATAGGAATCATATGTCGGGAATTCATCCTTATCCGGGAAATCGCCTTCTTCGCTCATCTTAAAGGCGCGAACAGGGCAGAAATTGGCGCACATGGAGCAGAAAGTACATTTATCAAGTTCCATCATTACAGGGGGAGCGTCCAGTCCGGTGGATATCTCCTGCATGGGTCCTAGTTCCAGTGCCTTTGTAGGGCAGAGACCAACACAAATACCACAGCCTACGCATCTTTTGTAATCATAATCAAGAATTTTCACAGATTTACTGCTTATCTGGCGATAGATGAAATGGGAACCATTTATATCCATGTCCTTATCAACACAGAGGGAGCCCTCCCTGCATTCTTCTGTCACTGTTCTGCCTCCCTGAGTTCAGAACCTATAGGCCCTATCTTTTCAAGATATTCAACAAATCCCTCAATAGAGCTGGCAAATCTCGCACCTTCGGAGGCCGATATCCATTCCACCTTGAGGCGTCCAGGGTCTATGCCTACATCTGCAAGCACTAGCTTCAGAGCTTCCATTCTGGACTTTGCGTTATAATTTGCGAAGGTGTAATGACATTCCCCAAGGCGACATCCGGCAACCAGCACCCCGTCTGCTCCACTTTCAAGTGCTTCAAGAACAAAGGAGGGATCCACACGTCCGGCACACATGACGCGGATTATACGGATGTTAGTGGGGTATTGTATCCTTGATGTACCAGCAAGGTCCGCACATGTGTAACTACACCAATTACACAGGAATGCGATAATCAGCGGGGATTCTGACTTGATTTCGGTAGCGGCGTGTATTTGGGCTATTATCTGCTCATCAGTGCTGTTACGCATCCTTATGGCATCAGTTGGACAGGATGCACTGCATGCACCACATCCCATGCATGAGAGTTCGTCCACAACTGCCTTGCGCTCAACGAGACTGATCTTGTTGAACTTGCAGACATCCACACATATACTGCAGCCGATACACTTTTCCGGATTAACATGAGCGCTGAGCGGGTCCATTTCGATCTCGCCCTTTGCCAGAAGCTGCATTGCCTTGGCAGCAGCGGCACTTCCCTGTGCTATGGATACCTGTATCTCCTTGGGACCGGACGCACAGCCTGCTATGTATATTCCTTTTACCTGTGAGTCAACCGGCCTCATCTTGGGATGGGCTATGGAGAAGAAACGGTCGCTGCGTCTTGTAAGGTTCAATACCCTGGATATCCTATCAGCATCTTTGACGTTTTCCATGCCTGTGGCAAGGACTACAAGGTCTGAGGGCTCCTCATAAATTTCGCCACTAAGGGTATCCTCATAACGCAGCTTCAGTTTTCCCTGCCCGTCCTGCAGGATCTCTCCGACTTTTCCACGAACGAAGTTGATGCCCATCTCCTGGGTACGTATATAATACTCTTCGTACATCTCACCGCCTGCACGGATGTCAATGTAATGAATGTTAATGTCTATCTCAGGATAGCGTTCCTTGAGAAGCTGTGCATTTTTCATGCTGGACATACAACAGACCCTTGAACAGTAGGGGTTGCCGACTTTTTCGTCCCTTGAACCGACACACTGTATGAAAGCAATTTTCTTTGGTATTTCCAGCGTTGACGGGGAGAGCACTTTACCTCGCGTTGGACCGGAAGCGTTGAGCAGGCGCTCAAGTTCCATGTTAGTGATCACATCAGGATAGATGCCATAAGCGTACTCCTGCTTTTTGGATGCATCGAAATGCTCATATCCTGTTGCAAGGATGATCGCACCCACGGTGAACTCAATGTTTTCTTCCTTCTGATGATAATCAATTGCATCGGCCGGACACGCCTGTTTACAGAGCCCACAGCCCACACAGAACTCATTATCGATATAGACTACCTGTGGCACTGCTTGTGGAATTGGCATGTTGATAGCTTTTGTCTTTCCAAGTCCGCTGTCAAAACGGTTGGGTATTTCCACCGGGCAGACACGGCCACATTCGTCCACGCAGCCCTTGCATCTGTCCTCTATGATGTACCTGGGCTTTTTGCTTACCGTCACCTGGAAATTCCCAACAGGGCCCATGACTTCGGTAACTTCTGCAAGAGATATAAGGTCGATATTCGGGTGCTGATGCGCATCTGTCATTTTGGGAGCCAGCACACAGATGGAGCAGTCATTGGTTGGGAATACTTCGTTGAGCAGTGCCATTTTTCCACCGATGGTAGGCTCTTTTTCCACCATATGGACCTGATAACCAGAATCAGCAAGGGTCAGTGCAGCTTCTATTCCAGCAACACCGCCTCCTATAACAAGTACGTCTTTTGTGACAGGTATTTTTTTAAGCTGCAACGGGTCCAGTAGTTTGAGTCTGGCTATACCCATTCGTATAAGATCAAATGCTTTCTGTGTTGCCATTTGCGGGTCTTCCATATGCACCCAGGAGCATTGCTCACGGATGTTGACCATTTCCAGCATAAAGGGATTAAGATCCGCCTTTTCAAGCACTCTTTTGAATGTCTGCTCGTGCAGATGGGGAGAACAGGCAACCACAAGTATATGGCTAAGATCAAGGTCCGTTATGTCCTGTACTATGGATTCCTGTCCCGAATCGGAACACGTGAACTGAATGTCCTTTGCTACCTTTACACCATCAAGCTTACTGACCTTGTCCCTGAGCGACTCTACGTTTATGGTGTGTGCGATGTTCAATCCGCAATGACAGATGTATACTCCGATTCGCATATTGTTGGCTCCATTTTGCAGGAAAAAATGACTTTGTGAGTGATATAGTTTTGGATGATTAGTGAAAAACCATTTAATTAGGTTTTGCAGGATTCATATTTGGCAATCAATTAGAAATATCATATGTATTTTAATCATTAATTAGACATTATTCAGATGATTTCTAAAGGTCAAATGACATGCTAATATGTAGTTTCATTGCACAGAATAGATAATTTATGCATGTTGCTTTTTGATTTATTTTCCATTATATTATTCATTATAAGGCTGTGCAATCGTATTTTTTCCAAAATATAATGTTTGTATTCTCTATTTACAGACAGGTTCATAGCTACTCTGAAAGCAGCTATTTGAAAAATTCCTGATCTGGCAAAACATCTTAAAATATCTCTCTACTATTTTTATATGACTTAAAGGAGTTGCTTGTTTCTCATTATCATAATGAGTTCTTGTTAATGAATTATTCAAAACTGTAAATAAAGAATATATTTATATGTTAACTGTGCATATGTTCACATAGGCTTTTTTGTTTATTTGAAAAAGCACTAAAGAAGTGGTGGTATATATATGATAGCAAAAAAACAAGTTGAAAACATAATGATCCTTTTCGTATGTTTTGCTGTTCTGTCATCAGCTTTTATGATGACAGCAAGTGCAGTTGAAACAATACCAGGTACAGTTGAAGAAACAACATTGAATGCAGTATCAATGGCACCTATGGCGGCCATGGCTGCACCAACATCCACTAGTCTTTCTCCGATGGTCACAGAGACCGGAAAGATCAGTCTTTCAGTTGATGGACTTGGAACTGATGGAACTGGCATTATTCAGGTGGAAAAGCCTGATGGTGCAACCGTAAAATCAGCATACATGATGGGTGCATCTCTTTGGGGAGCTGGTCCAATAGCAGATGGTCAGGTTAAGATTGACGGTCAGGACGTTAACTGGAATTTCTCTGTCAACAAGTACACTTACAACCACTGGGCAGATGTAACACCTCTTGTAAAGACAAAGATCGACAATGCTCCAACAGGAAGAATAGACTTTACAATAACAGAGCTTAAGTCAGATAAAATTGATGGAACTGTACTGGTAGTCATTTTTGATGACCCGAATCAGGTCGATGACAACACTATCGTTCTTCTCTTTGGCGCACAGAGCACTGGCGGAGACACATTCAAGCTTTTGCTTGCAGAACCTATAGATACAATTACTCCTGAGATGAGTTTTGATATGGGACTTGGTATTTCATTCAGTGCTCAACCTACAGGCCAATATAGCATTGTAGATGTGAATGGGAAAAGGCTAACCACTGCTGCAGGTGGACAGGATGACGGATATCTTAGGGACGGAGAGCTTCTTACAGTTGGTGGTCTGGATGACAGCAATGATAACCCCGCAGATCCATATGCTCTGGCCACTGATACCAGATCAGATGATGAATTGTACAACATCCTTCCATTTGTAGAGGATGGGGATAGCACAATTACTGTGTACACAGAAAATCCTTCAGATGATGATAACATATTCTTTGCCTACTTCAACCTTAAATCAACTGTAGCTGTAGTAGGAGAAGGAATAGTCCTCAGCCCGGCATCAGCAACAAACCCTGTTGGAACTTCCCATACAGTAACAGCAACTGTTCAGGATGATGATGGTAGCCCTGTAGAATCAAAGGAAGTTACTTTTGAGGTAGTAACAGGACCACATGCAGAAATGAGCACTTCAGTATACACTGACAGCAATGGTGAAGCAACCTTTACGTACCTTGGTACTGATGAAGGAACCGATAGCATTGTTGCAAGCTTTGTTGACAGCCAGCAGGAAGTCGTTAGCTCCAACAAGGTTGTAAAGATCTGGGAAACTGAAGTAGTTCAGGAACCATCAGAGGAAATCCCTGAGTTCCCAACCGTTGCTCTTCCAATAGCAGCCATACTAGGACTTGCCTTTATCATCAACAGGCGAAAAGAGGAGTAAAACCCCTCTTTATTTATTTTTGAATCTTTTTCCTTTAGTCCATATTTTAAGTTTTTTACAATTTCTATAAGTGAATATCATAAAAACAGCTTTTATAAATAGACTTATAAAGTCTGGACCACTAATTATTGAATTGGGTAAATGTAGGGAATGGACAGTAAAATCTGTACTTCTGAAAAGTGGGTCCTGAGTGGCAATGATGAAAATCCGATCATTGTAATGGTACTTTTATATTTTCGAGCACGAGTATCCACTTGGAAACTAACTTCCTTATATGCAAGTATCCCATATATAGCAGTATCTTAAAGATATCGTATATAGGAAATATGGTGAATAAAATGTTCTGTTATCAATGTGAAGAAACTATGAATGCCACTGGCTGTACAAAGAACGGCGTATGTGGAAAGAAAGGAGAAGTTGCAGACCTTCAGGATGATTTTGTCTATGTTCTGAAAAGTATCGCATTCTACAACTCAAAAGCAAGAGCAAATAATCTCAACGATGCGAAAACCGATCAGTTCATCCTCGACGGGCTTTTTGCAACTATTACAAATACCAACTTCAGCAAAGTTGACTTCGAAAGAATGATCGACGAGGGTTTTGAATTAAAGGACGGCATAAAAAAGAAACTATTGGATGCAAAGGTTCTCAATGAGAACTCCGGATCATCCTTCCCCAGATGGATAAAAGAGAAACTCCTCGGCGCAAGTCCCAACGCAGGTGAGGAACTTCCAATAATGGCAAAGGTTACAGCAGAAAGCATTGCCAATATTAACACAGGAGTACTTGCAACTGAAGATGAGGATATCCGCTCCCTTAGAGAACTGCTTACATACGGCCTTAAGGGCATGGCTGCATATGCTCATCATGCAAGTGTCCTTGGATATAAGGATGATGAAATTATGGCCTTCTTCGAAAAGGGGCTCCTTGCAACAATGGACGACAAGATGGGTGTCGATGAACTTGTCCCACTGGTGCTTGAATGCGGTTCACAGGGTGTGGCTACCATGGCACTGCTTGACAAAGCAAACACCACAAGCTACGGTAATCCGGAGCCAACTGCGGTAAACATTGGTGTAAAGGATAATCCGGGAATCCTCATAAGTGGACATGATCTAAAGGACATGGAACAGCTCCTTGAGCAGACAAAGGGCACAGGTGTTGATGTCTACACTCACGGTGAGATGCTTCCTGCAAACTCCTATCCGGCATTTAAGAAGTATGATAATTTTGTTGGAAACTATGGCGGCTCATGGTGGAGACAAAAAGATGAATTCGAGAAATTCAACGGTCCTATATTCATGACCACAAACTGCATCGTTCCTCCTAAAGAATCCTACATTAACAGGATATACACAACGGGAATAGTCGGTTTTGACGGTGTCACTCACATCAATGCAGATGAAAACGGAGGCAAGGACTTTTCATCGATCATCGAACAGGCAAAGACATGTAAATCACCGGAACAGCTTGAAGAAGGAAGCATTATGGGTGGTTTTGCACACGTATCCGCACTTTCTGTTGCTGATAAGATAATTGAAGCTGTAAAGGCAGGACAGATAAAGAAATTCATTGTCATGGCCGGATGTGATGGAAGGCACAAGGAGAGAAACTATTATACAGACTTTGCAGAAGCTCTTCCAAAGGACACTGTTATCCTCACAGCAGGATGTGCAAAGTACCGTTACAACAAACTTGATCTCGGAGATATCGGTGGAATTCCAAGGGTTCTTGATGCAGGACAGTGTAATGACTCCTATTCACTGGTTGTCATAGCACAGGCACTTGCAAAGGCATTCGGACTTGATGATATCAACGACCTGCCAATATCATACAATATAGCATGGTACGAGCAAAAGGCAGTTCTTGTGCTGCTTGCATTGCTGAGTCTTGGTGTCAAAGATATCATGCTTGGTCCTACTCTGCCAGCATTTGTTTCACCGAATGTTCTCAATGTTCTGGTTGAGAATTTCAATATCAAGCCAAATTCCACAGTTGAAGAAGATCTCAAAGTTCTCATTTAAATCTTTAACCAGGAAAAATGCTAAAAACCCATTTTTCTTTTTTATAAGGAAGTGAACAAATGATAATAACAAGTTACAAGGATGCAGAGAAGAAAGACAATCCCCATGGCGTCACTGTACACAAGCTCTATGACAGCGAGCATGCACAGGTAATGCACATGAAACTCAAACCAGGCGATGCACTAAAGAAACATTCAACACCTGTTGATGTATTCTTTTACATCCTTGAAGGTGAAGGGATCGTAGAGATCGGTGATGAACAGAAAACCGTCACAAAGGACATGCTTATAGAAAGTCCTGCAAAGATCCCTCACAGACTGATGAATGAAAGTGAGGGTCTTTTGCGTTTCATGGTTGTAAAAGTGCCACGCCAGAGCGAGCAAACTAAAATGATCTAAGCCGGGAGATTTCCGGCATTCTATTTTTTTAGCTTAGAAATTTGATAGTCCCAGACTGTTGTCTGTGGGAAATTGATAAATATTGATATATTTAATATATCTTGTTACTTTTAACTTACTATATCGGAGGTTATATATGACCGAACTTGCACCAATAATGGAAAAAACACATGAATGGGCTTCAAATTATGCAAAGAAAAAGGGTTTTATTCTCAATCCTGATGAAGAAATGCTTCGTTCGGTCATCGAAGGTCTTGCCAAGAACAAGCAGGAATATGGGAAACGATATTGTCCATGTAGGATAAGGACCGGAGATGAAGAGCAGGATCGCAAGATAATCTGTCCATGTATCTACCACCAGGATGAAATTGAGGACGATGGTAATTGCCATTGTTTATTGTTCTTCAAGGCTTGAAGCTGTTCTTAAGCAAAAACAGTTCTTACAGAAAGTATTATAATAATTAACTTATTTCCAAAGGGTGACAATAATGGCAAGTGTGATGGAAATATACCAGTTACTTCCAAAAACGAATTGTAAGGAATGTGGAAAAGCTACATGTATGGCATTTGCAGTTGATCTCCTTGGACGTAAGGCAAAGGTGGAGGATTGTCCTTCTCTTGTGAGCGAGGAAAAGTATAAGGCCAATTATGAGAAGCTTTCTGAGATGATAGGTCCTGTTGGTGATGTTACGGAAACAGGTCTTATAGTTCATGAGGATAAGTGCATTGGCTGCGGGAATTGTGTTGTGGCATGTCCTGTTAATGTGGCCAATGATCCACTGGGTGCAGGAAGTGGAAAGGCACCAAGCTCGGAGAAAGTCATCTTCAAGGTTGAAGATGGTGTTGTAAAGGCCAGGAACGTGCAGGAATGTCGTCGATTCGGTGAGAATAAGATCCTCTGCGTTGCCTGCATAGACACATGTCCTACAAAGGCGATAGAATTCGTTTAATTTGCCTTTATTCTTATTTTTAAATGTTGGTGATGATTTGAGTGAATATTATGTTTGTACAGGTTGTGCTCTTCTCTGTGACGATATCGAGGTTGAAACAGAAGATAATAAGTTGACCAGGGTGCATGCTGCCTGCCTTAAAGGTGTTGCACGCATGAAAGCTTGCAGTGATCCCATGGAGTGCAGAGTGGATGGAGAGAAAGCTGATATAGATTCTGCAATTGCAAAAGCAGCTGCTATACTCAAAAATGCGAAGAATCCGCTTATATTCGGTCACGGCAATTCGAGTTCGCAAGCACAAAAAGTAGCCATAGGGCTTGCAAGGAAAACAGGTGCATACATCGATGATACGTCTTCATTCTGTCAGGGGCCCATAGTAGAGGCCATAGTTCAGGATGAATTTAAAACATGCACTCTCGATGATATCAGGCACAAGGCCGATGTTATTATTTTCTGGGGAGCCGACCCTTCAAACTCACACCCACGCCACCTTTCCCGATATTCTTATTTTCCCAGGGGTAAGGAGCGCCAGAGAGGATGGGAAGAGGACCGGACTGCAATAAGCATCGATGTCAGGAAATCGGATACGGCCAGTATATGCAAAGATCATCGCTTCTACCAGATACCCATGGGCGAAGATGCCCAGTTCATGGAGGCTCTTCTAAGTGCCCTGTCAGGCAAGGTCCCTAAGACATCCTTTGATTTCGACAAAAAGAGGATACTGGAACTTGCAAACGTGTTAAAGAAAGCAAAGTTCGGTGTGATCTGCGTTGGCCTTGGACTTGTCTATTCCCTTGAGGAACTTGAGCCCCTGTTCAAATTGATGGAAAAGCTCAATGAAGTTTCCAATTTCCACATAATGCCCATGGTTGGTCAGTACAATATGAGGGGTTTTAACCAGAATCTCTTCGCAGAAACGGGATATATCAACCGCCTGAAGTTCAACGCTGAAACAGGTGAGACTGAACACGGAGCAAAGTATTCGGTAGTTGAAGCCCTAAGGAATAGATCAGTGGATGCTGCACTTGTCATTGGTTCAGATCCGTTATCAAGTCTGCCGCTCAGTGTTGCCCGCTATCTTGCAGAGATACCCCTAATAACCATTGATCCATGTCAGAGCCTGACAGCAACAAGGTCGACTGTAACAATTCCCTGCGCTCTTGGTGGAGTTGAATCAGGTGGTACTGCCGTTCGTATGGATGGTGTGGAGATCGAACTAAAAAAGATCGTTGAAACTGATAATCTATCCGATGAGGAAATACTTACAAGAATTACAGAGGCGATATAATGGGATTTGGACAATTCCTTGCTGCACCGGAAATCAAGTTGAAGATAAGCACTTACAGGGATGTGTTCCAGAACACTGCCCAGGAATCCTCACGTTTTGGAGAGGAGTACGAGGATCTCTCAGCGATTATCAAACTCGATCCTAAAGACATCTCAAAGCTTTCCATCAAGGAAGGTGATACGGTGATCGTGAAGAACGCATTTGGAAAAGTAGTTGTTGTAGCACGAAGATCAGAATACGAGGAAGGACATCCCGGAATTGCCTATATGGTAAACAGTCCCTGGTCAAATGCCCTTGTGCCTGAAGAGACCGGTGGCACCGGTGTTCCTAAATTCAAGAATTTTGAAGTAACTGCTCAGGGTGCAAAGAGTGAGAAGGTTACGGGAATAAAAGAGATATTTTAGATTTTTATTTTGATGTATAAAAATAGAAAAGAGGAGTGTTTCTTCTCTTTCAATTAATTATTATAGGCATCATATACCTGCCATATCCAAACAATGGCTCCCAATAGGTAACCTATGAGAATCAATTCCAATATAAAGCAAATAACCAGAACGACCCATATACCAATTGCCTTGAATAATTCGCCTTTAATTATCTGCCCAAGTCCCGGTATGAAAAACGATAATAGTGCCGGAACGCCATATTTTTGGTTGCTGCCCATAATATTACCTTTGTGTTGAATAACTTCGACCTATAATGAATCTGGATATATAAAAACACTTACCTGAATTTCTGTATTCATGTATTAATTGGTTGATGTTCTTGAACACTTGAATGTCAATAGTTCTCTTAAAGTCCACTTCTTTTCAACAAATCCTGATTCCTGAGCAGGTGTTCTTTTGCGTTTTACACCATCT
>Ga0265295_1003953_pt1 | contig 20604 bp, 14 predicted proteins | sample Munlansysbiofilm_FD_192503 | JGI IMG/M metagenome (GOLD analysis project Ga0265295, IMG submission 192503) | Leachate microbial communities from a municipal landfill in Southern Ontario, Canada - Methane capture system biofilm | ecosystem: Engineered > Solid waste > Landfill > Unclassified ... | reverse complement strand
CAATAGGTTCACAGGCTCAGGTTGCCATCAATACTGATGGCTCAAATCCGGACAATTCTGCTATGCTGGATGTTAAAAGTACGGTAAGAGGCTTATTGGCTCCCAGGATGACCCAGGCACAGCGAAATGCCATTGCATCGCCGGCAACCGGCTTGCTCATTTTTCAATCCAACAATACACCCGGGTATTATTTTAATTCCGGTACACCTGCTGCTCCGGTATGGGTATTGGTGGGTAGCAATGCGGGCCAATGGCAAACAAACGGTGTCAGTATATATTACAATTTGGGAAATGTTGGGATAGGAACAGCCACTCCAACCGCAAAACTAATGGTTGCAGGGGACGTGACAATCAATGATATTTTTCCCTTTCTTACGTTTAATGCTACAGGAGCATCTGATAATTTAGGTGTTTTGTTCAAATCAGAAAACAATAACAAAGCCTGGATGTATTATAGCAATGATTATAACTCAATGATCATCAATGCAGAGGATGGAAGTGGATTCAGACCTGACCTTACGATTAAAAATACGGGCAACGTGGGGATAGGCGGTGTTAATGCTCAGGCCAGATTACATGTTTTTGAGGATTCACCTGGTTATACGGCTGCGTTTGGAAAGCCTATCAGTACCTGGGACCTTGGCACCAATGTAAGCATTGGTGATGGTAATGCAAGTGCTATATTATTTGTTGGACAAGGCGCTTTGAATAAAGGATTTATACACTGGGATTACGATTTTATACCGGAAGATGCTGTTTTCAAAATTGGTACTTTCAATGGAGCAAATCCATTAAACCTTCAGCCTGTTGGTGGAAGTGTGGGCATTGGAATAAATAATCCTGCAGCCAAGTTGCATGTTGCAGAAAACACTCCAGGCTATACGGCTGCATTTGGAACCAGTATCAGTTCATATGAAGGCTCTACCAATGTGAGCATTGGAGATGATAATGCTGTTACTGTTTTATATATTGGACAAAGCACTTCGAGAAAAGGATTTATAAACTGGGATTACAATGCTACCCCGGTAGATGCTGCTTTCAAAATAGGTACTTACGGTGGCTTTAATCCATTAATACTTCAGTCAGCAGGGGGTAATGTTGGGATAGGAACCAACACCCCGGCAAGCAGGTTGGATGTAAAGTTTGATGATAATGGATACAGCCTGCTTGGCAACAGCGCAACAAGCCCCAGCTATTTTTTTCACTCTGAACTGAAAGCAAACGGTGACGGACAAACTGCACTTTATGCATACAGAACCCGTGTGGCTCAGAATGATGGTACAGGATATGCATATTATTACAGTAACTCAGCTGTAAGAGGGATCTCATATTGGGGAGATCTTTATAGTTTTGGGACGACTGGATTCAATTATAACGATTTTACGCGTTGTGGCGGCGTCCTTGGTGCGTATCAAAGTGGTTCCTATTGGGGTTCGCTTGGATATAAAAGCAGCGGCAGTCTTACCTATGGCGGATATTTTACCAGTTATACAAGTGGAGCAGGCAAATCCACCCAGGCTGAAACCGGAATTGGCATAGGTGCATGGGGAGATCTGATGGGTGCTGATATTCACGGTAAAATTTACGGCCTATATGCCGAAGGCGGAAACTATGCCCTGTTCGCAAATGGTGATGTTTACAAAAATAAACTGGATATTCATCTTCAGGAAAATGCAGGCGGTACCAACACAGTTATGTACACCAATGTTTCAACAGAAGTAACCATTCAAACCAGTGGGGTTGCCACCTTATCTAATGGCAAGGTTGACATTGCTTTTGACCCGTCTTTTACAGCAGTGGCTTCTGCTGAATCACCCATTATTGTTACGGTAACTCCTATTGGCAATTCAAACGGCGTTTACCTGTCCGAAGTGTCGGGCAAAGGATTCACCGTTGTTGAGAACAATGCCGGAAAGAGCAGCATTACCGTTAACTATATTGCCATCGCAAAGCGAGCCGGCTACGAGCATCCCGCTTTGTCTGGCGAAGTTGTTGATGCGTCATATACCACAAACTTAAGCCGGGGCTTACACAATGATAATGATACCCAAACCAACGGGGAAGGTCTTTATTATGAAAACGGTAAGCTGGCTGTGGGAATACATCCTTCTACTTTGCCCGATCCAAATAAGCCGGCAGAGGAAACTGTAATTCCAAAACCTGGTGTACCCGCTCAGGATGTATTAAATCCAAACAGCCCTACAGGAAGAGGGCAATACACTCCGGTGGCTGCTCCGGATGTTGCTAACGAAGTTTCAAAAATTGAAACGCCTGGCTCAGGAAGCGGAAAAGTTCAGCCAATTCAACAGATTATTCCAGAAAACAGTGGAAATAAGGATTGGAATGCATCGAACAAAAGCAGCCCTGAAGTAACACCCGATAAGGTTAAATAAACTTCAGATGCTTATCTGATGCAGAATTTATCTACAGTTTTAAGCTTTGAAAAACTAAAAATATATCTGAAATGAAAACACAAATTTTCTACTGGCATAATTGCTTTTCCGTGATGCTGATTGCTTTGGCAACACTTGTCTTTCTGCCCATGACCAACCTGGTGGCTGAAAATATAATTTCTTCCGGTACCACGGTAAGGGTAACCGCAGGCACGTCAATAGTTAGCCAGACTGCAATCACAATGCGAAATGGAAGTTCGCTGACAAATCTCGGTACAATCATCCTCTCAGGTAACCTGAACAATGAAAATGCCGCGGTATCAAACCTTGGTGCGGGTACAATTTCCATGTCAGGAACTGCATTGCAAACCATAAACGGACAGAATTCTTTTGGAAACCTGACACTGAATAACACTGCGGGAGTAAATCTTAATGGGAATACTTCTGTTAATGGAATGCTGACATTAACAAGCGGTAGATTAAACCTGGGGTCGAACAATCTCCTGTTGGGATCCTCTGCCACCGTAGCTGGGGTTCCTTCATCTTCAGCAATGGTGGTGGCAACAGGCACGGGTGAAATGCGAAAGTCGTATAGCGGTCCGGATACTTTTACATTCCCAGTGGGTGACAATACGGCAACTGCAGAATATTCACCTGTTACCCTTTCTTTTTCAGGAGGTACTTATGGTGGGGCTAACTATGTCGGGGTAAACCTCATTAATGCAGCTTATCCGGGTACCACGGGTAGTTATATTAAGCGTTACTGGAATCTGACGCAAAGTGGAATTTCAGGGTTTTCCTGTAATGCAACCTTCCAATATACGGTTGCAGATGTAGTAGGTGTAGAGAGCTCAATTTTGTGTATGCGGGTGCTTCCCGGGGCTCCGGTAAGTTTCCAGCCGGCCAATACAGTTCTGCATCAGCTAACAGCCAATGCATTAACATCCTTTGGTACTTTCACCGGACGTTTGCCATTCACCGATAAAACACTAAATCTCACCCTGTTTCTCGAGGGCCTTTACAATGGCAGCAGCACGATGCGTAAAGCCATGAACGCCGGCGGACCACAGTTTCCCGGCACTACCGCTGATCAGATTCAGGTGGAATTACACAATCCGGCCAACTATTCCAATATTGTTTATACGGCCAGCAATGTCAACCTTTCCACCACCGGACAAGCTTCTACTACGATTCCATCAGCCTATAGCGGCTCTTATTTTCTTACCATTAAGCACCGCAACAGTATTGAAACTGTAAGCTCCGCATCGGTTTCAATGGCTGGTGCAACCATTAATTATAACTTTAATGTTCCTGCAAAGGCTTATGGAGGCAATCTGGTGATGATGATTGATGGGATTTATACTATTTATGGCGGAGATGTGAACCAGGATGGCACTGTTGATATTAGTGACATGACGCTGGCTGATAATGATGCAGCAGCATTCATAAATGCATACGTTCCCACTGATATAAACGGAGATGCCACCGTGGATATCAGCGATATGACCATCATTGATAACAATGCGTCGTCATTTGTAACGTCAGTAACTCCTTAATTGAATCAAGAAGTATTTCAGGCTTTATGGCATTTACTTAATTCCTTCCGGTCACAACAACCGGGAGGAATTGTTGTAAAATGAACAGTGGCTTTTCTGTTTCAGGCTTGTTCCCAGCGTGATGGGTATGTTGCTTTTGGATATCCAAAGGTAAAAGAAAGAGGACTGAATCTGATAAGTTCATTAGAGCAAGAGGGGCATTATATAATTTCTTCTTCACAATACTCTGTTAATGAATTTTAAACGCTTAATTGTCAGCGCATTGTGTAATTTTTATAAATTACAACTCACTTAAAATCAATCCTTTGCGTCTTCGCGCGTGCCCGTCCGCCTTAGGCGGACTGGTCTTTGCGTGAGGCAAGAAATTAACGGACTATTGCAGGTATCGATGAAAAAATGCTTGCAAATGCGGGCAATTCAGTTGTATTGACTAAAAAATTCCTGCAAAGTCAAATTACTATTGGTAAGATTGAGTTTCTTTCTCAAGCGGGTTCTGGCCACTTCAATGCTCTTGAAGTTTAGATTAGTTATTATGGCAACATCCTTGGTGGTCATATTCAATTTTAACAGGGCACACAAGCGCTTTTCATTCAGAGTTAGACCCGGAAATTCTTTTTCCAGTTTCTCATAAAACTGCGAATACACCTGCGAAAAGTACCAAAAAAATTCTTCCCATTGGTTTTTCGTTCCCTTCATTCTGAGTTCTCTGGTGATAATTTCAAGTTCTGCCTTCTGCTTTTGCGATAAGTTGGCTGAAAACTCGTCAAGCAGTTTAACGGTAGCATCTATAAGTTCATTTTTTTCAGAAATTTTTAATACTTTTTCAACAATTTCCCGATTTCTGAGCTCGATATCTTTTTCCACAGTAATTACCTGTAAATCGGCTTTTTCCTTTTTTATCCGGTCAATCTTTCGTTGCTGCATGGTTCGGAAAAGTACTAATGCACCCATCAGCATTATAATAATTAACAGCAGGATAACAGAATACAAATTGAAGATACTTTTTCTCTTTTCATGCTGCTCTTTATCAAGCAGTTGCTTTCTTTCTAAATCCTTAAGGTTGACCTTATGGTCAAACATTAATTTTAACACCTGTTCTTTTGCCTCATTGGCAGTTAAACTGTCCGAAGCAAGTTTGTGCATATTGGCATAGTAATAAGCTTCTTTGAAATTTCCGTCCTTCTCATAAAACAATTGTAGCAATTTAGACGTATTGCTCATGTCTTCATATATGACCAAATCCCTGGATAGATTAAATGCTCTTTCGAGATAACTTTTTGCTTTGGCGTATAAACCTTTTTCAAATAAGGCAGTGCCAATCAGGCTCAGGGTCCTTGTTATGAGTATCTGATCATTTAACATCTCGGCTTTTTTCAGGCCTCTATTGTAATAATAAATTGCACTGTCACTATCGTTCATCATTTCTTTTATCACGCCGACGTTGTTTAGGCATATAATTTCAAGCTCCGGGTTGTTTAAAGAATCGCTTATTGAAAGTACTTTATTGTAATAAATAAGGGCAACATCATACTTTTCCATCATCTTAAATACATCCCCGATATTGTTATTGGCCACCGAAATGCCATACTGATCCCCTTTTTCCATCAATATTTCCAGGGCCTTGTTATAATAATTATAGGCCTCGTCATATTCTCTTTCATAAAAGAATACGGCTCCAATATTGTTATATTCCTTTTCCTTGTCCAGATTTTCAGAGAACTTCAGCGCCAGTAGAAAATAATCCAATGCTCTGCTGTTCAATCCTTTGGTAAAATAGATTACCCCCTCGTTAAGGTAACATTCGCGAATGGTAACGGAATCTTTTTTGGGAAGGCTGTATTCAATACACTGGTCATAGCTGATTATGGCTTCCTCATAGTTATACACCTGATAATATAAATTGCCCAGTAAGCGGTAATTAAAGATAAGTCCCTCCACAAACTCAGCCTTTTTTGACATTTTAATGGCCTCTGATGCTAATTTAATGGCCTCCTCAGGGTTGTCGTTTCTTTGTTCGTAAGCATTGGAACTCAATGCGATTATCATGGGAACATCGGAAGTTTTACGCACAACCGTAAGGAGGGAATCCAGGCTTGATTGTCCATAACTACTTAATGCTGATGCAAAAAGTAGCCATAAAGTTAAAATCAACGTTATTTTTTTGTTGAAAGGAGCTTTATTTGTTTTGGGATGTGGTCTCTGCGTTTTCACAATCAGGACTCCTGGTTAATTAATGGTAAAGGCAAGCTGACTAACAATCGAGAGGATTATTGTATTTAGAAGTTTAAACGATAAGCCGCGAAAGAGTGGGGCTTTAAAGCAGCTTATGGTTTGGGTACTTCCAACAATCCTTAACATAGGTGCAATGATATGCATTTTTTGGAATTCTGTAACCTGATGCGCGCAAAGTATTTGCCAAGCTCCAGTAGAAAAAAGCCGGGCGGAACTGCTTATTGCCAGTCAATTTCCCCGCTACCGTAGCAAATGCGGCTCTCTTCATCATAAACCACGGCAAATTGTCCGGCGGCCACACCCGAAACCGGTTCATCAGCCAAAAGCATCATTTTATTATCAATGTTTTGGAGTTGGCCGGTATTAAATTCAGGGGTATGGCGGATTTTAAAGGTGATTTTTCGTGGTTCGTCGAGGTTGCCCCATGGGTTTCCGGAAATAAAATGAAACCCACTAAGGCCAATGGAATTGCTATACTGCGTTAAGGGATCGTAACCATTAGAAACGTAAATTACGTTTTCATTGGTGTCTTTCTTCACCACAAACCAGGGGCCCTGGCTCAATCCCAGCCCTTTGCGCTGCCCAATGGTGTGAAACCAGAAGCCTTTGTGTGTTCCCAGGACTTTCCCTGTTTCCAGTTCTACAATCTTGCCCTCTTTTTCACCTACATATTGGCGTAGAAAATCGTTGTAATTCACTTTTCCAAGGAAGCAAATGCCTTGACTATCCTTACGCCCGGCACTGGGCAGGTTGACTTCACCGGCTTTTTGACGAACTTCAGGTTTGGTGAGTTCACCCAGCGGGAACATCAGCTTCTGCAGTTGCGGATAGGTAATCTGTGCCAGGAAATCGGTTTGATCCTTGAATTTATCTTTGGCTGTTGCCAGATACTTGGTGCCATTTTCAATCAGGGTGGAAGCGTAATGCCCGGTGGAGATGGTATCGAAATCCTGTCCGAACTTATCGTTGAAGCTCCCGAACTTAATCAGGCGGTTACACATCACATCGGGATTAGGCGTAAGTCCCTGCTTTACCGCATTCAGGGTATAGGCCACTACACTGTCCCAGTACTCTTCCTGCAAGTTTACCACTTCCATTTTAAGATTGTACTTTTTAGCCAGCCAGGTAGTAATTTCAATATCTTCCTCCGACGGACAATCCAGAAAGCCCTCCTTATCCTTCATCCCGATAAGGATGTAGAAGATGGTAGGCTCATAGCCCTGCTCTTTCAGCAGGTGAAGCATTACGGAGCTGTCAACTCCTCCGGAAACGAGTGCGGCAATGTTCATGAAGTGATTTTAGGTTTTCGGTTTCAGTTCCGATCCGATAGCTAACGAGACTATTGGAAGCAAATTTTACTTCCCATTCGTTTCTTAAGTAAGGTGAGGGATCGGGAATTGATTTCCAGCCGGCTGATTTCTCAGCGATTACAAAATTACATTAAAAAAACGATAGCCTCTGCATTGCGCAAAAGCTATCGTTGGTTAATTTTTTGTTAGTTAGGGGATAGGGACGGTGGCTTAGGCGTTGCGGGCATTTTCCATTTTTTTTGCTCCCGCAGGCATTTCTGAGTCAGTAATCTGTGATCAGTGATTTGTTGATTTGTTGCCTGTCCGCCTCAGGCGGGAGGTGTTGTTAAAGATCCGCAATCTTCATATCCGCACATCATCACATCTGCAATCTGCAATCCGCAATCTGTGATCTGTAATCTGTAATCAGTGATCAGTGATTTGTTGATTTGTTGATTTGTTGCCCTTCGAGAAAACCTCAGGGTAAAATTTGTTGAGGTGTTGTTAAAAATCCGCAATCTTCATATCCGCACATCATCACATCATCACATCTGCAATCCGCAATTCGCAATCAACAAATCTACACCAGCCCTTTGGCGTGTTTCTCTCCAATCACCTTCAGCATATCTTCGGCCATGGCACGGAGGTTCCATTTCGGGTTCCAGCCCCATTCGTGGCGGGCAGCGCTGTCGTCCATGTTGTTGGGCCATGAGTTGGCAATAGCTTGTTTCATGGGTTCAACGGCATAAACCATTTCAAAATTGGGTAGGTGTTTTTTGATTTCGGCAGCAATAATCTCCGGATCAAAACTCATAGCGGTGATGTTGAAAGAGTTGCGATGTTTCAGTTTGGCCGGATCGGCTTCCATCAAGTCAATGGCAGCTTCAATGGCATCGGGCATATACATCATGTCGAGGAAGGTGCCGGCACCAAGCGGACAGGTAAATTTACCGGTTTTGATGGCATCGTAGAAAATTTCTACGGCATAATCGGTGGTTCCGCCACCGGGAAGGGTAACATTTGAAATAATACCGGGATAGCGCACCGAGCGAGTGTCAAGGCCAAAACGTTTAAAATAGTAGTCACTGAGCAATTCACCGGCTACTTTTGATACGCCGTATATGGTTTGTGGACGCATGATGGTATCCTGGGGCGTATTGTCCAGCGGGGTGCCTCCACCAAATGCACCAATGGAGCTGGGTGTGGAAACGGCGCAACCATATTCGCGGGCCACTTCAAGGCAATTCATCAATCCACCAATGCCAATATTCCAGGCTACCTGTGGCTTGCTTTCACCCACGACCGAAAGAATGGCGGCAAGGTTATATATGGTGTCAATTTTATATTTTTTTACCGCATCGGCAATTTGTTGGGCGTTGGTGGCATCCACCACTTCCGAAGGACCGGATTCAAGCAATTCGCCGGTGGGTTTGGTTGAGCGAAAACCGGCAACTACGTTGTTGTTGCCATATCTTTTGCGCAATTCAAGGGTAAGCTCCGAGCCAATCTGGCCAACTGAGCCAATAACCAAAATGTTTTTCATAGGTGTTTTTTAAGAGTTTATCTGTTTGTGAAATGGTTAACAACACGTGGCGCAAAAGTACAATATTTTAGAGAATGCAAAACGGAAAAGATGATTTGAATTCAATCTTCACTCTTCTGCCTCACTGTCAACAATTCACATCCAATTGTTAATAACTTATGACCATTTGTGAATACTTTGGCCTGGCAAAAGACAAAAGATTGCCGACCTTTGCACTCCGGCCACAAGGGCGCTACTTTCAGCTTTTATTTTGATAATCAGTTCATTAATTTGATCAACTAGTTTCAACTCGGAATACCAACAAACCCCGGCCGGAAAAATCTTATTAAATATATTAGAATTTCGGTTTCAACCAATTACGACTTTTTAAGGTGATTTTGTTAATAAGTCAATTTTGCCGTATCGTAACTGATGTTGTATATTGGTCATTCTGTTTTCACCATGACAAAATGAAGTCAATGTGTTATTAATCAAACAGATATTGAATTTAACTTTTTTTTTGTAAAATCTTACATTGAGTTGACACCATGGATATCAATCTGTTCGCAAATTTAGATGAGGCAACCGGATTACCGGATCAGCAAACCAAAACAGACCCTTACAATGAAATGCTTGAAAAACGTGTACGACCTGTGCTTCCGGACAAACAAGCTGAATCTGAAAACAATCTTATCCCAATGGAAGAAACGATTACCGAATCACATATAGAAGCCCCTGCCTCTGAGCAGATTGACATGCCAAATCTTGAGGCATTCACTACTGATCAGATTATGGCGCGGGCTACAGAATACTTTAAAGGTGATACCCTTGCCGCCAATGTGTGGATGAATAAATATGCCTTAAAAGACAGTGACGGCAATATCTATGAACTGACCCCCGATGATATGCATCATCGCCTTGCTGCCGAGGTAGCACGTATTGAAAAAAAATATAAAAATCCGGTTGACGAAGCTACCATTTTCGACCTTTTCCGGAATTTCAAATATATCATTCCTCAGGGAAGCCCTATGGCCGGCATGGGAAATAATCTGCAGGTTTCGTCACTATCAAATTGCTTCGTAATTGGTGGCGACTCAAATTATGATTCCTATGGAGGCATCATGAAAATTGACCAGGAGCAGGTTCAATTGATGAAACGCAGGGGAGGAGTAGGTCATGACCTTTCACACATCCGTCCTACCGGAAGTCCGGTAAAAAACAGCGCACTAACTTCCACGGGTATAGTGCCTTTTATGGAAAGATATTCCAATTCAACCCGTGAGGTTGCCCAGGATGGCCGCAGGGGAGCGTTAATGCTCACCATATCGGTTAAACATCCGGATGCTGAACGTTTTATTGGTGCCAAGCTGGAACTGGGTAAAGTTACCGGAGCCAACGTATCGGTAAAAATAGATGATGAATTTATGCAATCGGTGGTCAAGGGCATTCCTTACCGGCAGCAGTATCCCATTGTGAGTGACAACCCTCAGAAGGAGCAGGAAATCGATGCCATTGAGTTGTGGAATAAAATTATTCATAACGCCTGGCAGTCGGCTGAGCCCGGTGTACTTTTCTGGGATACCATCATCCGTGAATCAGTTCCCGATTGCTATGCCGACCTCGGGTTTAAAACCCTGTCCACCAATCCTTGCGGTGAAATTCCACTTTGCCCTTATGATAGTTGTCGGCTATTGGCCATAAATCTGTTTAGTTATGTGGATCATCCCTTTACCGAGCAGTCGCGCTTCAATTTTGACAAATTTAAAAAGCATGCTGCTTATGCCCTTCGCATCATGGATGATATTATTGATCTGGAAACGGAGAAAATTGATGCCATACTGGCTAAGGTAAAAGCTGATCCTGAGGATGCTGAAGTTAAACGCATCGAACAGAAATTGTGGGAAAATATCCGTCAGAAAACACTTCAGGGTCGCCGCACAGGTATTGGTATTACTGCCGAAGGTGATATGCTGGCTGCTTTAGGTTTACGTTATGGCTCTGATGAGGCCACGGAGTTCTCAGTAGAGGTACACAAAATCCTGGCTACAGAAGTTTATGGTGCCAGTGCCGATCTCGCTGCTGAGCGGGGAGCATTCCCATTGTATAGCTTTGAGCGTGAAAAGAACAATCCTTTCATTCAGCGCTTAAAGGATGCCAGTCCTGAAGTTTACGAAAAAATGGCGCGTCACGGCAGGCGCAACATTGCCATGCTAACCATTGCACCTACCGGTAGTGTAAGCATATGTACCCAGACTACTTCGGGAATCGAACCTGTATTTATGGTTACCTATACCCGTCGCCGGAAAGTAAATCCAAACGATAAGAATGCAAATGTAAATTACGTTGATGGCGTAGGTGATTCATGGGAAGAATATGTGGTTTTTCATCCCAAATTTGTAGATTGGCTGGTGGCCAAAGGCTTTGATCCTGAAAAAGTTAAAAGATATAAACCGGATCAATTGCAGGAGCTGGTTATGCAATCACCCTATTACAAAGCCACTTCGCAGGATATTGACTGGCTAAATAAAGTTAAAATGCAGGGTGCCATTCAAAAATGGGTGGATCACTCCATCAGCGTTACCGTTAACCTGCCAGCCGATGCCACCGAAGATCTGGTAAGTGATGTTTACAAAACGGCCTGGGAGAGCGGATGTAAAGGGATGACTATTTACCGCGATGGTTGTCGCGACGGGGTACTGGTTACCAACGACAATAAATCGGAAGATGCTAACGTGTTTCGCGAGACTACCGCACCATCGCGTCCTCAGAAAATTGAAGCAGATATTGTACGGTTTCAGAATGATTATGAAAAATGGCTGGCTGTTATCGGGCTTCTGGATGGTAAACCATATGAGGTGTTTACCGGCAAGGCCGATGGATTTTATCTGCCTGCCTGGGTACAGAAAGGATGGGTAATCCGCAATAAGGCTGACAATGAGCCTTCGCGATATGATTTTCAGTTTTTGGATAAAGATGGGTATAAAGTCACTATTGAAGGGTTATCCCGATCATTTAACAAAGAATTCTGGAATTATGCCAAGCTTATTTCGGGAATTTTACGTCACGGAATGCCTCTGCCTTTCCTGGTCAACCTGATTGATAATCTGAACTTTGACAACGACAGTATCACCACCTGGAAAAACGGGGTGGTAAGATCACTCAAGCGTTACATTCCCGACGGTACACAAATAAAGAGTAAGAATGCCTGCCCAAGTTGCAAGGAGGAAAATACACTCGTATATAAAGAAGGATGCCTTACCTGTGCCAACTGCGGGTACTCGAAATGCAGTTGATTTTGTTTTTACTGATGTTTACGAACCCTGTCCATGTTTTTGTGATGGGGTTTGTATTTTAAAAATGAATTTTGTGATAATCGTAGGTCTGATTATCCCTGAAGAATCTGATTTTTGCGGCCAGCATCAGGAATATTTTTAAATCATGACGGGTAAACCATTCAATGGCTTCAGGCTGGTTGTGGCAGGCATCCGAAAAAGCAGCCAGGAAGTAAAATTCATGCTCATTCAACCATTTATAAGCTTTAATGTCTTCATCAATAGCAGCATCAAGCGCGGCCAGTTCAGGGCGTTTATTGGCAATCAGCCAGCTTAATGCCTCTTCGCTTCCGCGGATGGCACTCGACAAGGCAGCCAGTTCCGGATAACCATTGTGCAATAACCATTGGTGGATTTCAAGGTTACCACTAAGGGTTTCCCCGAAAGCAAGCAATACTTTAACCGGGTAATCATGCATAGAGTAAAAGTGTGTTCTATCTATTCAAGCAATTTATCAATGGCTTTTGCCAGCTTGCGGTCACTTTCGGTAATCTTATTGCCGGCATCATGAGAAGTTAACCTTATGGATACCTTATTATATACATTGTGCCAGTCGGGATGATGTTGCATGGATTCCGCGATTAGCGCCACACTGGTCATGAAGGAAAAAGCATCAATAAAGTTTTCAAATTCAAAATTCCGTTCCAGCATCTTCCCCGCTTTATTTTCGGGATGGTCAATTTCGTTCCACATAATCTGTTATTTTTAAGAAGTACTTTAGCTGACGAGAAACAAATCGTCAGGCTTTGGCCCATTCATTCATTGATCGGCTTATTTATTGTTTTTATCCTTAATCAGTAAAGAGAGTGAGGGATAAAATAATAAGAACTACAATGATTTTGAAAGGCAAATATCAACAGAAAAACAAATTTACTGCATTAAAGTTCAGGAATATGACCTACCCACATAAAACCATATAGACATTCGATCATTAAAAATGGTAAGCGGTTAATCCAAATTGCTATTTTTGCAACATAGTTCTTCAATTATGAAAAAAGCCATCCTCTTTCTTTGCCTGGTAAGCCCGCTTTTTCTTAAGGCTCAATTCAGCAAACATTTTTATGACAAAACACTCCGGTTTGATTATGTGCATAGTGGTAATGATTCCTCCGATTACTATGCTATTGATGAGTTGATTGAAGAAGGGGTATGGGCAGGTTCAAAGGTGAACCTGATTGATGGATTTGATTATGGCAATTATAAAGTGGTTGTTCGTGATGAAAAAGAGGGTGAGGTGCTCTATTCAAAAGGATTTTCAAGCCTGTTCTGGGAATGGCAAACCACGGCTGAAGCGGCGCTGACTACCCGTGCCTTCCCTGAAAATGTGCTGATTCCATTTCCACGCGATCCGGTAAATGTTGAATTTTATAACCGCTTACGCGATGGCCACTGGCAAATGAAGTTTAGCTATAGGGTAGATCCTAAAAATTACTTTATTAAAAAGGAAAACCGTTTACAGTTTCCGGCCTTTAGCCTGCATCATTCCGGGGAACCTGCTGTTTGTCTTGACCTTGTAATTATCCCGGAAGGATATACGGCGGATGAAATTGATAAATTCCGCGCTGACAGCCGTCGATTTGCCGATTATCTGCTGAATAATGAGGTGTATAAACCTTATACCGGCCATATTAATATTTCTGCAGTACTGGCTCCCTCTGCTGAATCGGGAGCCGACAGCCCGGGCACAGGAGTCTGGAAGAAAACATTGGTTAACAGCACTTTTTATACGTTTGATACCGATCGCTATCTTACCACCAGCGATATGAAAAGTGTGCGGGATGTGGCTGCCAATGTCCCTTACGATCACATCTTAATCCTGGCCAATACCGCGGTGTATGGGGGGGGAGGTATTTACAATTTCTATGGTTTGTTTACCAGCGACAATCCATACGCCGGTGAAGTCTTTATCCATGAATTTGGCCATAGCTTTGCCGGTCTGGCAGATGAATATTATGATTCTGAGGTTTCTTATGAGGATTTTTATAATCTGGCTATTGAACCCTGGGAACCCAACATTACCACCCTGGTTAATTTTGAATCCAAATGGGCCGACATGGTTACTCCCGGAACGGATATTCCTACTGCGGTAAAACTCAACAACAAAAATATCGTAGGTGCTTTTGAAGGTGCTGGCTATATGGCCAAAGGGATGTACCGGCCTTCCTATGAATGTATGATGAAGTCATTCTCCAGCCGTAAATTCTGTCCGGTTTGCGAAAAAGCCATCCACCAAATGATTGAACAACATATCCATTGATTTATGCCTGAAATTCGTTCTGTTTGTGTTTTTTGCGGCTCTTCTCCCGGCCTTGATCCCGATTATACCCGTGCAGCCCGGGAACTGGGCACCTTGCTGGGTCAGCGCAAAATCACCCTTGTTTACGGGGGCAGCAGCATAGGTCTGATGCGTGCCATTGCCGATGCCTGCCTCGATAATGGCGGACATGTTATAGGCGTTATGCCTCAGGGGCTCATTGACAAAGAAGTAGCCTATGCGGCACTGAAAGAGATGCACGTGGTAGAGAACATGAGCATCCGCAAGCAGAAAATGGCCGACCTCTCTGATGCATTTATTGCAATGCCCGGTGGTATTGGTACCCTGGATGAAATTTTTGAGGTCATGTCATGGAATCAATTGGGTATAATAGATAAACCCATGGGCCTGCTGAATACAAAAAATTACTACAATCATCTGCATACCTTTCTTGATTATGCCGTTGCTCAGCGCTTTGTGCGTCCGGAACATCATGAAAATTTATTGATGCATGCCCAACCTGCTGAATTGTTGACGATGATGGAAAAACATATTTCAGTAAAAGTGGACAGTAAGTGGATTGATGAACTGAAAAGTGCTACTTCTCAACATATGTCAGGGAAATAAGATCACATTTTTTATCAATCCTTAGTCCATTCGTTCACTGTATCGGCTATCACCCGGGTGTTTTGGTCCATCATACAACGGAAATGGCCTTTGGGGCATTTGTCGAAACCTATTTTACTGCATGGTCTGCAGTAAAGCGGCTTAACTTCGGCTATAAACTGTGGCGTTTTGCCGGGCAAATAAGGATACATACCAAACTCAGGTATGGTATTTCCCCATACCGATACGGTTGGTTTATTAAAGGCTGCGGCAACATGCATAAGACCGGTGTCGTTACTGATTATGGCTGCTGCCTGTTTAACCAGCGAGGCAGATTCCATCAGGGTGAATTTGCCACAGGCATTCCAGGCTTTTCCCTCAGATGCTTTTTCTATTTCCTCACCACGGATGGCATCTTCTTTGCCGCCCAGTAGAATTACCGGATGGCTTAACCGATGAATAACTTCAAGTACTTTTTCAGTAGGCATAATCTTGGTATTGTGCTTACCGCCAATCACCATACCAATATAATTTTGAGCAAAATCAGGAGGTAATCCCGGAGGCATGTGCTGCGTGTCTTCAGGCAGAAAAAAATCGAGTCCCAGCCCGTCGTTTTTAACACCAAGTGGAGCTGCTGCTTCAAAATAGCGGTCCACAATATGCACATCAGGGAGTTTAAAACTATGAAAATGTACTTTCAACCATTTCTTGCGGTTCAGTTTTGGGAAACGGTGATAGCGGGTATGCAGCATCTGGGTTACCTGCCACGACCGGAAATTGTGGTGCAGATCAACCACCAGCTCATATTTTTCTGCCAGCAACTCATCTTTAACTTCGGAAACTTTCTTATCAATGCCGATTACCTTATCAATATAAGGATTATGTTTTAAAAGGGGAGCAAAGGTGTTTTTGGTCAGAAAGTGCACTTCTGCTGCGGTTACCTGGTGCTTAATGGCCCTGATAACGGGAGTAGTTAGTACAATGTCGCCAATGGAGCTAAAACGAATGATTAGTATTTTTCTGGACATACTTCCATGTGATTAATCGGAAGTGACAAAGTTAGCTGATTTTGATGAATGATGATGTGTTGATGCTGTTGATGTGTTGATGTGCTGATGTGCTGATGTGGGGATGTGGGGATGTGTTGATTTGTTGATTTGATGCTTGTCCGCCTCAGACTGGATATGATGCTGATTAATCGAATACCCTCGATAAGTTAGAAGTTAGAAGATAGAAGTTAGAAGTTAGAAGTTGGAAGTTGGAAGATAGAAGTTAGAAGATAGAAGTTAGAAGTTGGAAGATAGAAGATAGAAGATAGAAGTTAGAAGTTGGAAGATAGAAAATAGAAATTAGTCCCGTCCCGTACGTACGGGATCGGAATCCCCGCATCCACTTCGCTCCTGCGGGGCAAGCTGCTCAATCACCGGGTTTCGCTGTGCCCGGATGGTTTCGACTACGCTCAACCACCGGAATCGCTCAACCACCGGGCTACGCTTACTGATCACTGATTACAGATCACCGATCACCCATCACTCACCTCACCACCGTCACACTCCTCTTTAGTGTACTCACTTTCTCAAAATTTATTCATAAAATAATTTCACAGAGTATCACCGTGTTATGCACGACTTGTCCGCCAAGGCGGGAGAGTTGCACAGTGTATATTTTTAGAATTCCAAACATTTCCATTTTCGCTCAACCACCTTGTCCAACTATCGTCCCCCGTCCCTCGCCCCCCGTCCCTTACTTTCAACATTCGACATTCGCAACATGTCCTTAACTCATCACTGATCACTGATCACTGATCACCGATCACCGATCACCGATCACCGATCACCCATCACCCATCACCCACCTCACACTCCCCCTCAAACCGTTCAGCAACTCACCCAGCCCAGAAAAGCTTACCAAACCGGCACCTTGGTATAATATCTTACGTAAACATGGAAAATCTGTACCTTTGCCTCATGAAACTTGCGGACACCCATACCCACCTCTATCTTGATGCCTTTGACACCGATCGTCAAAAGACAGTAAAACAGGCCATTAATGCAGGGGTAACGCATATGTTTCTGCCGAATATTGACAGCACTTCGGTTAAACCAATGCTTTCGCTCTGCGATGATTTTCCTGAAAACTGTTTCCCGATGATGGGACTTCACCCCACTTCAGTGAAAGGGAATTATATGGATGAACTCGCGATGGTGGAAAGCTGGCTTAACAAACGGAAGTTTTACGGGATAGGGGAATGTGGCCTGGATTACTATTGGGACAAAACCTTCGCCATAGAACAGGAATTCGTATTCAGGCATCATGCTGATTTAGCCACGGCTTATAATTTACCCCTGATTGTACATATACGGGATTCCTTTAATGAAGTGATACGAATATTAAAGGAAATCAATAAGCCTGATTTGCGGGGCATATTTCATTGTTTTTCGGGCAGTGTGGAGCAGGCGCAGCAAGCCATTGATCTGGGTTTCAGCCTGGGACTGGGAGGCGTGATTACCTTTAAGAACAACAAAATGCAGGAAACACTTAAACACATTGACCTGAAACACCTCGTGCTTGAAACCGATGCCCCCTTCCTGGCACCTGCCCCTTATCGCGGCAAGCGCAACGAACCGGCTTATGTTCCCTTAATTGCGCAAAAAGTGGCTGAAATAAAACAGATAAGTCTGCAAGAGGTGGCAGCGGCCACTACAGCCAATGCTTCTGAGCTTTTTGGATTTACCTTTTAATATACGACGCTATGTCAACTGCGGCAACAGATAAAAAAATATTGGTCATCTACACGGGTGGAACCATAGGTATGATTAAAGATCCGGAATCGGGCGCACTTAAACCATTTAATTTTGATGCGCTTTACCAACACATACCCATACTGGAGAAATTTAACTGCCACATTGACAACTGGTGTTTTGATCCCCTGATAGATTCATCGAATATGAACCCGTCTTTTTGGATTCAACTTGCCGGAGTTATAGAGGAGCATTATGAAAATTATGATGGCTTTGTAGTATTGCACGGTACCGATACCATGGCTTATACGGCTTCGGTGCTGAGTTTCATGTTCGAAAACCTCAATAAGCCTGTAGTCTTTACCGGTTCGCAATTGCCTATGGGCGTAATGCGTACCGATGGTCGTGAAAATTTTATCAATGCCATTGAAATAGCATCAGCCTATGAAGATGACACGCCGCTGGTGCCGGAAGTAAGCATTTGTTTCGAAAACCGATTAATGCGCGGAAACCGGACCAATAAATTTAATGCGGAAAATTTTAATGCCTTTCTGAGTGGAAATTATCCCCTGCTTGCGCAGGTAGGCGTGCATATCAGGTATAACCAACAGCATATTTTAAGGCCCAATTTCAAGAAGCTAAAGGTTCACCGCAATTTAGATCAGAATGTAGCTATTCTTAAATTGTTTCCCGGGATTACTGAGAACGTAGTACAGAGTATTTTGCATATTAATGGTCTTAAAGGCCTGATTCTGGAAACCTTTGGAGCCGGCAATGCGCCTACCGATCAATGGTTTCTGCAGGCATTGTCACAGGCCATATCCCGTGGCATTACCATATTTAATGTTACTCAGTGTAAGGGCGGATCGGTTGAAATGGGCAAATATGAAACGAGTGTACAACTTGATACTATAGGTGTGGTGGGCGGTTATGACATAACTACCGAATCGGCGATAGCCAAAATGATGTTCTTGCTGGGCGAAGGCTTTTCGGGGGATGAACTGGCCAAAAAGCTTCAAAGTCCGTTGCGTGGAGAGCTTACCGTTGAATAAAATAACGGGTCGCTGAACGGCCTACAGAAAATAATTGGCATTATTGCATGATTATTTTATGCTGTTAATCAGAAATGTCATATATTTACATCTTGATTTTCACCATTTTTTGAATGAAGAAACGATTATATTTGCAGTCAGTTTTAAAAAAAAAGCGTTTAATCCGTTACAATTCACAATTTATTGTAATTTAGCGCACTGAAAAATCAATAAAGGGCGTATATTTGAGCCTATTACGGAGAGATGGCCGAGTTGGTCGAAGGCGCACGCCTGGAAAGTGTGTATACGCCAAAAGCGTATCATGGGTTCGAATCCCATTCTCTCCGCGCAGTAAAATGAACAATAAACGATTGAAACAATAAACAGAAACAAAACCAAAATCCCTTAAAACAAAATCAATAACAATTAACTATGAAAAAATTAATTGCGCTTTTGACCGTAGCAGGAATGCTCACTTTTAGTGTTACCAGCATAGTTGTGGCTCAGGACCAAACGACCCCACAGACAGAGCAGGTAGCTACCGACACGGCAACCCAAACCACAGCGGCCCCCGAGGTTGCTCCTGATGAAACCCTTGTAGCTGAAGAAGATGCTCCACAATCGTTCCATCAGGTACTGAAACTAAAATTCATTGAAGGATCACCCGGCTGGATGTTTCCGGTATTGCTGGTGCTCATTCTGGGTCTTGGACTCTCCATTGAAAGGATCATTTACCTGAACCTTTCAACCACAAACACCCAAAAGCTGCTTAACAAAGTAGAGACAGCCCTTGAAATGGAAGGCATTGGCGCTGCCAAAGAAATCTGCAAGAACACCCGCGGACCGGTAGCCAGTATCTTTTATCAGGGTCTCGACCGTTATGATGAAGGTCTGGAAATGGTAGAGAAATCTATTGTTTCCTATGGTGGTGTACTTATGGGACGCCTCGAAAACAACCTCTCCTGGATTGGTTTGTTCATCTCTCTGGCCCCCATGCTCGGATTCCTTGGTACCGTAGTAGGTATGGTTGCAGCTTTCGATGCTATTGAAGCAGCCGGTGATATTTCACCAACAGTTGTGGCCGGCGGTATGAAGATAGCGCTGTTGACTACCGTTTTTGGACTTATCGTTGCTATTATCCTCCAGATATTCTACAATTACCTGATTTCGAAAATTGACGGAATTGTAAATTCCATGGAAGATGCTACCATTTCATTCATGGACATTCTGGTTAAAAATAAAACCATCAAAAAATAACCGAGATGCAAGACAGCCCTTTAATTAATATAGGCCTCTACCTGACTTATATACTGTTTGCCATTGCTGCTATAACAGCCATTGCATTTCCATTAATTCAGACTTTTAGCAATTTTAAGAAAGCTAAAGGAGGATTGATTGGCTTCGGTATTTTGTTGGTTGTACTGCTGTTTGCTTATCTGGTTTCGCCTGCTGAAACCGGACTTTTTTATGAAAAGCACGACATCAGTCCGACTGTCTCGAAAATAATTGGCGGAGGTTTAGTTGCCACCTACATCGTATTTGCCGGTGTAGTGATCAGCATAGTATATGCTGAAGTGGCCAAATGGTTTAAATAATTTGTTCCCTCAAAAAAAGGAATAACTATGGCTAGAAAAGTTCCCGAAATTAA